>Ga0070665_100000442_pt1 | contig 60619 bp, 67 predicted proteins | sample KBSS13metaG_FD_65862 | JGI IMG/M metagenome (GOLD analysis project Ga0070665, IMG submission 65862) | Switchgrass rhizosphere microbial communities from Kellogg Biological Station, Michigan, USA - KBS S1-3 metaG | ecosystem: Host-associated > Plants > Roots > Rhizosphere > Soil ...
TACCATGAATGAGCAGTAATTTACCTTTTAGATTTTTCACTTTTGTAAACAGGTTTGCATTTTCGTATCCTTCAGGGTTGTCCTTTGGCGTATCCATGTAGCGTTCTGTGTACATAACCTCGTAGAGCTTCCAATCCATTACCGGGCCGCCTGCAACTGCGCATTTAAACACATCAGGATGCTTCAGCATTATGGAAGTAGTCATGAAGCCACCAAAGCTCCAGCCGTGTATGCCCATTCTATTTGCATCAACATAGCGTAATGATTTCAGATAGTCCACACCTTTTAGCTGGTCCTGTATTTCCATATCGCCCAGGTGGCGGAATGTAACCTGCTCGAATGCAAGGCCACGATTGCTGCTACCACGACCATCCATAGTAAATACTATGTAACCCTTCTGCGCCATGTACTCATACCAAAGATTACCGCTCTCAGGAAATGAATTGTGTATGAGCTGCACATTAGGACCATTGTAGAGGTATAGGATAACAGGGTATTTTTTTGTGCTATCGAAATTGACAGGAAGGATTAATTTACCATAGAGCGTGGTTTTATGGTCTGCAGCTTTCAGTTTTATTTCACGTATCTGTGGTCTTTCATAGTCAGTTAGTGGGTCCTGTGCATCTATCAGGACTTTTGAATAGCTGCCATCTGTAGCGCGTATTGCGCTCTTTTTAGGTGTATGTGCGGCAGAGTATGCATCAAATATATACTTGCCGTCTTCACTGCTGATAATGGTATGCATGCCCTCGCCCTTATCTATGCGCTGTGTGTTACCATTATTCCAGTTTACTGTATATGCATGCTTCTCGAGTGGTGACTCTTCTGAGGAAGTGTAGATGATTTGCTTTTCTGCTTCATTGAACCCAATCAATTCATTCACTACCCAATTGCCTTTTGTTAACTGGCGTATCAGTTTACCACTTGTGTTGTAGAGGTACAAATGCATGAAGCCATCTCTTTGACTCCACCAGATAAATTTGTCATTACTACCCGGAACGAAACTTAGTGGATGCAGCGGCTGTACATATTTTGCATCTTTTTCTTCAAATAAAGTTTTTATTTCCTTTCCTGTAGCAGCGTCGTATTGATTGAGCCAAAGATGATTCTGGTCGCGGTTGAGGATAGCGATATAAATGTATCTTTCATCAGGGCTCCAGGTTACGCAGGTAAGATAATGGTCTTTGGGTTCACCGGTATGCATTGTTACTGTGCTCCCGGTAGCAGGATTATATACGCACAATGTAACCTGGTGAGATGTACCACCAGCCATAGGATACTTAATGATGTGCGGGTTTGCAGGTATGGTATCCCAATTAATGATCGGGTAATCATTGACCATAGTCTGGTCCATATGATAGTAAGCGAGGTAATTCCCTTTAGGAGAGAAGAATATTCCCTTATCTATACCAAACTCATTGCGATGCACCGCCTGTCCGTTTACAATATTTTTGTCGGCATCATTGGTAACTCTAATAGGTGTTTTATCTTCTGATAGCAGCCAAAGATTGTTATCTACTGTGTAGGCAAGCTTCCTGCTTTTATCTACCGTAAGATTATCGGCTTCTTTAGGCAAGGTGAACCAGTGGCTCCAGTGAAAGCCGTTAGCCGTAAGTATTCCTTTTTCTATATTTTGCTCGTTGGTATAATAGACATATTCCTTGTCAAGCCAATGAATAGAAGGGAATGATTTTAATTTTTCTTTAGTCGCTTCGTTGAGCTGCGACAGACGCAATACCGTATCGGTGTAGTTTTTTGAATAGTTATTTACTACAAACGCTTCATTATTGCCTGTTTTTACTACTTGCCAAAATCTATCAGTACCGGGCTGCCATGATGCCTGTTTAATACCTTTAGGCGCGAGTGTAGTTGCCATGCCATTGGTAGCTTCAGTAATCGTGAACTGCTTTTTCTGCGCAAATAATTGCAGCGACAATGTACCTGCAGTTATTAGCAGGTATATCTTTTTATTATTGAGCATGAATAATGATGATTAGAATGTCGCAAACTTATAAGATAAGGAGCAATTTTTACAATAAAGGGTTATATTATATACAGGAATACCCCTTATAGGGGTACTCAGTATAGTTTAATGTGATAAATAAAAATTGGATTAAAAAGTATTGACCACAGCTTTCAGGCGAACCAGCTTTTCCATTAAGCCTTCAAGTAACTCGAGGCGCAGCATGTTTGCACCGTCTGATTTTGCAACTGCAGGATTAGGATGTGTTTCTATAAACAAGCCATCGGCGCCTACTGCTATACCCGCACGTGCTATTGTTTCTATCATGGCAGGGTTGCCTCCCGTTACACCATTCGATTGATTAGGTTGCTGCAGGGAATGCGTACAGTCCAGTACCACAGGTACATTCATCGCCTTCATGGTAGGTATGCCCCTGTAATCAACTATCAGGTCGTGGTAGCCGAATGTAGCACCACGGTCAGTAAGTATTATTTGCTCATTGCCGCTTTGTGTAAGCTTATCTACTGCAAACTGCATAGCTTCCGGAGACAGGAACTGGCCTTTTTTTACGTTTACTACTTTGCCCGTTTCTGCTGCAGCAATCAGTATATCTGTTTGCCTGCAAAGGAATGCCGGTATTTGCAACACATCTACGTATGCCGCTGCCATTGCAGCTTCATCTGCGGCATGTATATCTGTAACTACCGGCACATGAAACGTATCACGCACTTTAGCCAATAATTTTAATGCATTCTCGTCACCTATACCGGTAAAGCTATCCAGTCTTGTACGGTTTGCCTTGCGATAAGAAGATTTAAAAATGAACGGGATCTTCAGACGTTCACAAATGTCCAATATCTTTTCCGCTGTGCTTAGTACTACTTCCTCATTCTCCACTACACATGGGCCAGCCATTAAAAAGAAGTTATCCTTATTGTATTTGGAATGGAATAATTGTTCAAAATTTACCATACTATATATTAATCTTTATTCGAAATTTTTCTTTGTATTTGCTTAGCACTCACTCAATCCCAAAGGAATGTTTACAGCAAGGCCGCCTTCGGCTGTTTCCTTATATTTCTGATTCATGTCGAGCGCGGTTTGCCACATGGTATTTACTACTGCATCGAGCGATACGCGGGCGTTACCAGGCACACTTTGCAAAGCAAGCTGCGATGCAGTGATGGCTTTTATGGCACCCATTGTATTGCGCTCTATGCATGGCACCTGCACCAAGCCTGCTACTGGATCGCAGGTGAGGCCTAAGTGATGCTCCATTGCTATTTCTGCGGCCATCAGGCATTGTTCTACAGTGCCGCCCATACATTCGGTGAGTGCAGCAGCAGCCATAGATGAAGATACACCTATCTCTGCCTGGCAACCACCCATGGCGGCTGATAAGGTTGCTCCTTTTTTGAAAATACTTCCTATTTCAGAGGCGGTCAGTAGAAAGCGGACTATCTTATCAGTATCATAGCCATCGCAAAAAGTAATATAGTATTGCAGCACTGCGGGAACTACGCCGGCAGCACCGTTGGTAGGTGCAGTAACTACCCTACTGAAGGATGCATTCTCTTCATTTACTGCAAGTGCAAAACAGCTAACCCAATCGAGGGTATATTTAAATGCCTGCCCGCCGCTGCGAATAACAGTTACCCATTCATCGTAGCTATTATAAGTCTTGCCTTCTGTTAATTTTTTATTTAGCGCGGCTGCGCGACGTGTAACATTAAGCCCGCCCGGCAATATGCCCCCTATATGACACCCACGATATATGCAGTCACGCATTACTTCCCATATACGCAACACGCCGGCTTTTGTATCTTCCACGCTACGCCATGCTTTTTCATTTTCCATTACTACTTCAGAAATACTTAAGCCGGATTGTTTAGTCCAGCGCAATAAATCATCTGCTACCTGAATGGGGTAAGGTAAATCTATACTGCCACCTGCGCCATTTTCCTCACCTTCTTTTACAACGAAGCCGCCACCAATAGAATAAAAAGTTTCGGCTATTTCTCTGCCATCTTCAAAGGTGCAAAGAAAGGTAAGTGCATTGGGGTGATAGGGCAAGCTTTCACTGAAAAGGAACTCAACATCTACAGCGGGGTCAAAAGTCAGTTCTTTCTCTTTACCAAGTTTCATTTTGCGCTGTTCAGAAATCTGTTCTATACGCGGGGATATCTGGTTTACATCAAACGTCACAGGATCTTCTCCACAGAGGCCAAGAATTACGGCTACATCTGTACCATGCCCTTTGCCTGTCTTAGCTAAAGAACCATACAACAACACATGCACATTAGTAATATTTTGTAACCCATATGGCTTTAACCCTTCAATAAAGCGCAATGCTGCCCGCCAGGGGCCTAAGGTATGAGAGCTGCTTGGGCCTACGCCAATCTTAAATATGTCGAATACCGAAATGGTTTCTTTACTTACTGCCATCTATATATTATATAATAGAAAAGGGGGAAAATAATTTCCCCCTAAAGATACTATGAAACTAACAAAAACATTAAGGCATTAATACATGATCTATTACCTGTATAACCCCATTGCTCTGAAACACATCTTTAATGGTAATCTTTGCCATGCCGCCCTTAGCATCTTTCAGCATTAAAGTATTTCCCTTCTGCATTACGGTTAACTCTTCACCCTGTACGGTTGTAAGCATTGCCTTACCATGACCTTCTTTTACCATTTTCATCAATTCTTTAGCGCTGTATTTGCCTGAAACTACGTGATAGGTAAGTATTTTGGTAAGCGTTTCTTTATTTTCCGGCTTTACCAGGTTATCTACTGTGCCCGCAGGCAGTTTGTTGAAGGCTTCATTTGTAGGAGCAAAAACTGTGAAAGGACCTGCACCTTCCAATGTTTCTACAAGTCCTGCGGCTTTTACCGCAGCTACCAGTGTAGTGTGGTCTTTTGAGTTTACAGCATTCTGTACGATATTCTTAGACGGGTACATAGCTGCGCCGCCTACCATTACGGTTTTCTCCTGTGCAAAGCTGGTCGTTGTGTTGCCGGCTAATAAAGCTATCGCTAATACCGGCAGAATAAATAAACGTTTCATAAAAAGTTGGTTTGTGTTTGTAATGATTAAATTGTCTTACATATACACTTACGGCAATTTTTTATTTTTGGATTTCTGGAAATAAAAAAAGCGCTGCAGAGACCCGCAGCGCTATAAAAAATATATAACAAACTGTTACTGAACACTTATATCAACCGGCATTGCCATCATTGCTTTGCCATTGATGCTACGTAAAGACTGTATCTTCTTATACCAGGTATATTCTGTGCCCAGTTGTGCTTTAATAGATTCCTTTATTGCAGCATCACCAATATTATTTCCTTTTAGTTTGCGCATGATATTTTCCCATCTATCTCCAGGCTCCGGATAAGTAACAATTTTATAATTGCTGAGCTTTGCCATGGTTGCGGCACTACTTATTGCCCTGTTAAGGTCTCCAATAGCGTCTACGAGCTTTATATTCAGTGCATCATAGCCAGTCCATACCCTGCCCTGGGCTATACTGTCCACATCAGTAGATGCTATTTTTCTACCTACCGACACACGACTTTTGAAAATAGAATAAATGGTATCTACGCTATTCTGCATGCGCATGCCTTCTTCAGGTGTAAATGCACGCGTAGCAGTAGGAAAATCTGCATAAGGAGCAGTCTTTACTTCATCGAAGGTAACGCCCAGCTTATTGTGCATAAGCCCTTCTATATTAAACATCATAGAAAAGACACCTATGCTGCCCGTAATAGTAGTAGGCAAGGCAAAAATACTGTCAGCCTGCGATGATATATAATAACCGCCGGATGCCGCAACATCACCCATTGAAACTACCAGTGGTTTTTTCTTTTTCAGCAGTTGCAATTCACGCAATATGACCTCTGAAGCCAACGCACTGCCACCGGGAGAGTTTACACGCAATACCACTGCCTTTATATTATCATTATCACGCAATTTGCGAATGTTTTGTATAAATGTCTTTGAGGCAACCTGGTATTCTTCAGTCTGTTCTCCATCCACTATATCTCCTTCTGCATACAGCACTGCTATCCTGTTATTGCCTGTTATTACGCTTGTTTTAACACTTGATGCATATTCACCCAGTGATACATATTTTATGCTCTCTGTATCTTTCTGCCCTGTTTTTGCACGAACGCTTTGCTCTACTTCATCCCAATAACGCAGGCCATCTACCAATTTATATTTCAGTGCATCAGCAGGGAATTGTATAGCTCCTGTAGCCGTCCATTGATTAATGCTTGAACTGTCTGCATGTGTATGTTCCATTACGGCCTTCAGGTATTCATTCCAGAAATTATGTTGCAGGCGACTTGTTTGCAGCCTGTTTGGCTCGCTCATCTTATCTGCCCGAAAAGGCTCTGTGGCACTTTTAAATTTACCTGCGTAAAATATTTCCGGTTGCAACTCCAGCCTTTCCAGGGTGTTTTTGAAAAAAGGCATTACAGTTGCAAAACCCTTTAACTCAATGTCTCCAACAGGGTTTAGGTATATGCTGTCCGCTACAGATGCTACATAATATGCATTCTGCGGAATATCTTCACCATAAGCATATATAAACTTATTGCTGCTCTTAAAGTCCTTCAAAGCCATGCGCAGCTGCTGCAGCGTAGCCCAGCCATTATTACCGGAGTGCAACTTTATCATTATACCCTTAATGTTATTATCTGTTTTTGCATTGGATATAGCGTGCATCACATCATACAAGCCTACAGGAGAGTTTGCATCATTACTAAAAATGGCAAAAGGGTTTTCTTCCCCTACTTCATGAATGTGCTTTTGCAAATCAATCACCAAAACGCTTCCCGACTTTATTTTTGTTTCTTTTCCTGCCCTGGCAATAAGGGCTGTTATGGACCCTATCAATAACCCTGCTGCTATCACGCCCATAACTATCATTGCCAAGAGCGAAGCAAAGAACATTTTAAAAAATTGTTTCATTGTTCTTTTGTTGTTTTAATATAGTGGCAAAGATACATGGCTTACTAATATCTTATTTATTAATTGACTGATGGCTATAGGGTGATTTTATAGGTCATTTTCTTGATTTGCCAGTCCTATTATCTTTGCATACATAATGAATGTAACATACTTACTCCTGGGCAGCAATGAAGGCGACCGTATCAGCTGGCTGCAACAGGGAAAGGAACAAATAGAACTACACTGCGGTGCTGCAAACGCTGCATCTTCTATATATCAAACAGCTGCCTGGGGGCTGGAAGAACAGCCTGATTTCTTAAACCAGGTAGTTTGTATCCATACGTTCCTTAAGCCGGGCGAATTATTATTGTGCATACAACAAATAGAGAATAAACTTGGCAGGCAGCGTACAGTGAAATGGGGACAACGGACACTGGATATAGATATATTACTATATAACAACGAGGTTATCAATTTACCTGGCCTCAATATTCCGCATCCATTTCTTGAGAAACGTCGTTTTACATTAGCTCCATTGTGCGAAATAGCACCAAACCTGGTACATCCGCTATTGAACAAAACAATGCGTCAGTTACTGGAAGATTGCCCCGACCCATTGCCTGTAAGAAAACTACATAAGGAGGCTTAGCTTAATAGATATCCACATTTTTCACTGATGTAGCTGCTTGCGTTTATCTTTGGCGCTCGTTTTATGAATTATCAATACATAGCCGTAGAAGGCAATATAGGTGCGGGGAAAAGTACGCTGGCCAATCTATTGGCAAAACACTATGATGCACGCCTGGTGCTGGAAGAATTTGCGGACAATAACTTTTTGCCAAAATTTTACCAGGATGCTGAACGGTATGCCTTTCCTCTTGAGCTTTCTTTTCTTGCAGACCGGTTTAAGCAGCTAAAACAATTGACTATTAATCACGACCTTTTTAATGGGAATGTAATTAGCGACTATGTGATAACAAAAAGTAAGCTATTTGCCAGAGTGAACCTTAAAGACCAGGAATATGAATTATTCCAAAAGCTTTTTGATATAATGGCACCTAACCTACCCGTACCTGATTTACTTATATACCTGCATACGCCTGTAAATAAGCTGCAACAGAATATAAAACAACGTGGCAGAACATACGAACAAACAATATCTGCAGAATACCTGGAACGTGTACAACAGGTCTACCAGCAATACCTAAAACAAGAAGTTCAAAAAACGCTAATAATAGACACCGGGACATTTGACTTTGTCAATGAGCCCTTGAATTTTGAAAAACTGGTATCCTTTCTTGAAAAAGATTACGATTTCAGAACTCATTATTTATCAATAGAGTAAGTTATCTTTTCTTCTTAGGCGTAAGCTTATTTTTACCTCTCGAGGTTTTATAATAATGATGCCCGGCTCTAAAAAGTAAAAATGCTATCACCACACCTATTGCCAGAAAAGACCACATTCCCATATTTCTTATATTTTATATTATATTGATGAAGGTAATTATTAACTTTACGAAATACCATAATTTAATTAATATAATATTATGAAGAAATTTCTAATGCTTCCCGCAATCGCAGCGACTATTGCATTACTGTTTTCATCGTGCAGTAAAACCGACAATGGAGGGTACATGTGTACATGCACTTATACAGTAAATGGCACCAGCAATACTATTGTTTATGATATGCATAGCCAAACAAAAGCCTATGCTACCAGTGACTGTGCCTATGACCAAGCCTACTTACAAGCTAAAAGAGGAGCTCCTGATGCTTCCTGCCATTTATAATATTTACTTTTAAAAGTATCCCGGTCGTTATTTGCTAGCTGCAATTATTGCCCGGGATATATTTTCTTCCAATGCTTTTACTGCGGGGTGTATGTCTTCCCCTGTATCAAAAAAATATCCTTTTTGCGCTGCATTATAATGCATAGTAGTGAAATATACCTTTGAGCCAAATTTCCCATTTACCATATGAGGATATAGTAAGGTGACGCTGCAGGAAGTTGAGTCATCGATCTTTTCTACCTGGCAATCTACTACGCCATCCGGTGAGTCTATGCTTATCTCTAACACTTTATTCATAAGGTAAAATTATAAGCTTTTGATACTTATATAAGACTGTTCAGACCATTATTATAATATGTTAAGACATTAAATGGTTTTTTTAACAATTCTTGCATCTTTCTTTTAGTTTACTTATTTTAACTGTTGTAAATTCGCATACCTTTTAAAGTCCCTATTATTTTATTTCATTATATTTTGTGTAGAATTGATTATTACCCCAGGTAAAATTACTCGTGTTATATGGCCAGCCCCACTACAAGCAAACTAAATCTTAAAAAATCACTGCAGGAACATTTCGGATTTGATGGGTTCAAAGGCGAGCAGGAAAAAATCATCAAAAGCATTCTTGGCGGCAGAGACACCTTTGTTATTATGCCTACAGGTGGCGGCAAATCACTTTGCTACCAGTTACCCGCCTTATTGAGCGAAGGTGTTGCTATTATAGTTTCCCCACTTATAGCACTGATGAAAAACCAGGTGGACCTGATACGTGGCTATAGCAGCAGAGACAACATAGCACATTTTCTCAATTCTACCCTTACAAAAGCACAACAAAAGAAAGTAAAAACCGACCTGGTAGAGGGTCGCACAAAAATGCTGTATGTGGCACCGGAAACCCTTACCAAACAGGAAAACATAGATTTTTTCTCTGATATTCAAATATCATTCATTGCCGTTGACGAAGCACACTGTATATCCGAATGGGGCCATGATTTCCGCCCGGAATACCGCAAGCTGCGAGACATGATTGATATGATAGATCCGGAGCTACCCATTATAGCCCTTACAGCAACAGCTACCCCTAAAGTACAGGACGATATAGTTAAAAATCTCTCTCTTAGGGATCCGAATATATTTATTGCATCGTTCAACAGGGCTAACCTTCATTATGAAGTAATGCCAAAGGGAACGAAAGAGCAAACGCTGAAAAGCATAGTGAAGTTTGTTCATTCAATGAAGGACAAGAGTGGTATTATATATACGCTTAACCGCAAAACCACTGAGGAGCTTGCCAATACATTAAATGCAAACGGAATTTCAGCTGTAGCTTATCATGCAGGGCTGGATTCACCGATACGCAGTCAGCGCCAGGACATGTTCCTTATGGAAGACGTGAATGTAATTGTTGCTACAATTGCATTTGGTATGGGTATTGACAAACCGGATGTACGTTTTGTAATACACTATAACATACCCAAATCACTGGAGAACTATTACCAGGAAACAGGCCGTGCTGGCCGTGATGGCATGGAAGGGAAATGTGTTTTGTACTATTCCCACAAAGATGTACAAAAGCTGGAGCACCTGATGCGTGACAAACCATTAAGCGAACGCGAAATGGGTGCACAATTAATATCGGAAACGGTATCTTATGTGGAAAGCGGTGTATGCCGACGCAGACTATTATTGCACTACTTTGGTGAAGACTATACACAGGAAAATTGCGGGAATTGCGATAACTGTCTGAATCCAAAAGAAAAACTGGAAGTGAAGGACAGTGTCAAAATCACTCTTGATACAATTAATGAGCTGGATGAGCGCTTTGGTATTGATTACGTAGTAAACATTATACTGGGCAAAACGAATCCACAGATACAAACATTCCGTCATGATAAGCTGAAGTCTTTTGGCAGCGGCCTTATTATGGAAATGGATGCGAACTTCTGGAATTCACTCATACGCCAAATGATGCTGGAAGGCATGATTCGGAAAGATATAGAGGAATATGGCCTGCTAAAAATTACTGAAAAAGGACAAAAATTCCTTAAGAAGCCATACTCTATTATGGTGGCATTGAATCATCAGTATGAAGAAACAATCAATGATGATGATGATGTAAATGTAGGTAGTGGCCCTGCCGTTGCAGATCCGCAGCTGTTTAATATGCTGAAGGAATTACGCAAGCAAGTGGCAAAGGATAAATCCTTGCCTCCTTTTGTAATTTTCCTTGAAAACTCCCTGGAGGATATGGCCATCAATTATCCTACCACAATGGAAGAGCTGGAGAAAATACAAGGTGTGAGCAAGGGTAAGGCTATACGTTATGGTAAAAAATTCATTGAGCTTATTGCCAAATATGTAGAGGAAAACGACATTACAAAACCAGATGATTTTGTAATGAAGAGCGTAGTGAACAAGAGCGGCATGAAAGTATTTATTATTCAGAACATTGATAAGAAAATACCTCTTGATACAATAGCCCGCAATAAGAACCTAAGCCTGCAGGACCTGCTGGTAGAAATGGAAACTATAGTAGCCAGCGGCACAAAGCTAAACCTTGACTACTGCCTGGAACAGGAACTGGATGAATATGAGCAGGAGGATATTTTCGATTACTTCCGAAATAGTCATGATGACAATCTTGAAAATGCTTATGATGAATTTAAAGACCGGGATGTAAGCCTGGAGCATCTGCAAATGATGCGTATTAAATTCTTAAGCGAATATGGTAACTAAAAAATAATATTAACTTCTTATAAAGGCCCTGCGCATAGCGGGGCCGTTTTTATTTAAAAACCAGATGATTTGTGCTTTAAAAAAGATTAAACTGAAGGATAGGCACTTATCTTTGCAACCAATCTAAATTTTAATGAAATTTATTATATCTACTATAGTAGCAATACTATTATCGTGTACACTTTATGCCGGAGACACTACGGCACAAAGATTTAATGTGCATTTCCAGACGACATATATTTACCAATATAAGCCTGCATTTAGCGCTGACTATAGTGGCGCGAACAGCCTGAAAAACGCTGAAGAAAAAGAGAACTCCATTACAGCTACATTATTTTTAGGTGTTCGATTATGGAAGGGTGCAGAACTTTATGTAAATCCTGAAGTGGCCGGAGGATCAGGGTTAAGTGGTGCATTTGGATTGGCAGCCTCGACCAATGGCGAAACTTTTAGAGTTGGGGATCCTTCTCCTACACTATACCTGGCAAGAGGCTACCTGAAACAGACTATAGCACTGAGCAAGGGAACAGATGAAGTGCAGGATGCTGCAAACCAAGTGCAAACTAATGACCCCAAAAATTACCTGCGCTTTTATATTGGTAAATTATCGTTAGGCGATTTATTTGATAACAATCTCTATAGCAATTCTCCCCGTACGCAGTTTATGAACTGGGCCTTAATGAACAATGCTGCCTGGGATTATGCTGCTAACCTGCGCGGATATACTTATAGTTTCATCACACAGTTGCAATATGGCAGCAGGGTTTATAAAGTGGGCTTAGCTACGCTACCTGTAGTAGCCAATGGCGGCGAACTAAATACCGACCTTAGCCAGGAATTTTCCGTAAATGCCGAAGTAGATCAGGCTTATAAAATACATGGGCAAGGTGGCACTGTTAGATTGTTGGGGTATGCAAATGACGGGCATATGGGCAACTATACGCAGGCCATTTCTCATGCTGACTCTTCCAATCCTCCTGATGTAATTAGTACACGTAAGTACGGCACTACAAAAGTTGGCTTCGGTGTAAATGCTGACCAGCAGATAAATAGCACACTTGCCTTATTTGCCCGCCTGGGATGGAACGATGGTAAAAATGAAACATGGTGCTTTACTGAGGCTGACAGGACACTATCTGTAGGGGTAAATGTGAATGGAAATAAGTGGCATAGAGAGAATGATAACATAGGTATAGCTTTTGTGATGAATGGCCTTTCACAAGACCATAGGCAATATCTTGCTGATGGTGGTTTAGGGTTTCAATTGGGGGACGGGAAACTGAATTATGGTCATGAAACTGCTGCAGAACTATACTACAGCTTTAGGCCTGTATCAGGCGGTATATGGTTTACGGGTGACTATCAATTGGTGGTGAATCCGGGGTATAACAGGGACAGGGGGCCAGTGAGTGTATTTGTGTTCCGTTTGCATGTAGAGTTATAGTGCTCAATCATATTTAGATGGGAAGAGGCCTCGTGTGAGGCCTCTTTTTTTATTATTTATTCAGCAGGTTTAGTGTCCGGTGGTTTTGGTCTATCCCTGTTCCTGTTTTGATTGTTATTTGGTCGCGGAGTGCGCTCAGGACGTGGCTGCTGCGGGCCTCTCTCGGGGCGTGGCTGCTGAGGACCTCTTTCTGGCCTTGGGCCTTGCGGCGGTCTTGGCTTCTGCCCTTGCTGACCTGCACCTTGTGCCTGCTTAGGAGCCTGCTGGTTGCCACCCTGCTGTGGCTTTGGTCTTTGGCCTTGTTCTGGCCTTTGCCTTGGTTGCGCGGTACCAGCTGCGCCCTGAGCAGGCTTTGGACCTTGTTGTGGCCTGTTGCCCTGCTGGGGTCTGCTTTGCTGCTGACCCGGAGCTGCCTGTTGCTGGGGTTTATTGGTGCCCTGCTTCTTTTTATTCTTACTGCCTTTCTCTAATGAGCGAAGGGTTATCTGCCCTACGTCATTGACAAAACCTACATCTACCAGTACACCTGCTTTGTTACCTGTTTCCAGCTCTACCGGCTGCAGTTCTTCGGGCTTAATGCCTTCCTTATTCAACTTCAATATTTCCTTTACCCTAACTATTGTCATTGGGTACTGCTTGTTGCTGTCGGAATAGCTGTACCACATGAGGTTCTTGAAGATATCGCGCTTCTGGAGGGTAGCACGGCCTTTTACTGTTTCTATCTGCTCTGCATTATCAGGGAATACACGGAGTGCATCCATATAAGTATCCAGCTCGTAGTTGAGGCAGCACTTGAGGCGCCCGCACTGGCCGGAAAGCTTTGTCTGATTGATAGACAGGTTTTGATAACGTGCTGCAGTGGTGTTTACAGACTTAAAGTCTGACAGCCAGGTGCTGCAACATAGCTCACGACCGCAACTGCCTATACCACCTACTTTAGCACTCTCCTGCCTTGCACCTATCTGGCGCATTTCTACCTTCAGCTTAAACTCTGAGGCATAGGCCTTAATAAGTTCGCGGAAATCTACGCGCTGGTCTGCGGTGTAGAAGAAGGTGCCTTTTTTGCCGTCGGCCTGTATTTCTACTTCGGCCAACTTCATCTCCAGTTTATGACTACGTGCCATAGCGCGTGACTGAAGGAGCACTTCAGGCTCACGGAGCTTGTTCTTTTCGTAGTTTTTAAGCTCATCTTCGGTAGCAGGATGCAGTACACGCTTGAGCGCATTCTGGTCCTCGATACCATATTTTTTCAGTTGCAGTTTCACCAGTTCGCCTGTGAGGCTTACCTGGCCTATATCGTACCCGCTTATACCTTCAACGGCTATCCACTGGCCTTTTTCGAGTATATGGTTCGTATTGTTCTTAAAAAAGTCTTTTCTGCTTCCTTTGCTGAACGATACTTCTATTATCGGGTAAGGTTTTGCACTATCGTAAAGGGGTAAAGCGCTTAGCCAGTCAAAAACGTTCATTCGGTTGCATCCACCAGTACTACATCCACCATTTCCTTTGCATCCGCCCGGTTTTCCGCTTGCGCCGCTCCCACAATTGCCACATCCCATTTATATATTTATTTATATTGACAGCAGGTGGCTTGCAATTACATCTACACTATTTAGAAGAACTTATTGGTCATTTGTTCTTTGACATAGAAAACTGATTAACCCTATCAATTTAGCTTTGTCATAAGTGACACATCTTCACATTTTTATCTCACACACAAAAATTGCTCACCTGCAGATTGTGAAAAATAATAAAATAATCTCACAAAGTTAAAGCTTTGTTTTGGATAATGTACTGAAGGCGGATGGATAAAGCATGCAACTGGGTCTTTGAATGAGCATTTCTTTCAATATAAAAGATGGTATCGGTGATTTTCTTTACCATATCGCCCAAGGCCTCGAATGAAATATTCATATTTGCCAGCTTTTGCACGAACTGGGTTTCTTCGGCAGGCAAGGCAGCCTGTTGCTGGGGCATATACCTCATACGAATGGCCTGCTCTAGTAGCTGGACTACATAATACAAGAAATTCTTCTGCTGTTCGCGGCCGGCCTTGCTCCAATCTTCTGCAAACTTAGCGATACCAATGCCATTGCGTGTGAACAGGATATTGAACCAGGTGCGTACCTCGGGAAAGAGGTCATTATCTGCATGGCGTACTATGCGCAGCGCTTCGGTATAGCTGCCGTTGGCCAGGTGAGCCACCTGTGCTGCACGACGTGCGTCAGCGTGAGAGGCTTCCATAAGAGCGGCGGCAATATCTGCTGCGGGTAACGGAGCAAGGCGCACCATTTGCGTGCGGGAAAGGATGGTGGCTAAAACATCTTCGGTATTCTCCGCCACCAAAATCAAAACAGTATCGGCAGGGGGCTCTTCTATCAGCTTTAATAATATGTTTCCTTCCTTGCCCAGGTATTCAGGGCGCCAGATGATCTGCACCTTGCGGCCACCTTCATATGATTTGAGATTTAGCTTGTCTATGATGTCGCGGCATTCTTCGGCAGTGATATTGCCTTGCTTATTTTCTGCATTTATAGCCTGCAACCAATCGTAGGTGGTGCCATAGGGGGTTTGCCTTACAAACTGCCTGAACTCCTCCATATAGTGCTGGCTCATAGCCTTTACACCAGGCTTAGGCGGCACTGATGGAAAGCTGAGGTGAAGATCGGCATGCTCGAGACGAGCGGCGCGATTGCAGGAGGCACATACACCGCAGGCATCAGTAGCCTGCTTGTTTTCACAAAAGATATATTGGGCAAGTGCGAGCGCCATTGGCAAACCACCTGTACCTTCTGCACCTACCAGCATGAGGGCGTGGGGCATGTGCCCTTGCTGCCACATAGCCAGTAATCCATTTTTTGCCGCCTGCTGCCCTACTACGTTTGTGAATAACATTCTGCTAAGTAAAAATTCAAAATTAAAAAGTAAAAATGATTGTGGATGGATTTTAAATTAAGTGCAAATGTGACAAGATGCTGCGTGTTTACACACCCCTAACCCCTCTCAAGAGGGGAAGTGTAGCGTAACATTTGCTCTGTGGCGGGAAAGTAGCTGAAAGGCTTTACCGGTAACCGTATAATAATTATTCAGATTTCCCATTTGTGCCCCATTGCTACCCTACCTATGCCCCATTCGTGCCCCATGTGTTACATCTCATTTTTTAAGAACTGTGTTGCAGTTTTGCTGTGCTGCTGCTTATGGCAAGATACTATTTGGCGAGGGGTGTTTCCAAATTTAGATGTCCACATTTTTGAAATGCCTGAATCAGGGTTTACAGAGTTAGTGAATGAACAGGATAGTTATCTGAATCGGAATTTGCAGGATTAACGAATGAACAGAATGCATGTTAACAAGGCAGAGACCTCTATTTTACGTCTTTAGTATAGCTAAAACTTTATGCCCCGTCTTTATCTAACTTTTATTCTCATTTTATTATTTGCTTTTGGCAATGCCCAAACGCAATACCCTAAAGCCAAGAATACACGAAAAGAGGGTAGCATGCAGATAAAAGGAAGCGTAATACTTGCAGCAACCAGAAAACCAATAGCAGGACTAACAGTGGTATTAGCCGGCATAGCAACTAAAACTGACAGCAATGGTAAGTTTGTTTTAAATGTGCCAAATACTCTTCGCGGCTTAACATTATACTTAACTACCTACGGTAAATTTAATAACGGCGGGGTACAAGATTCCATAAGAATTGACCAGGAACTTTATGGCGATGATAGCAAGGAAATAACAATGTACTGGATGCCAGTTGACAATAGAAAAGAACATGTAGATATTAGTGCATATAAGATCCCCGGCAGTGATACAGCTAAAGTAACCTGGACTATAATAATAAATTGATACGCTGCTACCGCAGCTTTGTATATACCTATAAAATGATCTTCCTTATAAAGTGAGTTATGCTACTAAGCGGAATTATTATCAGGTATTGACGGATATTAATGCAATGTAGGGTCATAAAGCATGGCGGTGCATAGGCAGTTTTTGCGGCCTTTGCTTTGGAGGATGGGACAGTTGACACAGCTTTTGCAGCCTTCCCAGAAAGCGTCTTCCTGCGGGAGTTCGGAATAGGTGACTGGCTCGAAGCCTAATTCTGTATTCATTTTCATGACGGCAAGGCCGCTGGTGAGGCCAAATATTTTAGCATTGGGGTATTTGCTGCGGCTTAATTCAAATATCTTCTTCTTTATCAGTTTGGCCACTCCGCTCTTCCTGTATTGCGGCGCCACTATGAGGCCAGAATTTGATACGAACTTTCCAGCATCCCATGCTGCTATGTAAGAGAAGCCTGCCCAAGTACCATCTGCGGCAAAGGCTATAATGGCTTCTCCTGCTTTCATTTTTTGCTGTAAAGATTCAGGTGTACGTTTTGCAATACCGGTACCACGCTCTTTGGCTGAGGCTTCCATTTCATCGCATATCTCTTTTGCCCAAAAGATGTGACTGATATTAGCTATGCCTACGTTGAAGCTTTGCTGTGCAGGCGCACTATTACTCACTAAAAATTGCGCGTCTTTCGCCAGCGGTATAGTGTGATTACCAAAGGCTGGTAATGGGTCGGGAAGCGGATCTGATATTGCCATTGCTTTGTCTGTTGATCTTGATTCTAAATGTTCCGTACTCTCTTTTATGTCCGGCTATAGAGTGTATACCAAATGAGATGCCATTAAATTGCAACCGGGCGGAAGAAAGCAGGATTGCATTGGTTTTAACAGAATTATATGGAATTTATTAACGCCCTAAGACTATCAGAATGAGATGGTATGCATATCAAAATGAGCATACAATGGGCAGAATGCTACAAGTTGCGTCTTCAATGAATAGCAGGTTAACAGTGCATTTACGTATTCATATCATGAAAATGATATAAATTAAGAGTGATAAAAATTATTAAAAATGGATAACACAAGGGTATATAGAATGTCTTTTGCAGGCGTTTATCCGATGTATATACAAAAGGCAGAAAAAAAGGGGCGCAGCAAAGAAGAGGTGGATACCATTATTTTTTGGCTGACAGGATATGATAAACAAACACTGCAACAACAAATTGATAAGAGAAGTGATCTTGAAACTTTTTTTGCCGAGGCACCAGAAATGAATCCGAATGTATCAAAAATAACAGGAGTCATTTGCGGATATCGCGTAGAAGAAATAGAAGACAAGCTCATGCAAAAAGTTCGCTATTTAGATAAGCTGGTAGATGAACTGGCGAAAGGAAAAGCTATGGAGAAGATCTTAAGAAAGTAAGCAACCTATTATTGACAAGATATTCATGTCTTATTTCAATTCCCTACCTTTATTAATACCTGAAATATAAAATCACCAGCAACATGGAAACAAATACATTCACCAAATGCATCGCTGAATTCTTCGGCACTCTTGTTTTAGTTTTAATGGGCTGCGGCAGCGCGGTGATAGCCGGGGCAAACGGCATGACCGGAGTGGGGTTGCTAGGCATAGCTTTCGCTTTTGGCCTATCGGTAGTAGCGATGGCCTACGCCATTGGTCATATATCGGATTGTCATCTAAACCCTGCCATTTCCATTGGTATGGTGGTGGCAGGCCGAATGAAAACGAGCGAAGCTGTTTTTTACATTATTGCCCAGATACTTGGAGCACTGGCAGGAGCAGGCATATTATTGCTTATTGCATCAGGCAAACCGGGGTATGACCTTGCTGTTAACGGATTAGGACAGGATGGTTATGGTGCTTCCTCACCGGCACATTACAGCTTGCAGGCAGGTTTCATTGCCGAAACGGTGTTTACTTTTATATTCCTGATGGTAATTTTCGGGGCCACCTCTACAAAAAATATACATGGCGGCTTTGCGGGTATAGCTATCGGCTTAAGCCTGGTACTAATTCATATTGTAGGCATACCAGTAACGGGCGTCTCTGTGAACCCTGCGAGGAGCATAGGCCCTGCAATGCTGGTTGGCGGAACAGCTGTTAGCCAGCTATGGTTGTTTATTGCGGCCCCGATATTAGGCAGTGTATTGAGTGCAGTGACCTGGCGTTATTTACTGGAGCGGAAGTAATTATACTTGAAATTGCTACGCTGCAAATTCGAATCCATTAGTATCGCATCTCAAAATGACAAGAAAAATTAAAACACCGAAGGGCTTCTTATAAGAGGCCCTTCGGTGAATGAAAAATATTTATCTCCAAGCGCTTAGTAAAACTTAACAGCCATACGGGACAAAACTGACAATGCTGTTTACCGGCTTACCATTGATCATAGCAGGTTTCCAGTTGGGTGCATTAGTAATTACTTTGTCCATAATATTATTTAATACAGGGTTTGTATCTAAAAGCGGGTCCCACTGCATTTTATCTCCCTGTGTTCTTAAATAAGGCTTGACATAACGAACATCGAAGTTGACAACTTTTCCTTCTTTGCTAATTACGATACTTACTACGCTTATCCCTGCCAAGCTATCGGATGTATTTTTACAATGTGCATGAAACTCTTCTCTTAGATAGTCGATATAAGCCTCCTGATTTTTGCTGTTAGTGGCGGGAGTCTTTAAATATTCATTTTGATAAACGGGCTCACCGTTCATGTTATAAATGATCTGCTTTTTTTTGTCAGCTTTTGCAGATGCGAGTGCAGGTCGCTTCTTTCCTGCGTCATAAAATAGCGTATCGGTTTGCCGCCATGCGAATGTATTGCCTTTGTAAGTGGTTACATTGTCCTGCGATATGGTTTTTGCCATAAGCACAGTGCATACAAGCAATGCCGGGATAAGGAAGAGATACTTCCATGCGCCGGGCTTCCGGTTGTGTCTTTTTGTAAGCATATTGATCCTGTTTTTGATAGGTGAAAAATGGAAGGAATGAGCAATGCCCGGCACGCCGCTAAGCAGTGTCTGCTGCAAAAGGAAATGGCCATAAGCATAGGCATCAGTACTTGCGGCAAAATCATCTGCTTCATACTCGTGCTGTAACTGAAGCAAATAGCGATAGCGCCAGATAAGAGGATGAAACCAAAACGCAATACAGACAAGCTGCATAGAGAGTAAGTCGAGCCAATGCTTTTTGTAGTTATGGGCTGCTTCGTGAAAAATAATATATTCGAGCTCTGCCTGCGGATAGGCATCAATATCATTGATAAATATCCAGTTCATAAAAGAATATGGTGCATGCTCCTTGCCGGTAACAATTACTTTGCGGTCCGCAATAAGCTGATAGGGACTATATAAAATCAAGCGTGTGATCCGGCTTAATTCCAACAGGGATTTCAGTAACAAAAGGGCTGCGCCGATGCTGTAAATGATGCATACGATGAGCCAAAGATCAAGGCCGTTAGCCATGACGGTTTGGGGAGCAGAAGATATAATGGTTTGCGGGGTATGGGGTGCAATGCTTTGCACTGCAGGATAAAATACGTGTGTAGCCGATGCAAGGCCTGGCGTACCAGAAGGCAAGGATATTAGTGGCAACAACATGCCTGCAGCGACGGAGCAGAGCAGATAAATACGATTGAGCGTGAACCTGCTGCTGCTCTTATAAAACACTTCGAAAAACAAGAGGAACACTGTCCAGATAATGGTAACCTTAAGGAGATACATCATGATGATGGATTTTAAAAAATGTTTAAACTATTATTTAGCCTTATCCTTCTTTATACCCTCCAGTTTCTTCATTAAATCGTCAAGCTCATTTAATTTCAATTCGTTTTCTGTTACCAGAAAGGACACCAATTGCTGGGGTGAACCTTCGAAGTAACTATTGATCCAAGTTTTGATGCTGCTCTTTTTAAAATCCTGCTTTGCCACGAGCGGAAAATATTCGTAGGTCTTGCCATAGGCTTTGTGCCCTACAAAACCCTTTCGTTCTAAAATTCTTACTACTGAGGATACTGTGGTCTGCGGGATAGTCATATCAAGCGCTTCGACAATGTCGCGCACGAGGCAGCGCTCTTTGTGCCAAATGATCTGCATAATCTGTTCCTCTGCTTTCGTCAAATGTTTCATAACTATATTCTTTGCTACGCAACGTAAATATACGTTATTTGCGTAAATAATTAGTTAAAAAATAAAAGAGGCTATCTTTTTTTTAAGACAGCCTCTTTTAAGAAAAGGACAATGATATAATTACTTAGCCTGCGCTATAGCTTTATTGGAAGAGGTAAACTTTACTACACTGTTCCTTATTGGCTGCAGGCTGCGGATGTATGCATAGATAGCTGAAAGGTCTTCCCGCGTCATGTGGCTATACATTAACCAAGGCATAATACTCTGGAAAGCGCCTTTTTCAACAGCCGGTGGTGTGTAAGAAGAGTCTGCATAAGTCTTGAAACGGTTGATAAATGCATCTTCATTCCAGTTGCCGATACCTGTTTCTTCATCAGGGGTGATGTTGGCGGAACGAACAACAGAACCGTCAGGGAAAACAAATTCGCGACCACCACTAAAGGCAAGCGCTGGTATTATCTGGCCTTTGTCCACCTTGGTATGGCATTCCATACAAGCGCAAGCATTGACCATATACTTGCCATAAGCTAACTGATTAGAAGGATCGGGGCGCTGTCCAGGTGTCGCTTTTTTCGGAATGGTATTGAGAATGAAATTCATTGGGAAATCAGACTCAGGCGCCGGCACTGTATTGCTAACGGGCTGGAGCGTGCGGATATATGCTATGATAGACTTAATATCCTCAGGGTCCATCCGGGCATAATATGGGTAAGGCATAACAGGGAAGAGGGCTTTGCCTTCCTTATCTACGCCAGTGGTAATAACACGGTATAATTCGCCGTCGGTATATCGACTAATGCCTGCGGGGGTAATGTTGCGTGAATAATAAGTGCCCGGGAAGCCAAGGTTGTGATCGAAACGCTCGCCGCCTTTGCCCCAGGTGCCTGGCTTTACCGGGCCAGCAAACTTTGACCAATCGCGGGTAGAGTGGCAATCCATGCAGACTACGACTGCATTAGCAAGATATTTGCCTCGCTCTACACGTTCAGGTGTAATCTGCACTTTCATTTCAGGAGCTGCTCCAACGTTGGGAAGGGCAGTCTTTGCATAAATCATAAGGCCTGCCACTATTACTATAAGGAGCAAGACCAGGTAACCCAGTACTTTTAAAACTTTTTTCATTATATGCCTATTGTGTTGAGCCGAAAGATATAAAAAATTACATTTTAAGCATATAACTGTGGAAAAAAATTGAAACCTGAACTCTTTAAAAAAGTGAATAGGCAGCAAAATATATTTTTTTATTACAAATGGAAGTATGTAATTTTGTGATATCATTTTGATATCAAATCAAATTAATCATGGAAAAAATATTAAAACCAGTAAATGGATTTCTTGCATTATTAATATCAGTTGCATGCCTTGGCGTAGCTATCTATTTCTTTACGCAGGCAAATGCTAACCCAATGATGGTGGCACCGGGATTTATTTTATTTGCCATAGACATTTTTATATGGAAAGGTATAATGGTAGTGCAACCCAACCATGCACGGGTGCTTAACTTCTTTGGTAAGTATGTGGGCACTGTGAAGGAAAATGGATTATTCTTCGTAAACCCTTTATATACGACCATAAGGATATCGCAAAGGGCACAGAACCTTGCGATACCTACCCTGAAGGTAAATGATAAAATGGGTAACCCTATAGAAATAGCTGCCGTGGTGGTGTGGCAGGTAGAGAATACCTACAAGGCCGCCTATGAAGTAGCAGACTATATGGCCTATGTGCGCATGCAGAGTGAAGCGGCATTGCGCAATATGGCAATGGGATTTGCCTACGATAATATAGAAGATGAACATGCTGCACTGACACTACGCGATGGTGGTGAAAAGGTGCAGGAACTGTTGCAAAATGAATTGGATGCCCGCCTCTCTACCGCCGGTATAATGGTAAAGGAAGCGCGTATAAGTCACCTGGCATATGCGCAGGAGATAGCGGGTGCAATGCTACAGCGCCAACAGGCCACTGCAATAGTAGCTGCTCGTTACAAAATAGTGGAAGGTGCAGTGGGTATGGTGGAAATGGCACTTGAAATGCTAAGCAGCAAACAGATAGTGGAACTGGACGAAGAGAAAAAAGCTACTATGGTAAGCAACCTGCTGGTGGTGCTGTGTGGGGAACGTGGTGCACAACCAGTGTTGAATACAGGGTCATTATATCAGTAGAAGAATTAAAAATTTAAACGTAAAAATTAAAAAGAATCATTTTGGCCGGGAAGAAGACATTTGTACTGCGCATTGATGAGGATGTGTTTAAAGCCCTGGAAAAATGGGCAGGGGACGAATTTCGCAGTGTAAATGGACAACTGGAATGGATAATAGATAAAGCGCTGAAGGAGACAAAACGAAATCCCACACGCATGACTAAAGGGAAAAGTAATGAGCAGGATGAAGCGTGAGCTATGACATACTTTGATAAAAATAATAACGGCTGCCTTAGGGCAGCCGTTAATGTTATGTGTTGACTCTTATAATATTTATTATTCTGCAGATGGTGTTTCTGTAGCTTCTGTTGCAGGTGCTTCAGGAGCTGCAGTTTCAGCAGGTGCTGTGGTAGCTGCAGGAGCTGCTTTAGGAGCAGTTGCTTTGGTGCGACCACGACGTGTTTTCTTAGCAGTACCTGTTTTAGCTTCTTTGTTATAGATTTCGTTGAAGTCAACTAATTCTATCATAGCCATATCAGCAGCATCACCCATACGAGTAGGGAGCTTAATGATACGTGTGTAACCACCGGGGCGACTAGCTATTTTGTCGCCGATAACTGTGAACAGTTCGGTAACAGCATACTTGTCTTGCAGATGGCTGAACACAACGCGACGGTTGTGCATGCTATCGTTCTTAGCACGATTGATAAGCGGCTCTGCATATACACGTAAAGATTTTGCTTTAGCAAGTGTAGTAACAATGCGCTTGTGCGTGATAAGCTGTGCGGTAAGATTAGACAGCAATGCTGCGCGATGTGAGGCTGTACGGCCTAAGTTGTTGAGTTTGTCTCCGTGACGCATGACGTTTAAATTTAGTTTCGCTTTGGGCGACTTCCCCCGCACCGTGTCAGGAATTGCGAGGTACTTTGTTAATTAAAAAGTGAAAATTAAAAATTAAAAAACAGCATTCAGATTTTCGCCCGAATGCTGTTATAATGCTTTTATTAGTCTTCTCCGCGGCGGAACTTGCTGATGTCCATGCCGAAGTGTAAGCCACGCTCGCCAAGTACCTGTTCAATTTCAGACAGAGATTTCTGACCGAAGTTGCGGAATTTCATCAGTTCTTCCTGAGTGTACTGAACCAGCTCGCTGAGTGAGTTGATCTTTGCAGCTTTCAAGCAGTTGAATGCACGAACTGAAAGTTCAAGATCTTCAAGCGGGGTGTTCAATACTTTGCGCAGTTGCAGTGTTTCTTCATCAACCACTGTTTCTTTTTCTTCGCGCTTAGTATCCAGAGAGATGTTTTCATCAGTGATGATCATCAGGTGCTGAATAAGAATGCGAGATGCTTCTTTCACGGCTTCTTCAGGATGGATGGTACCATCTGTAGCTACTTCCATGATCAGCTTTTCGAAGTCAGTGCGCTGCTCAACGCGGGTATTTTCGATGGTATATTTTACATTCTTGATCGGAGTGTAAATAGAATCGATAGCGATGATGCCCAGAGGAGCGTCTTTAGGACGATTTTCTTCAGAAGGAACATACCCACGGCCTTTACCTACATGCATTTCGATCTGGAACGTAGTACCAGGCTCCATGCTGCAGATAACGAGTTCCGGATTCATTACCTGAAAGTTAGGAAGACCTTCGCCTATCATACCTGCAGTAAATGTTTCCTTTCCTTTTATGGTAAGTTCTACCTTATCGTTAGTAATATCACTTTCACCAACTTTCTTCAGGCGTACCTGCTTCAAGTTAAGAATGATCTCAGTCACATCTTCCAACACACCTTTAATTGTTGCAAATTCATGATCTGCACCAGCTATTTTGATAGCAGTGATTGCATAGCCTTCGAGTGAGGAAAGCAATACGCGGCGCAGTGCATTACCAATGGTAACACCGAAGCCGGGCTCCAGAGGACGGAATTCGAAAAGAGCTTCAAAATCATTTGCTTTCTGAAGTGCTATCTTATCCGGTTTTTGGAAATTCAATATAGCCATATTGAGGTTTTTGAATTTTTACTTAGTTATTTAAACTTTATGATCTGCTTTTTATTATACAAGCCTTAAAAAAGAAGGATAAATATAAGAATAAAAGCCTATCAAAAAACGACCAAAGCGTCCCGTTGAAGGGACGCTCTTTTTTATTACTTAGAGTACAATTCGACAATCAACTGTTCCTTGATGTTTTCCGGAACGCTATCACGCTCAGGATGTGCGATGTATGTACCTTTCATATCTTTCTCATTCCAGTCAACCCAGTTGATCTTCTGGTTCTTACCGCGGATCATGCTGGTAACTGTAGTGTTTGCTTTGCTCTTAGGCTTCAGCTCGATAAGGTCACCTGGTTTCAGACTATAAGAAGGGATGTTAACCACTTCACCATTTACCATGATGTGCTTGTGAGAAACCAACTGACGAGCAGCAGGACGAGTAGGTGCAATACCTAAGCGGTAAACTGCATTGTCCAGACGTGCTTCAAGCAGTTTGATAAGGTTTTCACCAGTAGCGCCTTTTAAGCGAGAAGCTTCAACATATGTGTTGCGGAATTGTTTTTCCAGCAAGCCATAAGTGTATTTAGCTTTTTGTTTTTCCTTTAACTGCACAGCATACTCACTTGGAGTTTTGCGCTTGCGGGTAGGGCCATGCTGACCCGGAGGGTTGCTATTCTTAGAAAGGCTTTTGCCTGATCCCAGAATAGGCTCGCCGAAAATACGGCAGATTCTGTTTTTTGGTCCTGTATAACGTGCCATGACGATTTTTTGTTTAACTGCCTCGTCTCATTTAAAAATCGTAAAAGCCGATCCGAGACAGTTTATTATGAATAAAAATGAATACTATATTGATTAAACTCTGCGTTTTTTAGCAGGACGACAACCGTTGTGCGGTAAAGGAGTAACGTCTTTGATAGAAGTAACTTCGATACCGTTATTGTTGAGGGAGCGAATAGCACCTTCACGACCAGAGCCTGGTCCTTTAACGAATACGTCTGCTTTTTTCATACCAGCGTCTGTAGCTACTTTAGCACATTCCTGAGCTGCCATCTGGGCTGCATAAGGAGTGTTTTTCTTAGAACCACGGAAACCCATTTTACCAGCAGAAGACCAGGAGATAACCTGACCAGACTTGTTGGTAATGCTGATGATAATGTTGTTAAAAGTGGCGTTGATATGCACATCGCCGTGTGTATCCACTTTTACTACGCGCTTTTTTGCAGCGGTTTTAGCTGAACCTTGTTGTTGGGCTTTTGCCATTTTACTTTTAAAATAAGGTAGTCAAACAATAAATAAGTTGGCGTATGCCAACCCAAAGCCACTCCTCCACGCTGCACCTCAGCGGATCCGGCAGTGGCCCTGATTTTACTTCTTAGGTGCTTTCTTCTTACCTGCAACTGTACGACGCTTACCTTTACGAGTACGGCTGTTAGTACGAGTACGCTGACCGCGTAAAGGAAGACCTTTACGGTGACGCACGCCGCGATAACAAGCGATATCCATGAGGCGCTTAATGTTCATTTGCACTTCAGAACGCAACTGACCTTCCACTTTAAACTCAGTGGTGATGATGTTACGGATAGCATTCAAGTCTTCGTCATTCCAGTCAGTGGCTTTCTTATCATAATGAATGCCAGCTTTGTCCAGAATGTACTGAGCTGTGCTACGGCCAATACCGTAGATGTAAGTGAGTGCTATCTCACCACGTTTGTTTTTTGGAAGATCAATACCAGCTATACGAGCCATTAATATTGAATATTTAGATTTTAATTAATTAATTACCCTTGTCTTTGTTTAAAGCGCGGATTCTTTTTGTTTATGATGTACAGTTTACCCTTGCGGCGTACAATCTTGCAATCGGCACTGCGCTTTTTTATTGCTGCTCTAACCTTCATGACTGGTTAATTTATGTTGTTTTATTTATAACGATATATGATACGGCCACGACTTAAATCGTACGGGCTCATTTCTACTCCTACTTTATCACCAGGGAGGATACGTATGTAGTGCATGCGCATTTTACCTGATATTGTAGCCAATATTTCGTGTCCGTTTTCGAGGCGAACGCGGAACATGGCGTTTGACAGAGCTTCAATGATTGTTCCGTCCTGTTTGATTAAAGACTGTTTAGCCATATTTTAAAAGGACTGCAAAGGTAATGAAAAAGTTTTTATTTATTAAAAAAAATAAAGGAAATAAAAGGCTCCCCAATTTTAACGGTTAATAACTGTCTAAGCTTGAGTGGGTAAGGCTATAATATATAAAGGCATGCAAACAAGGCATGCCTTTATATTAAATATTTTATAAATTATCACACCATTTCTGCTGCCGTAAGCGTTTTGGCCCATGCCAGCAAAGATGGATATTGCTCGTCTATGAGGTCGTGCGGCAGGGCGAAAGGCTCATGCTTGGTGGTAAGAAATACCGTGTGCATAGCCAGGCGCTTACCGAACTCCATGTCTGTGACGCTGTTACCTACTATTATACTGCGCTTAAAGTCAATTTCAGGGAAATCCTGCTTGGCCTGCATGGCCATGCCTACATTAGGCTTGCGGTTGTGGTCTTCATCGGAGACAGCTGTGCAACAATATATTTTGTCTATACGGCCGCCGGCATCTATTACCGATTGAGACATGTGGGTGTTAATGTCCTTAAGCACGTCGAAAGTCATAATGCCTCGTCCCACACCGCGCTGATTGCTAACTACAACAATGTTTCCAAATATCTCAGATAAAGAACGCAAAGCCTGAAGCGCCCCGTCACAAAATTGAAATTCATCCCAACTTGTAACGTAAGATCCTACCGTTTCCACATTTATCACTCCATCACGATCAAGGAATAGTGTCCAGTTTTTGTCTACTTGTCCACCAACATTAAAGGGGTTCATGTCCATATTAAATTTTAAAATAGTTGTTCTTCTACCAATTGGCATATTGCATGTCCAATAGTGATGTGGGCTTCCTGTATTCTCGGCGTATCGGTGCTAGGTACATTAATCAAATAATCACATATACTTTTCATCTTTCCACCAGTCTCTCCTGTAAAACATGCAGTAATCATACCAATTTCTTTTGCCTGCTCTATAGCTTTAATAATATTAACAGAATTGCCGGATGTGCTCAGCCCTATAAGTACGTCGCCCGGCTTTCCCATTCCTTTTACCATTCTACTATAGACAACATCATAACCATAATCGTTGGCTACCGCTGTTATATACGAAGTATTGCAGTGTAAAGCTTCTGAAGGCAGCGGATCTCTATCAGTATAGAAACGGCCACTGAACTCGGCTGCTATATGCTGGGCGTCTGCTGCACTGCCTCCGTTACCACAAAGAAGCACCTTATTCCCATTTTTGAAAGCCTTAACAATTGCGCTTGTCAATTGCTCCATTCTTTCTAATAAGGACGTATCATTCAGTATTCTTTCCTTGGTATCGATGGAAGATTTAATTATATTTTTTATTTCTTGCTGCATAGTATATGTTCTCAAAAATACAAAGCGTGCGTTATAAACGCACGCTATAAAAACGTTTTTTATCCACCGTATATTGTGTATAAGTACTTTAGATGACTAACATAGCATCACCATAGCTAAAGAAACGATATTTTTCCTTAATAGCTGTGTGGTAAGCCTCCATAGTAAGATCGAAGCCAGCAAAAGCACAAGTCATGATAAGCAGACTAGTCTTAGGCAGGTGGAAATTAGTTATTAGTGAATTGGCTATAGAAAAATCATATGGCGGATGGATAAATAAGTTAGTCCAGCCTTCTTCAGGTTTTAGTAAACCCTGGGCAGTAACCGAACTTTCTACGGCACGCATGGTAGTAGTACCTACGGAGCAAATATTGCGTTTTTCAGCTTTCGCTTTATTTACTATCTGTGCTGCGTATTCGTCTACCTTGAAATATTCAGCATCCATTTTGTGCTTGGAAAGATCTTCAACCTCGATGGGGCGGAATGTACCTAAGCCAGTATGCAGGGTAACCTCTGCAAATTTAACGCCTACTATTTCCAGGCGCTTAATCAACTCACGGCTGAAGTGCAGACCAGCGGTAGGTGCAGCTACAGCACCTTCGTACTTAGCGTATACCGTCTGGTAGCGTTCTTTATCTTCTTCTTCAGGCTTGCGCTTGATATATTTAGGCAATGGTGTTTCGCCTAAAGTTTCGAGCATAGCCTTGAAAGCATTGTCATCGCCATCAAAAAGGAAACGGATGGTACGGCCGCGGGAAGTAGTATTATCTATTACTTCTGCTACCAACTCATCATTATCACCGAAATATAATTTATTACCTACACGAATTTTACGGGCAGGATCAACAATTACATCCCATAAGCGGTTTGGCTTATTAAGTTCACGCAGCAGGAACACTTCTATCTTGGCACCAGTCTTTTCTTTGCGGCCATAAAGACGGGCAGGAAAAACCTTGGTGTTATTCACAATCATTACATCCTTATCATGGTAAAAGCCAAGAACGTCTTTGAAAGTTTTATGTTCGATCTTGCCAGTATCGCGATGCACCACCATCAAACGGCTTTCTTCACGTGTCTTAGCAGGATGTTGGGCAATGAGATTTAATGGTAAGTCGAATTTGAACTGCGACAACTTCATATTTGGAAGCGATGTTTAAAAGTGTGCAAAGTTAGACAAAAATAGCATACTAAGTTACCGAATAAAATCACTCCAACACATAATAAAAACAACATTATATTTTCCAAATGGGATACTACTCCATTTTGCACCAGGCTATATGGCTTGAAGCAGTTTTATCTTTCCTATATAACAGCATTGTTACATAGGTATTTGTGGCAGGATCATAATCTGCACTTTCAAGAAAATTAGCCTTCGACTCTCCTTTTTCAGGCATGCCAAATAAGAAATACTTTTTCACTTCTTTATCCGGCCCCAACTTATAATAAAAGGCATTAGTGTTATCAAACGCATTTTCAAAGTTATATTGATAGACTGTTTTCAAAGCACTATCTGTGGCATCGGTAGCGTTGCGGGCAAAATCATTGTAAAAAATATAATAATCATTACTATGATTAAAACAGTCAATAGAGGCAAACTGGGTTTCATAGTCATCCGGTTTTTGTCCACGAAAAAGATATTTAAGGTTGCCCCGATCAGCAACCTCGCCGGCATAGAGAAAATTCCTAAGACTCTGAGCTTTAGGCAGTGCCATACCCCATATTTCTTCACCCTTGCTATTATATTCCGCTATACCAGTATTACCTAAAGCAGTCCGCAGCCTGAAACGCCCGGCCTCAACCGTATTTTCAACAGCATACTCTTCATAAACGACCATGCTATTACCTGCATCGTTGGAGTAGATTTTTATGGGTATACCGTTATACACCGCCAGGGTATCATTGTAATAACTTTTGATATAGGACGCGATTTTGTCGTTCGTAACCCATCCTGCATGAATATCAGTGTCATTCATAGCAATAAATAATGCGTTCATATTAACATGCACACCCTTGTCAATTCCATCCTGATAAAAGAAAGATTTTCTTGATAAAAGAACCAAGTTGGCCTGACGGGGCAAACTACTGTAAGAAAATTGCCCATACAATACTGCAGAATGAACATTAAGTCCATCATGAGGAAGTTGCATCATCTTGTAATGAAACGAAGACTCATCAGCCGATAAATAGCCAACAAGTATATCCTTATCATAAACAGGATCGACACCTGACACTACCTTTTTAGCCAGTTGAAGCGTGATACATATTGCACTATTGTGATTGTCTATATTAGCGCTCACCAAATAATAAAAATCATAGGGCTTCACATTTAATTGAAAAATGCTTCTGGCAATTTTTTCATGTTTGTTGTTGAAACGAATAAGCTCAAGCGTATCTGCAGGATGATGAACGAGGTCCTTCATACAAAAAACCGAATAATAATTGTCCTTCCTTGCCTTAAGCACATGATAGCTTGTCTTGTTGGCGAAACTTTCAGACTGTATCAATTTCTTTTCTTCTATAAGGCTTCCGTCGGCAGGATTGATACGGAGCAGAATAAGGGTATTATTATTGTAATAACTCTGTTCGATAAACAGATTAGTCTCGCCGTTAATATCGTATATGCCACGTATTATTGCATGATCCAGCTGGTTAATATCAAGTATTTTGCATAAATGCTTTTTGCTTGAAATTTCTTTATGTGTATTGTCAAATACTTTTACCACAATTCCTTTACGGTACTCAAAATGAAAAAGCAGGGTATTGCCATTACTAGCCATGAGGACTTTGTTCCAGCCTTCTTTGGGAATGTCTATCGGATCGCTGATACTATAGGTAGTCTGCGCAGTGCAAAGGCCTGCAGCAAGCAGAAAAGCCAGGGACAATATAAATCGCATAAGGTATGGGTATTAACGTTGGATATAATTTTGCCAAAATAATAAATATTAAGTTTAGCTAATAGCAAGAATGGATTTTTTTATTTGTTGCCTTCGTACTTTTACTCTTTAATTCAAAATATAGTGCATGGGTATTGCAGACAAACTATTTAAGATGAAACAGGAAGCATCAGCAGTTAACCTTAAGGCCGGACAGGACTTTTTAGCAGCTAATAAACAAAGACCGGGCGTAACAGAACTACCGAGCGGCCTACAATATGAAGTACTGGTGGCCGGCAGCGGCGAAAAGCCAACTGCTTTCAATAATGTTAGCTGTCACTATCATGGCACCCTGATAGATGGCACTGTGTTTGACAGCTCAGTAAAACGCGGGCAGCCGGCAAGCTTTCCACTGAACATGGTGATTAAAGGCTGGACTGAAGGACCGCAGCTAATGCCTGTTGGTAGCAAGTGGCGCTTTTTTATACCACCACAGCTGGCCTACGGTGACAGGCAAGTAAGTGCACAAATAGGCCCTAACAGTACGTTAATATTTGACGTAGAACTGCTGGGTATTAACTAAACCACGAATTAAAGTATAGACAAGGGGTTGCCATGAGGGCAACCTTTTTTATTGCCCTATTGTTAAGTATTAAGCATTGAGCAGAAAAATGTTAATACTTATTAGCTTTATAGCAGGAAATTCAATGACCATGAATACGACAAAGCAAAACGACGAAGAACAGGAGCTGGGTAGTATAATAAATGATAAAAGACCACCCAAAGTAAATACTTACGTTATACTTGCTCTATTGCTACTCTTCCTCTTATGCATTCCCGCAGTAGGCTGGCTGGGGAGAATATATAAAAGCAGCGCTGCAATCCTAAACACTATCGCATTGCCTATAATAGCCTTGGTGGTTATTGCGTTATTCATCATCCTGGTACTGCGTGTGTTTAAACGACTGATCGCTTAGGGTTAATAGATTAGCAAAACAAATGTTATAGTTAAGCCCAGCTATAGCAACAGCAGTTTTTTTTTAATAACTTACCATAGGGATGGAAATAAAAACTACAAAGCTTTCCATATTTGATGGTTTAGAACTTAAGGAAGCAACTTTTAAAAAGCAATGCTTCCCGAGCCACTTTCATGACAGCTATAGCATAGGTATAATAGAAAAAGGTATAGAACGACTGTCTTTTGATAATAAAGAAGTGCTGGCACATGCTAATTCAGTAGTAATAATAAATCCATATGACATGCATGCCAATAGCTACTATGATAACGATAGCTGGAAATACCGCACTATGTATGTGGATATGGCAATGATGAAATATATACAAAAGCAACTGGGCCTGCATAGGTTTAACAATCTCTGGTTCCCGCGGGAAATAATAGATGATAGCTGTCTTTATAAGCTACTTTTAAACTTCCATAATTCGGCAAAAGAAAAAAAGCAACAAGCACTATACAATGCGCTTCACTACCTGATAAGCAAATATGCCGTAAGCAATAGAGAAACAGATGATACTCCCCAACCCAGTGCGCTAAAAGATGCCAGCTATTATATACAGAAGAACTATGCAGACAAACTAATAATAGATGATATTGCTGCCCGCTATGGGATGGATAAGTTTAAATTCATTCGCTTATTTAAAAAACAGACGGGGCTAACGCCGATTTCTTATTTGTTACTAGAACGCATAAACAGGGCGAAATTGCTGATAGCAGCAAATATGCCTATAGTGGAGGTGGCACTTGAAACCGGCTTTTATGATCAGAGTCATTTCATCCATTACTTCAAGAAATATATTGGCGTAGCACCATTAACATATAAGCAAGGTATAAGTATTGAAGATTAGTGTTGCTCAATTTTACAATTTTTAGCTCTGAGAATAATTAATAATCAGATGTTATGGCTGTGCTTAAAAACATGCACAAAATATTTTTAAAAAATAATTTGCGTAACAAAAAAGTTACGTATGTTTGCGTAACAAAAAAGTTACACATAAAATGGAACGCGATATAATACTTGATTGGTGGTACCCACAGGCACCAGAGGAAGTGTGGGAATGCCTGACAAATGCAGAGTTACTGGGTGAGTGGTTCATGAAAAATGATTTTAAGCCTATAGTTGGGCATAAATTTCAATTTCGCTCAAAGCCCATTCCTGTCTTTAACTGGGATGGTATAGTATATGGCACAGTACTGGAAATAGTACCGTTGAAAAAAATAGTCTATCGCTGGCAAGGCGGCGCTGCACCTGGGAAGGTACACCTGGATACTACAGTGACCTGGATATTAAAAGAAAAAAACAATGGCACACAACTGCGTCTTGAACATCGGGGTTTTAAAGGCATGAGAAATCTTTTTGCACGAATGGTGATGGAAAAAGGATGGAAGAAACTGGGAACAAAAAAATTACCAAAAACACTCGAAAAACTGGGCCATGGACAGATATAATTACGATCCTTTTCATGCAATAGCAGACCCGGGCAGACGGGACATACTGATGATGCTTACTAAAGAGAAGCTGTCTATAAATGCTATAGCAGATAATTTTGATATCAGCAGACCCGCAGTGTCGAAGCACATAAAGATACTTTATGAAGCGGGCTTTATAGCTATAAGCGAACAGGGGCGGGAGCGTTATTGTGAACTAAGCCAGAAAGGATTTGATGAGGTGAAAGAATGGATCATATTCTTTGAACAATTTTGGAAACAGAAAATGCTGAACCTGGAAAAACTATTAAATAAACAAAGCCATAAAAAACCTAAAAAATGAAAACGATAGAACTTATCTCTGTTCCGGTAACTGACCAGGAAGCCGCTAAAAAATTCTATGTAGAGCAAGTTGGCTTCAGTATAATAACAGAAAGCAATTTTGGCAGTCAGAAATGGATACAATTAGGACTGCCTGGTGGTGAAACAAGCATAACACTTGTGAACTGGTTTCCTAATATGCCTGCAGGCTGCCTGCAAGGAATATTGATAAAGACAGAAGATATAGAACGGGATGCAAAAGCACTGCAGGAACGAGGCGTAGCCATGGGAAAAATAGAAACCATGCAATGGGGTAAGTTTGCGGGATTTAAAGATCCCGATGGAAATGGCTGGAGCCTGCACCAGATGTAATGTAATGTGCTTTATGTTTTATTTACAAACGCCGCTTCAGGTGAAGCCGCGTTTTTTTATTGTTATAAAAATAATTTTGAGTAACCAAATGGTTTCTTATATTTGTAACTGAACGGTTACGCAAATATAAAAGAACAAATGAGAAGAGATGTTTTCCAGGCAATAGCAGACCCTACACGCAGAGAAATAATAAACCTGCTGGCATACAAGTCGTTGACATTAAATAGCGTGGCTGAGCACTTTGAGGTAAGCAGGCCTGCAATATCAAAACACGTGAAGATACTTACCGAGTGTGGGCTGGTGATGATAAAGCAAGAAGGACGCGAGCGCTACTGCTCTGCAAACCTGGGAAAGCTAAAGGCTGTGGCAGACTGGACGATACAATACAGTAAATTCTGGAATAAGAAATTAGACGCGTTGGGTGCGTATCTTGAAAAAGAAAAGAAAACTACAAAAAGAAGTAAACCACTAAAACCATAGATATGAACACTGAACCTTTTGTAATTGAACGCAGCTATAACGCACCGGTAGAAAGGGTGTGGAAAGCGCTTACCGACAGGGAAAGCATGAAACAATGGTATTTTGACATAAAGGAATTCAGGCCTGAGGTGGGTTTTGAATTTCATTTTATTGGCGAGAACGAAGGGAAAGTTTTTTTGCACTTATGCAAAATAACAGATGTAGTGGAGAATAAAAAGCTGAGACACAGCTGGCGATATGAAGGCTATGAAGGCATTTCTTATGTTACATGGGAACTGTTTGAAGAAGGTGATAAAACGCGTGTGAAACTAACACATGAAGGCATTGAAACCTTTCCGCCAATCCAAGACTTCGCAAGAGAAAACTTTGCAGCCGGCTGGAATTATATACTTGGCACAAGCCTGAAAGAATTTATAGAATAGCGACTCGCTTTGTTTTATCTATTTAACATAAGGTCCTGCAATGCAGGGCCTTATGTTTTTATGCATTGTAAAGATTTTGTCATTATAACATTTGCTATATGAAAAGCGGTAAAAAGTAAATAATTTGGTAATATCTATTACCTAAAACGTTCCCTCATGAAAAAGCTCTTACTATTCTTCGTTGTTATTTTCATTTCTGCTTCTTCATTTGCCCAGTCATTAACTTACCAGCAAAAGCTGTATTACACCTGCAAGGTGTGGGGCTTTGTGAAGTATTACCATTCCAACGTATCTAATTGCAATGTGAATTGGGATAGTGTGCTGATAGCGACACTGCCAATAGTAAAAGCTGCAGGTACCAATGCTGCATTTAATGATGCGCTGGATACAATGCTACAGGCTGCGGGACCAATGACAATAGCCACTACTCCACTACCAGACACGCTACCAGCTGAGCTAAAAAGAAACAGGAATTTCGGATGGATAAGTGACCCCGTCTTTAGATCAGATGTACAGATAGCACTTGATACTGTTAAAAACAATTTCAGGCCACATCCTATATGCTGGGTGGAGAACAATACATATACTACGATTTCGCCGTATTATGGCGGATGGTTGGTTTTCCCACATGATACAGTGCTATATAATAGCGATGTGTACACTACAGCACCAGATGAGTATCACCGGGCGCTAATGCTATTTAAACACTGGAATATCATTAACTATTTTGACCCTTATACTTACGTTTACGACCACCCAATAGATACCATATTGTACAACTCTATACCAGACATAGTATTCGCTACTAATTATCATGGGCTGTATAAAGGGGTACTAAAAATGACATCTCAATTTGATGATGCGCATGTGGAAGGTTTTACCTACAGTGATTATGATCCATTTCCTTACAGAGGTTATTATTTCCCGAAACTTGTATTGAAATACATAGAGAATAAATACGTAGCAGTATTATCAGGTGTGCCGGGAATAAATAAGGGTGACATTATATTGTCTATAGACGGCCTTACGCCAACACAGTGGGAGGATAGCCTTAGACCCTATATGTCTGATGGAAATCCATCTGTATTCAGAAGAGACCTTATGTATATGATGCTGTCGGGTGGCTACAGCTCTGTAGCAACAATACAAATACAGGACAGTACCGCAACCAATCATACTGTATTTGCAAGCCGTACAGATTATTTATCAGACGGATGGTTTCCGTCCTATTACTATCCCGCGGACTCGCTCAATTTAATTTCGTGGACAACATTGGCTTGTAATACCGGCTATATAAACATCGGTAACTTTCAAAGCTCAGAGATAACGGATATGTACAATGCACTATACACTAAGCCTGCAATTATTATTGATTTGAGAAACTACCCGTACGATGGCAGCACATGGGACCTGGCAAATATCATGTACCCAAATAACAGGGTATTTTCAAAACTTACTACTCCTGACGTAACTTACCCAGGTACATTTTACTGGTATTATGATGCCCTGGGTGTAAATGGCAGTGTCAGCGCTTACAAAGGCAAAGTAATAATATTAGTAAACCAGGAAACACAAAGTTCGGCAGAATTTTGCAGTATGATATTTCGTGCCCTACCCGGAGCAATAGTAATGGGTAGCCAAACAGCAGGGACAGATGGCAATGTTACCTACTTCAGGATAAGCCAGGACCTGCATACGGCATTTACTACACTTGGTGTTTATTACCCTAATGGAGACAGCACGGAACGCATAGGAATAGTACCCGATAGTGTGGTGATGCCAACCATTGCCGGAGTGAGGCATGGTGAAGATGAGGTACTGGACAGGGCAATAGCAATAGGCTGTACGCTGGCAGTGCCCGAAGTGAATGCTATGGTAAGCAATATAAGCATGTACCCAAACCCCGCCAGCGAATCGGTGAGTGTGCAGATAGACAATACCAACCTGAATAATGCAATAGTAAACATAAGTGACATAAGCGGGAAAATACTGGTACAGAAAGATGCTACGGCCAAAAACAACAGTTTAGTGGTACGCTTTGATATTAAAAATTACCCGACAGGCGTGTATTTAGTAAATGTGCAAAGTGGTACGCAAGTAAAGACGATGAAGCTCGCGAAATTGTAGGTATTTCTACGCGATATATTTATTTTTTTTAAGGAATTAATTCTACAAGATATTTTCCATCCAACTTTTAACTTTATTGTACCGACAATAAAAAAGGGTGAATATGGGAAAATATATTAGCAATGTAGCCGAAGGGCTGAATCCTGTAAAAGTTGTTTTATCTATTATTACGCTGGCAATGGCAACACTGGCAATCGGGATGTTTATTACACTAAGTTAATTGTTGATAGAGGTGAGCAATAGGGTTTCTTCATAGGGGAAACCCTTTTTTTATTTGCAGCAATGAGCTATACTCTTTCCGATAAATATTTTTAATTGATTATATCGCGTAGCTGACAAGAGATAAGAACGATGAATGGTGCCAACGCCCCGGAAGCTAATATGGACGTGGAAAGCCGGTAACCTCAAAAATCACACCCCTCATTTAATTGCAAGTGTCTTACATTTGAGGCCTAAACTTTCAAAATATCATGCAAGCCTGGAACGACTACCTGTCGCAAAACAAAGACCGCTTTCTGGATGAATTACTGGACCTGCTCCGCATACCATCAGTAAGCGCAGACAGTAAATACAAAGATGATGTAAAACGCTGTGCTGAAGCTGTAAAAGAAAACATGCTGAAAGCCGGTGCCGATAAAGCTGAAATAATGCCAACTGCGGGCCACCCGATAGTATATGGCGAAAAGATAATAGATCCCGCGCTGCCTACAGTGCTGGTGTATGGTCACTATGACGTGCAGCCTGCCGACCCGCTGAACCTATGGCATAGCGGGCCATTTGAACCGGTGATAAAAGATGGTAAAATATTTGCCCGTGGCGCATGCGATGATAAAGGGCAAATGTTTATGCACATAAAAGCACTGGAAGTGATGGCTAAGACCAATACCCTGCCCTGCAATGTGAAAATAATGATAGAAGGTGAGGAAGAAGTAGGCTCAAGCAACCTGGGAAAATTCCTGGAGGATAATAAAGAAAAGCTGAAGGCGGATATAGTACTGGTATCTGACACCTCTATGATAAGCATGGAGCACCCAAGCATAGAAAGCGGCCTACGCGGCCTTGCCTATATGGAAGTAGAAGTGACAGGCCCTAACCGTGACCTGCACAGCGGTGTATATGGTGGCGCGGTGGCTAACCCGATAAATATACTTGCTAAAATGATAGCAAGCCTGCATGATGAGAATAACCACATAACTATACCCGGCTTTTATGACAATGTAGAAGAGCTAAGTGCCGAGGAACGCAAAGCACTGAACTCTGCTCCGTTTGAACTGGAAGAATACAAGAAAGAACTGGGCATAAAAGAAGTATGGGGCGAGAAAGGCTATACTACCCTGGAACGCACCGGTGTACGCCCTACGCTGGATGTAAATGGCATATGGGGCGGCTATACAGGCGAAGGCGCAAAAACAGTATTGCCAAGCAAGGCATTTGCAAAAATATCTATGCGCCTTGTACCTAACCAGAAAAGCGAAGCTATAAGCGACCTTTTCCAGAAACATTTTGAAAGCATAGCACCTGAAGGCGTAACTGTGAAGGTAAGCAGGCACCATGGTGGCGAAGCTGTGGTAACGCCAACCAACTCTATGGCCTACCAGGCAGCAGCAAAGGCAATAAAAACAACCTTTGGAAAAGACCCGATACCAACACGCGGTGGCGGTAGCATACCTATAGTAGCACTGTTTGAAAGCGTACTTGGACTAAAAACAGTACTGCTGGGCTTTGGGCTGGATAACGACAATATACACTCGCCTAACGAGAAATATGACGTAGCCAACTACTTTAAAGGCATTGAAACAATACCTTATTTCCACAAATACTTTGCGGAAGGAAGCAAGAAATAAATGTGCATTACTATTACGTTAATAGACTGATAAGTTTTATAAAAAAGCGCCTTAACAGGCGCTTTTTTTATTTGGTGTTTTTTGTGATATGTGCTAACTTTAAAAGCCTTGAAATGGCTTATATTAACTTTTAAAGAAAGTGAGCGTATGAGTGTGTTTCGAAAGTAGCCTTTAATTCCCTGTAAATATTTCTTAATAACGCAGTGGACGCTTTTATTTGAGGATAATAAAGCAGAAATTTGCCCAAAACTGATTCTTATGTCGGCCCATAAGATAATAATAGCGATAGATGGGTATTCGTCCTGCGGGAAGAGTACATTGGCGCGTCAGCTGGCAACAAAGCTGGGCTACACTTATATAGATAGCGGAGCTATGTACAGGGCTATAACCTTGTATTTCCTTAGAAATAGCATAGACCTGAGTAATCACGAGCAGGTTCTGGAGGCATTAGCCAATATACACCTGTCATTTGAATACAATGAAGTGACAGGCCGCTCTGAGATATGCCTAAATGAGGAGAATGTAGAACACCTGATACGCGAAATGCTGGTGGCAGACAAGGTGAGCGAAGTAGCGGCCATAAGAGAGGTACGCAGCTTTGCAGTGGCCCAACAAAAAAGAATGGGCAAAAAGAAAGGTATAGTGATGGATGGACGCGACATAGGTACTGTAGTATTTCCAGATGCAGAACTGAAAATATTTATGACCGCTGACCCCGACATACGCATAAAGCGCCGATTCGAAGAACTATACGCTACCAACCCACATATAAGCATAGACGAAGTGCGGCATAACCTGGAGCTACGCGATTATATAGATGCCAACCGAGCCGAAAGTCCGCTGCATAAAGCAGAAGATGCCATAGTGCTGGACAACGGTAACCTGAGCCGTGAGGAGCAACTGGAAATAGTGCTGGAATGGGTGAAGGACCGGGCTACGAATGTAGTGGTAACAAACTAAGAAATATCTTCCCCTCCCTTTTCACTGAATCTTAAAATTACTATGACTAACTACGAAATAGCCGATCACTTTTCTTTGCTCTCTAAGCTGATGGACATACATGGAGAGAATAGCTTTAAATCAAAATCATATAGCAACGCAGCCTTTAATATAGAAAAGCTGCCGAAAGAAATAAGAGAGATGGATGATGCCGAGCTCTTCAGCGTGCGGGGCATAGGTGAAAACACAGGACAAAAAATAAAGGAACTGGTAACTACCGGTAAACTATCTCAACTGGAGAAACTGCTTGCCACTACACCTGAAGGCATACTGGAGATGCTGCAAATAAAGGGGCTTGGGCCAAAAAAGATAGCCGTGATATGGAAGGAGATGAGTATAGAAACGCTTGGTGAGCTGGAGTATGCCTGCAATGAAAACAGGCTGGCAGCAGTAAAAGGATTTGGTGCAAAAACGCAGGAGAACGTGCTGCAGAGTATAAGATATTACCAGCAAAACCAGGGCTTCCATTTATGGGCCGAGGTAGAAGCTGTAGCAAATGCTATTATGCCTCAGTTGCAGAAAGCATACCCCAACAACTTATTTTCATTGACAGGCGGCATACGCAGGCAACTGGAAACGATAGAATGGATAGATATAATAAGTGATCTGGAGAAGGAAAAAGTAAAAGCGCAATTTGAAACTATAGCAGACACTGCAATAGAAGAAGAGCCAAATGAGCGCCTGATAGTGAAAATGCCTAACCAGCCTACACTTAAATTTCACCTTACTGATACAAAGCATTATTATACTAACCTGTTTACGAGTACCGGTAGCGAAGAATTTATGAGTGCCTTTTTTGATAAGTACCAATTACCGGAGGCAGCGAAAAGTGAAGAAGATATATTCAGTACAAACGGGCTGCAATACATACCTGCAGCGATGCGCGAAACAGCAGACATACTGCTAAAAGCGGCAAATAATAGCCTGGATGAGGTAATAAAAGCAGAGGACATAAGAGGCATAATACATTCCCACTCTACATGGAGCGATGGATTGAACACCCTGGAGCAGATGGCTAAAGCCGCGATAGATAAGGGCTTTGAATATCTTGTCATCAGCGATCACTCGCAGGTAGCATTTTATGCAAATGGCTTATCTGCCGAACGAGTGGCAGCACAGCACCAGGAAATAGATGCACTGAACGATAAGCTGAAACCTTTTAAGATATTTAAAAGTATAGAAGCTGATATATTAGGCGATGGCAACCTGGATTACAACCCGCGCGTGCTTGAGACCTTTGACCTTGTGATCGCGTCTGTGCACAGCAATCTAAAAATGTCTTTGGATAAAGCTATGGACCGTGTGTTAACAGCAGTGAGTAATCCGTACACTACCATACTTGGTCACCCAACTGGGCGACTCCTTTTATCGAGGGCAGGCTACCCGCTGGACCATAAGAAAGTGATAGACGCCTGTGCTGAAAACAATGTAGTAATAGAAATAAACGCACACCCAAGAAGACTGGATATAGACTGGCGCTGGATAGAATATGCAATGGAACGTGGCGTGCTGCTATCCATTGATCCGGATGCACACTCTGTAAACGGATTTAATGATGTATACTACGGCGCGATGATAGCACAAAAGGGTGGCCTGACTGCAAAAAACAATTTAAGCAGTTTTACACTTGCTGAATTTGAAGGCTTCCTGGAGAAATATAAAGAGAAGAAAAGAAGCAAAGTATTTGCATAAAAAAATCCCCGGTTTACAGCCGGGGATTTTTATTTATCAAACTTTTATTATAATCTTTCTATTACTAATGCGCTTGCGCCACCACCGCCATTGCAGATACCTGCAGCACCATATTTAGCGCCTTTCTGGTTTAGTACATTCAATAGTGTTACCACTATACGGGCACCGCTCGCTCCTAATGGATGGCCTAATGCTACAGCACCACCATTTACGTTCACTTGTTCAGGTTTCAGGTTCATCTTTTGCATGTTTGCAATACCTACTACACTGAATGCTTCATTCAATTCGAAGTACTCAACATCTTCCATTTTAAGACCTGCTTTAGCAACTGCTTTAGGCACAGCTATAGAAGGTGTAGTAGTGAACCATTCCGGTGCCTGTTCAGCATCAGCATAGCCCTTTATTACAGCAAGAGGCTTAATGCCTAATGCCTGTGCTTTTTCTTTACTCATAAGCACTACTGCTGCTGCACCATCATTCATAGTACTTGCATTTGCAGCTGTAACAGACCCATCTTTTACGAATGCTGATTTCAGGTCAGGTATTTTTTCGAACTTCACATTCCATGGTTCTTCGTCCTTACTGAATTTTATTGGATCGCCTTTCTTCTGCGGTATTTCTACAGGTACTATTTCATTATCGAACAAACCGGCAGTTTGTGCTGCCTGGCTGCGCTTGTAGCTCTGGATAGCAAATTCATCCTGCTCGCCGCGGCTTATGTTGCATTCTGCAGCACAAAGCTCTGCAGCATTACCCATAGGATAGTTATGATATACATCAGTAAGACCATCTTTCGCAAGACCATCTATCATTTTTACATCACCATACTTATTGCCCCAGCGAAGATTAGGACTATAAAAAGGAACATTACTCATGCTTTCCATACCACCAGCTACCACAATATCATTGTCACCCAGCATAATAGATTGCGCGCCCTGTATGATGGCTTTCATACCGCTGGCGCATACTTTATTTACTGTAGTACAAGGAACATTATCAGGTACACCTGCAAAGCGAGCCGCCTGGCGGGCAGGAGCCTGGCCAAGATTAGCCTGCATAACGGAACCCATTAAAACTTCATTTACCTCGCTTGCAGCAACACCGGCTTTTTCCAGCGCGCCTTTTATCGCTATAGAGCCAAGCTTTGTAGCAGAGAAATCTTTTAATGAGCCACCCCAGCTACCAATAGGAGTGCGTACTGCTGATACGATATATACTTCTTTCATGATATTTATTTAGCGCGCCAAATGTACGCTAAAAATTTGAGGCGAGTAGTTTTACATAAGCTCGCGCTATGCTTGTATTGACTAAATACATAATGCATTAAGCACATATCTAAATAAATAACAATCAAAACATTCGTTTGTAATTAATTTGTCATATAGCAGTTAAACCAGCGTTAAAAAGGCTTTTATTTCTTTGCTTAGTAGATAGCTGATGTTATCTTTGAAAGACTCCGAAACAACATTTACTGTTACAAAAATTTATAAGATCAATGAAGAAATTGGCTTTGTGTATTAGCGTATATCTTATAACAGCGCTATCATTTAAATCTGTAGAAGCAGGCGAACCTTTACCTGCCATGCCAACTGAAAATACAGTAGAGCAGTACATTGCTAACCTGTATAGACAGATAGATTTTAGTGCCGGTGAAACACTTAATTATGATGTGTTTGCTAAAGCATACCATGGTTATATGAACCTTTATAATGATGGAAAACTGAATCTACAAAAACAAGTACTTACTATATGCGACATGACCCAGTCATCTACCAAAGACCGCATGTGGGTAATTGACCTCGCGAATAAAAAAGTGTTGTTTAATACCTATGTAGCTCACGGGCAAGGTTCCGGTGAAGAATTTGCCACCTCCTTTTCTAATGCTATGAATTCACATAAAAGCAGCCTTGGTTTTTATGTAACAGGTGAGATTTATGATGGTGAGCATGGCGCATCACTACGCCTGTATGGTATGGACAATGGCTTTAATAGTGCAGCGTATGAACGCTCTGTAGTGGTGCATGGAGCTGACTATGTGTGCGGTAAGTTTATAGAAAACAATCAGAAACTGGGCCGTAGCTGGGGTTGCCCTGCAGTGCCTTCAAAACTGTCAAACCCCATTATCAATGCTATAAAGGACGGTAGTTGTTTATTTATTTACTATCCTGAAAAAAAATACCTGGCAAGCGCATACTGGCTGAATAAAAAAGTAACCCAACTACCCGGCAGCAAAAATGCCCTTATGTTTCAGGATGCAGCTTTCGCATCTGTAAGGAAAGACACATTGATAGAATATGTGAGCAGCACCGGTAAAATAGACAGCGTGAGGCAAGTAAACCACTCATTTTAGCGCAGCAAGCACTCTGTCATCACGCTGATAAATATCGCGGATGAAACGCAGATGCTGACCTGTAGTATCTTCAAATACTGTGAGATAAACAATATGCACAGGTATCCTTGTTTTAAGTATCTCCCATCTTGTTTTGTGGGTTTGAATCACTGAGTCAAGACGTTCTTGTGTGTATCTTTTATTCTCTAATGTTCCTAATATATATAAGGCCATTTGCTGTGGCTGTTCTAAACGTACGCAGCCTGAACTAAGAAAGCGATTACGCTTTGGGAAGTCATCGCGATGGGGTGTATCATGCAGGTAAATGTCCCATTTATTGGGCAAGTTAAATTTTACGTAGCCGAGCGAATTATCATCGCCGGGCGCTTGTTTGAAAATGTATCTTTTATAATTCTTTTCTGTAATTCCAGATGCATCTACAATATTTCCCTTATGATCATAAACTTTTAATCCTTTCTTAGCCAGATATTTCATCCCACTTTTCGACATACCTGGCAACACATCTTTCTTCATAATAGTAGGTGGCACACCCCAGGGAGGGTTAATAACAACATTCGCCATATTAGCCACAAGTGATGGCGTTTGTCTTTCCGGCTTACCTACCACCGTGCGCATGTGCATTACGTTTTCTCCTCCCTTCCTGAAGAAAAGCTCCATAACAGGCACATCTACTACTATATACTGATCACCCACATTTTGCTCCATCCAGCGCACGCGTTCCATATTTATTCTCAGCTCGTTATTTATTTCCTGTGGTGTGCGTGATAAGCGCGCTATAGTAAAGCTGTCCAACCTGCCACTTGTCTTTATATCATTATAGTATTGATAATTGCTTATCATCTGCTGCCATTCACTCAGTGTATCACTTTCATTGCTGGCCCATGGCATTTCAGTTTTTATGATGTAGATAACATTACTGTCATGTTTTTTTAACGCAACGCCTTCTTTTAGCTTTTCAATAGCTGAGATTAATTGAGAGTCTGCTTGCAGCTTGATATAAAACTGATATTGTTCGCGCAATAAAAGATACGTAGGTACCTTACTGCGATACACCTGAAGCGAAGGAAAATCATCATCTCTGGCAGCAATATGCTGCGGTGCTGCCCAGGTAGTATCATTCTTGTGAAACCACAGGGAATCCACTGTTCTGGGTACAACTTCCCCCATCAGTAAATCATGTGCTGCAAGCAAATAACTGTTGGTAAAGGTGGTATCGAAATTGATAAGGTAATTAATATCTGTGTTATCGCTTTTAAAACCGTCGCGCATTTGTCTTAGCAGTGATAAATGATATTTTTCCGGGTCAATACCATCCCAGCGTATGCTATCAAGTTCATCCAGTAATTTTTCAGAAGCCTTGTTTGGTTTACCTGAAGAAAGCCATACAGGCGCATATTCATTGAGCTCGTAGGCAAAACGCATATTGCCGGCTATGGAACGTAGTTGGTTCTTGTCTACTGAAGTGTCTATATCAGGAAAAATTGTGCTTAACTTTTCTGCAAACTCTTTGCTGTCTGGAGCACTTGCAATGACGCGTTCTTTCGTAGCACTTTTAGAGTGGGAGTGACAAGCAAAAAAGAACGGCAGACAAAATAACACTATATAAAAAGCATAAAAACGCCTTTTGAAACCTTTATCATCTATTGAACTCATAAGTAATTGGGCATTAATTCCTCCAGCCATATGAAAGTAAACAAAAACTATTCCATGTTGTTTAAATGGATAATTCCTTTACTGGATCCCAGAATAGTTTATTGAAATCTACGACTGCATCATTCTTCACTTTTATCCCTTCTTTCTCCAGCAGCTGCTGCATTTTTCCCTGCGGATTAAAATGATGTTTGCCTGTAAGAAGGCCTTTACTGTTCACCACCCTATGCGCCGGCACTTTGGGCTTTGCAGTACCTGCGGCATGCATCGCATAACCCACCAGGCGGGCACCCGATTTCAGGCCGATAGCTGCTGCTACTGCACCGTAACTGGTAACCCTGCCTTTAGGCACGAGCCGTACAATTTCAAAAATGACATCGTAAATATTTTCTTTATTACTGTTTTCTGTTTTCATTTTCATTACGGTTTTGCAGCAGTTCGCTGCGTCTGGGTTCTTTTACGTTTATATAATCGTATGGGCAATTGAGGCAGCCATTCCCACAGCAATAGCCACGCTCCGAAAGATACAAAGCAGTAAATACCAAACGACCGTCGGGCAAAATATAATAATCCCTATTCTCCGTCAAGGGTTTGCTCATGTTTTGCAAATCTTTCCGGAAGCTTTATTTCACTATCCGGCAGCGAAAATGATATAAAATATATAGTGCGCCCTTCAGCAAGGTGCATTTTCTCATAAAAGGTTTGGATGGCAAGGGGGCCTACTGCCTTCCCTGTACCATAAACATCCACAATATTTTCATGTACAATACAGCCCTGTTCTGCAACAGTTTCTACTGTGAAGTCATAGAGCTCTTTGGAATCTGTTTTGAGATTAATGCGACCACCTGGTTTTAGTATCTTTTGATACTCATGCAGGAAGCGTGGATGCGTGAGGCGATTCTTAGCTTTCGAGTCTTTCAGGAATGGATCAGGGAAAATAATCCATATCTCTGATACTTCATTTTTTGAAAAATATTTTGTGATGTGCCCTATCTGAATGCGGAGGAATGCAACATTATTTAAACCTTCCTCCATTGCCATTTTAGCGCCAGTGTATATACGATTCCCCTTGATATCCACACCGATATAATTCTTATCCGGATTTTGCCTGCCAAGATTCACACTATACTCGCCTTTTCCACAGGCCAGTTCAAGCACTATCGGGTGAGAATTTTTTAAAAAAAAGTGCCACTCACCTTTTATATTTTCAGGATATTGTAGTACATTACAAAAGGAATTTAATGCGTTAAAGCGTATTAATTTTTTGTGACCCATAATAATTTGCAAATTTACGCCAACAAAAACCTTTAAAAAACTTAATTAAAAAAAGAGCTCATGAAACGTAAGATTTTACTATTTAGTGCATTAGCCGGCTTATTATCTCTCACATTATCCAGTTTCCACAATGGTGAATTTATAGGCCTTGCAGGCGGCGGTGGTAACCAAAACCGTACAGGTAGCCCTACTATTACCGGTAGTTACTTAGGTCAAAATGACTGTAGTTCAGGTGCCGGTTGTCATGATGCACCCACTACTCCATTCCCACTTAATTTCTCATTGACGGACGTATCTGTAACACCAAATGCACTTTGTGCAGGCATATACACTCCGGGACATAAATACCTGGTGAGCATAAAAGGTGCCTATTCATCTGAACCTACTCCCGCATTACCTAGCTTTGGTTTTCAATGCTCTGTAGTAGGCTGGGCTACAGGTTCTGACAGGTTCCACGGTGTGGCACCTGCAGTAAAACGCGGCTCTCCTGCAGACTTTGCATGGAATCCATTTACAAAAAGCACACCTGTACAGGTTGACACATTCCTGGCAAGTGGCGCTTATTGTATAGAAAACGTAGCTACATTAACCAACCATGGTGCAAGTTCAGCTCCAAGCTCATGGGAAGCAAACTTTTTCTGGCAAGCTCCAGATTCAGCAATTGCCGATACTATTGGTTTCTGGTACATACTGTGCGCGGTAGATGGCGATGCTACATCTGCACATGATGTAACTTTTGTTGGCCCTAGTCAGGGTGTAACTTTTACTAATACAATGATTACAGGTGTTAATAAAGTATTTAACAATGTAAGCTTCTCATCTTATCCTAACCCGGTAAAAGAACAACTGAACGTAAGCATGAGCAATTTGCAAACAGGCACTTATGGTGTAAATGTGTTTGACATGAGTGGTAAAAGAATATTTACTCAAAGCCTGAACGTAGGCAATAACAACTACAAGACACAGATCAATACTGCTAACTGGCCGAATGGCATTTACCAGGTGCAGTTTACAAAAGATGGTGGTCAACACACTATCTCTGTTGTGAAACAGTAGTTTTTAAATTTTTATATTTAAAAAGCTCTTCGTTAAAAACGAAGGGCTTTTTCATTTAGGTATACTTTATGCAGGCCGTCTAATTAAGAATTTATGTATATTAGTAGTAGTAGTTATCTCTAATTAAACTTATACCCCTTATGAAACGAAGCATTCTTTTATTCGGTGTTCTTGCCGGTCTATTTTCAATTACATTATCCAGTTTTAGTAGCGGTGAATTTGCAGGTCTTGCCGGAGGCGGTGGAAATCAAAACCGTACTGGAAACCCAACCCCTAGTGGTTATCTTGCTGAAAACGATTGCAGCTCAGGCAGCGGCTGTCATGATGCAACTTCATCAACCGCCTTTCTTAATTTCTCGCTGACCGATGTGTCTGTAACACCAAACGTCCCTTGCGAAGGCATCTATATGCCAGGCCATAAATACCTTGTGAGTATTAAAGGTGCTTATTCTGCTGAACCAACACCTGCATTACCAAGTTTTGGTTTCCAATGCTCCGTGGTAGGCTGGGCTACAGGTTCTGACAGGTTCCACGGTGGTCCCCCTTCGGTAAAACGCGGATCTCCGGCAGATGGCGTATGGAATCCATTCACAGAAAACATACCCACACAGGTTGATACATTTCTTGCCGGAGGCGCGTATTGCATAGAAAATATAGCTACATTAACTAATCATGGATCAAGTTCAGCACCAAGCTCATGGGAAGCTAATTTCTTCTGGCAGGCACCAGACTCTGCAGTTGCTGATACTGTAGGCTTCTGGTACATACTTTTAGCAGTGGATCATGACAATACATCAGCACACGATGTCACATTCATCGGCCCTGGAAATGGAGTAACCTTTACTAACACAATGATTACAGGCATTAATAAAGTATTTAACAATGTAAGTTTCGCTTCTTACCCTAACCCGGTAAAAGAACAACTGAATGTAAGCATGAACAATCTGCAACCAGGTATTTACGATGTAAATGCCTTTGACATGAGTGGCAAGAGAATATTTACACAAAACCTGAACGTAAGCAGCAACAACTACAACACACATATAAACACGGCTAACTGGCCGAATGGTATTTACCAGGTGCAGTTCACAAAAGATGGTGGTCAACATACTATCTCTATAGTGAAGCAGTAATTTTAATTGTATTTTAATAAAAATGCCTTCTGCTTGAATAGCAGAGGGCCTTTTTATTAAGGTTACCCAACGCAGTATTGCTTGCCTATGTCTTTAAATTGAAAATAACTTCTCTGTTCTAAATTTTAAGCCGATGAAAAAAAGAATTTTATTTTTTGGAGGTGTAGCCATTCTTGCATTAAGCCTGTCCAGCTATTCAGATGGGCCGGGTAATCATGCATCGCTTAATTGCACTGCCGGTGGTGGATCGGGCAATTGCGCAGGCTCCGGCTGCCATAGCCCAAATACTACAAACACTACTACACAACTGGTAGTGAGCAATACAATGGGCGGCCCCGAGATAACGCAATACACACCGGGAGCAACTTACTATGTTGCATTAACCGGCACAAATAGCGCGTCATTACCAGGTTACGGCTTCCAGGTAGCGGCGGTAACCGCCGGGAATATACAGGCAGGCTCCTTTATTATTGGTTCTATTACAGATCAGCATACTACATCATTTATAGGCGCGGGCAGCGTTCAGTTAATTGAGAACAAACGTATTATACCGTACACAACCGCGCCCGGCGTATATGAAGCAGATTTTCAATGGACCGCGCCCGTGGCTGGAAAAGGAACTGTTACGCTATATAGTGTACTACTGGCCGCAGACGGAGATGGTACAGCAGCAGGAGATCAGCCTAACGCAGCAATACCAGTGGCCATAGATGAGGCTGGCGCCAATGAGGTGAACGAAGTAAGTAATAACATAGAGATTAAAGCCTACCCCAACCCCGTAAAAGAAAAACTGCAATTAAAAATGACAGGGGCCTTGAGTGGAATATATACACTAAGCGTGTACGATATAGCTGGAAAACAAATGATGCGCAAAATCCTGTCTGTAAACAACGGGAATGTTGATATAGATATAAATGCTAATGATTGGGCTACCGGCATCTATCAACTACAAATCATAAGCGATAGATTCCAGCGGAATATGCCAATATTAAAAAACTAAAATCAATGAGCTTTTGTAAGTAAGCCTGCTATAACAGCAGGCTTTTTGCTTTTCATACTTTTCATTTCAACTTTTTCGGGTTTTATCTCAAAAAAATACCTTTTCATAGAGAAGCCTTATTCATTAATAAACCGAAATGGGTAAGTTGCTTATAACTAATTAATTGACAATTAATTAACCAATGTTCTCCAGATCAAACCAAATGAAATGAAAAAAAGAATTGTACTATTTACTTCTGTGTTACTACTTGGATATGTATCGCTTTCCAGTTATACCCTTGGGCCTGCAACTGCAGCTTTGCTGGACTTAACAGGTGATACAGGTGGTAGTACAAATTGTAATACAGGCGGCGGTTGCCATGCTAATAACTCAACAGCGACAACAGATACGATTTACGTGGTAGATAAAAGTACCGGAGCAGTTGTAACCCAATATACGCCGGGTACAGTGTACACTGTAAAACTTAGCGGAACAAATACCAACACTTATTTAACCCATTTTGGATTTCAGTTGACATCTGTATTTAGCGACGGTAACCAGGCTGGTAACTTTGCCACAGTAACCAGCAGCATACACATCAAAAACCTTAGTGGCAAACAAGTAGTAGAGCATAACGGAAGTATAGCAGGTACCGGCAATAAATATCTGGCTACCGTTAACTGGACTGCACCAGCTAAAGGCAGCGGCAATGTTACTTTTTACGGCATATTGAATGCCGTAAACGATAATGGCACAAATGATGGCGGAGATATACCCAACCCCGCTGCGCCACTTACCATAACTGAAAATACGAGCGCTGCTGTAGCGAATGTAATAGACAATACAAACATCAAAGCCTACCCTAATCCTGTAAAGAATGAACTTACAATAGAACTAAACAATACTATTGCGAATGCGTACACTGTAAACGTTTATGACCTTTCAGGAAAGAAAATTACGTGTCAGATTAACGATATGCACAATGCAAACAATAAACTCAGCATTAATACTGCTAACTGGAGCGCAGGTATATACCTGGTACAACTGGTAACAGATGGCGTGCAACATACACTACAGATAGCCAAACAATAATTTTCATTTTAAGTAATACAGAAAGCCATTTGCACTTCGCAGATGGCTTTTTTAATACAATAAAATGAGCACGGCATATAACAACATCATACCATCTACTATCCCTAGGTAAGCTTTATCTGAAGGATACCTCTTGCTATATTCAATCGCGGCTTTTGTAAAGATTGCAGCAAGCATATCCGCCCACAGTCTGGGCAACGAAGGGTAACGGAAATACTGTATAATACACAGCAATGCAAATAATACAATGGCCATATTGATAAGACGGTAGCTATTTTTTAACCCTATTAGATTAGGGAGCGTATATATATCTGCCTCAAGGTCTGTCTGCATATCCCTGATATCGAAGGCTACACATAGGGTAAACATAAACACGAAGCGCATCAGTATTTCATAGGGATAATGCAGGATTGGTTTATCCCAGTATAGCATTGGTAAAATACTGGTTACGATTGTCCATACGCTGGTAAGTACCGTTATTTTTATCCAGCCAAAATCCCGAATGCGCTTCTTATTTTTAAACGGGAGTATAGGTATAGAATAGGCGAAGGACAAAAGCCCCAACACTACGCAACCCAACCATATCTTCCATGATAACCAGAATAAAGAAATGACACACATAAGCAAGCCTGCAGCACATAAAAAGAAATGCCAGTATTTAAAATGCTGTGTCCATACGTAAATATCAGAAAGCTTTGCCGAGGATTTCTTAATAATGTGATGGGTATTGTACACCAGTAACGTGCTGCCAAAAACAAAAACATGCAGAGAGGTGTATAAAGGCGGGATAGCGGCTATTAGCAAACGTTCGGTAGCCATGCACAAGCCTACTGCGCAACACGCGGCAAACAGGCTTGTAAACAGTATCCATTCTACCAGTCTATTAATTACCTTCTTCATTTAAAAGCAAAAGTACGACCACAAATGTAGTCGTACTTAAGAATTAGTTGTTTATATTTCAGCCTACAGTGGAATGTTTCCATGCTTACGCTTAGGTGTCTCTGCGACTTTCTGTTCCAGCATTTTATAAGCTTTTATCAGCTTAATACGGGTATCTTCAGGCACTATTACTTCGTCTATAAATCCACGGGCAGCAGCACCGTATGGATTTGCAAACTTTTCTATATACTCATTTTCTTTTTCTTTCCACTTTGCATCATGATCTGTTGCTTCAGCTATTTCTTTTTTGAAAATAATTTCTGCAGCACCCTTAGCCCCCCTTACTGCTATCTCTGCGCTGGGCCATGCAAAGTTCATATCTGCACCTATGTGCTTGGAGTTCATTACATCATATGCTCCTCCATAAGCCTTGCGTGTGATAACTGTAACCTTGGCACTGTAGCTTCGCTTAATGCATACAATAGCTTAGCTCCATTGGTAATGATACCGCCCCACTCCTGGTCTGTACCCGGTAGGAAGCCCGGCACATCTACCAGCACAAGCAGAGGCACATTAAAAGCATCGCAGAAGCGTACAAATCGTGCACCTTTTTTACTTGCATTAATATCGAGCACGCCGGCAAGCATGGCCGGCTGATTGGCCACAATACCAATACTGCGACCAGCAATTCGCGCAAAGCCTACTACTATATTTTCAGCATAGTCTTTGTGCACTTCTGTAAAGGTTTCTTCATCTGCTATAGACGCTATTACCTCTTTTATATCATAAGGTTGATTGGCATTATCAGGTACTATGGTATTGAGTGCAGGTCTGGATTCTTCACCCATTTCATAGGCATATACCGGCGCATCTTCCTCACAGTTTTGCGGTATATAGCTCAGTAACTTCTTTATATTTTCTATACATTTCAGCTCGTTTGCACAGGCGAAATGTGTAACACCTGATTTTGAAGCATGTGTATGCGCACCACCTAATTCTTCGCTTGTTACATTTTCATGCGTTACAGTTTTTACCACATTAGGCCCGGTAACAAACATGTATGAGGTATGCTCCACCATTAAAATAAAATCTGTAATGGCCGGAGAATATACTGCACCACCGGCACATGGGCCCATGATAGCTGATATTTGTGGTATAACCCCGGAAGCCTTCACATTTCGATGAAAGATATCAGCATAACCCCCCAGGGATACCACGCCTTCCTGTATGCGGGCACCGCCGCTATCATTCAAGCCTATTACTGGCGCACCATTCTGCATGGCGAGATCCATAATGCGACATATTTTTTCAGCATGGGTTTCTGAAAGGCTACCACCAAATACAGTAAAATCCTGAGAATAAACATACACAAGACGCCCATGTACTGTGCCATAGCCGGTTACTACACCATCGCCCAGGTACACTTCTTTTTCCATACCAAAGTCGCGGCTGCGATGGGTGACGAGCATACCTATCTCTTCGAAAGAACCTTCGTCCAGCAGTAACTGCAAGCGCTCACGAGCTGTAAGTTTTCCTTTTTTATGTTGCCCTTCAATGCGTTTGGCACCGCCGCCTTGCATTGCTTCATCTATCTTTTTCTTTAATGCGGATACTTTAGCCATATATAACTTTAAATAGCAGGGCAAACCTAATGCAAATACAGGAAACTTACTATTGGTATGATAATATTAAACTCCTATAGTATAATTAAAACAAATATTACAGAATGTTTCTATAGTCCTGATAACTTTAGTCTTCAATTCTACTGTAGTGAAAAAAATATCAAGCATATTCATTTTTATACTTTACGCAGCCTTAGCGCAAAGTCAGGAAATCTCATCATATAATTCAAAAGCTTTGATGAAAAGAACATCAGGCAAAGACACTGTTTATATCCTTAACTTCTGGGCTACCTGGTGTGCGCCGTGCGTGAAGGAGCTACCCGTCTTCAATAACCTTTATACCAAATATGCAGGCAAGCCTGTAAAAATAATTCTTGTAAGCTTTGACTTCAAAGAAGCGTATCCTACTACTCTGCAACAATTTGTGCACAATAAGGGGCTGCTGCCAGAAGTGGTGTGGCTAAATGAAACAAATGCAGATGTCTTCATACCGAATATAGATGCACGCTGGCGGGGTGCATTGCCCGCCACAATTGTAGAACAACCTGCTCATAAAGTGAAGCAACTATGGGAGGGCACTATAACGGAAAAAGAAATAAGTGATGCTGTAGATAAGCAGCTTTCAACAAAAAAATAGTTTCTTCACATTGTGATTCAGTTAAGTCCATATAAGCGGCTAAATAAATTACTCGAAAACGAAAGTTTCGAGCCTATGATAAGCTGGGGTATACGCATGGCTATTGCAGCTATGGTGCCACTGATATGGGGACTCGCCACCAACCACATGAATGAGGCGATATGGATAACATTAACGGCAGAATGCATCTGCTGGGTGGAGTTAAAAGGCTCATATAGCTGGCGACTGCGCGTACTTTTTAGCGGCACTATACTTTCTTTAGTATTTGCCATACTAGGCACTGTCACCGGGGGAAACATATGGCTAAGTGTGGGGTGCATGTTAGCAGCAGGATTTATATCGGGGTTATTTAAAAATCTTGGCGACAGAGGTAGCGCATTAGCCATATGTGTATACCTGATGTTTATTTTTTGCAATGCTTATCCGGCGCATACTGTGGCAGCTGTAAAAGAACGCTCGATATTGGTTAGCATCGGCGCGCTGTGGACTATTTTTGTAAGTATCATTACAGCTTTATTCATGCCCAATGCTCAACCGTACAGGAGGCAGATAGCTATTATCTGGCGCAGTATAGCAGCATTAATAGATACCATATCAAAAGGTTGGGATCCCGATGAACAACGAAGCAGTTTGCGCGACATTTACCTGAAAGAAAAAGATGTGCGAACGGCTATAGATAGCTCTTACCAGTTTTATGAATCGATGGCGCACCAGGTAAATGAAAAAGACAAAAGTGAGTACCAGTTAGCACAACTAAGAAAATCTACAAGCCTTGTAGCCGTGGCTGCTACTGCCATGAGCGAGGAAATGGAAATTTTGAATATGAAGGAGGTAGATAGGCAGTTGCGTGTAAAACTGGCCTCCTTATTCAGAGCATTAAGGCAGACCACAGAACGTATGGCCACGCTGGTAGTTTCTCTAAAACCGGAAGAAGCCCTATTGGCAAGGTCTCGCATAAACAGGCTAAAGAAATTGGTATCCTTAATAAAAGAAAACCCTTTAACCGGGAAGCCCGAACAACAGAAAGCGATAAACAGAATATTGCAACTTGCAGAGCGCAGTATAAAACTAATTGAAAGCTCGATAGAAAGACTGGACATAATGGGCGAAGACCTACCGGTATATCGTTCTTACTCCTTGATAAAAACATTATTTGTACTGCACCCTAAATACTGGATAAAAAATGTAGGTATCCTATTTAATTTCAACACGTTTACTACGCGCTATGCTTTGCGTACCGGTGTGGCGACGGCTATCGGGATGTTTGTTTACAAGTGGTTTAATATCGACCACGGATACTGGTTACCATTTAGCGCTATAATAGTAATACAACCTTATTTCGGGGCTACTTTCAAAAAAGCAATAGACCGTATTGCCGGTACATTGCTTGGCGGGCTTACTGGTGGCCTTTTGCTGCGCATACATACCGGGTTACATATAAAAGAAGCGATACTCTTCCTGACGTTTATACTAATGGTGTATTACTTGCGAAAGAACTATGCTATCACAGCATTTATCATCACAATAAATCTGGTGTTACTTTTTAATATTGAAGCAACAATTGATAGCCAACTTATTATAACCAGGGCACTCTGTACTATTGGTGGTGCCGGACTTGCGGTAATAGCGGGCTTTGCATTACTCCCTACCTGGGATAAAAAATGGCTGCCCAAACATCTCACAGAAGCTATAAACTGTAACTACCAGTATTTTTTAAGTACTTTTTTTTCAGGTAAAATAAATGTCAACTGGACGCGCAATAAAAGAAGTGCAGAGTCTAAGAACAGTAATGTCTTTGATTCATTCAACCGTTATCAGCAAGAACCTACCGGGCAAAACAGGGCACCTCTGTATTATGAACTGATAACCCACAATGTGCGCATTACCCGCGACCTGAATAATATACACCTGGAACAGGAGCAGTCTAAAGTATTTTCAACTACATCTATAGACCAACAAGCGCGCATAAATGAAGCGCTGCAAAGGTTCAATAAAATAATAGAAGATATTAAAATGGTTAACCCGGATATCCATACGCAACTTTATAATTATAATGCTGATTATCGCCCCCCATTTCTACTGAATGATACACAAATGGTGTACCTCGACAAACTTGTGATAGAGCTAAAAACAATGCAGCAGGATATGAACAGCCTGCTGGATGCGCTGAAATAAATGAGTATTTATTGTTTCTATTAGTTCACTTATTTGTAGATTCGTGCGTATGAACTATCTGGGGCATGCCCTTCTTTCTTTTGGCAACGCTGACATACTTACCGGCAATCTTATTGCCGACCATGTGAAAGGAAAGCTTGCACTGGAACAGTACCCGGACGGGATAAGGCAAGGCATTCTGCTGCATCGCAAAATAGATATGTTCACCGATACGCATCCTTCGGTAAAACGGGCTAAAATATTATTCAAACCGGATTACGGATTATATGCTGGGGCTATAATAGATTGCCTGCTTGATCATTACCTTGCTACAGATCCTAAATATTTCAAAACTGAAGCTACCCTTTTGAAATTTACCGAAGACACCTATGCCATGGTAGAAAAAAATGCCGCATGGTTTCCCGATACATTTGCCAGATATTTTCCACATATGAAGGAGCACAACTGGCTCTATAATTACCGTACGGTAACAGGCATGCAGCGCTCACTCAATGGTTTACAACGTCGTGCCACATATATGGCGTCACCTGCTGCCGCGTACAAGATTTTTATTGTGCATTATTATCACCTTGCGCAATGCTATTTTGAGCTGATAGACGATATAGTCAAATTTGTTAAAATTGAGTTAAGTACCGGGAGTGCCTGAGGGCTGTTTTATATTTGTAACTATTCATTAAAATTTGTTGTTGCTATAGCAAAATTATTATGCGCAGATCGTTTCACTCTTACTTTGCTACTCCTTTCTTATTCTTTATACTCCTTGCTTGCCATTCTAAAACTGATCCGGTTTCAGCCCGTACCCCTGTTGCCGGCTTTCATGATAATCCCGGGAAAGCAATCCCTGCACCGCTCATATATGCAGATTCAAATACAGAGGAAAATAAAAGAATTATAAGTAGCCTGGATGCATACTATAATACCCAGGCAAGAATAGGCTTTAACGGCAGCGTATTAGTGGGCTACAAAGGGAAAATATTATTTGAGCGCTATTATGGCTATAGCAACCGGGAGCAGCACGTGCCCTGGAATCCCGAAAGCAGTTCTCAATTAGCATCTGTATCAAAAACATTTACCGGTGCGGCAATACTGTATCTATATCAAAGAAAATATTTGAATATTGATGATCCCGTGCAGCATTACTTAAAAGATTTTCCTTACCCGGGTATAACGTTGAGAATGTTGCTTAATCACAGATCCGGCGTACCTGATTACACCAAATGGATACCCATTTATCGTAAAGACACACAAACACCTGTTTCCAACAAAGAAATGCTGCAAATGATGGCCCGATATAAGCCTCATCTGGAATTCACTCCGAACCATCGTTTCACCTACTGCAACACCAACTATGCATTGCTGGCAATGGTGATAGAGGAAGTAACCGCTATGAGCTATCCTGACTTCATGAATAAATATATTTTCCATCCGCTGGGTATGCAGCATACTTTTATTTTCAATACACCTAATAAACTGCCATCTAATGCTACAATAAGCTATAAATACAATTGGAGACGTGAGCCCGATATGTTTGCAGACGGTGTGTATGGCGATAAAAACGTGTATAGCACAGTAGAAGATATGTACCGCTGGGACCAGTCATTTTACCAGAACAAATTATTAGATAATGAAACTATAGAACTTGCATACGGCCCTTGCTCTTTCGAAAGAAAAGGCATAAAAAACTATGGCCTTGGCTGGCGTATGCTGTGCTATGCGGATGGCAATAAAATTATTTATCACAACGGCTGGTGGCACGGCAACAATACCTCTTTCTATCGCTTTATAGGCGAGAATCTTACTATTATTGTTTTAGGGAATAAGTTTAATAATGGCATCTATCACCAAGCCCCTATTATTTACAGCATTGTAAAAAACAGGCCTGTGATGCATGGGTTTGATACTGAAGAATAATAAAACTACACTCATAACAAAAGAGCCCGGCAATTACCGGGCTCTTTTGTTTAATAATCGTTCTTCAAATTAATTATCTGCTATAATTAGGAGCTTCCTTTGTAATCACTACATCGTGCGGATGGCTTTCTGCCATGCTGGCCGGGGTAATGCGAACAAACTGTGCGTCATCCTGCAGTGTTTTTATGTCTTTGGCACCGCAATAGCCCATACCTGCACGCAGCCCGCCTACAAACTGCTGCACTACTTCATATAGCATTCCTTTGTATGGCACGCGGCCTACTATACCTTCCGGTACCAGCTTTTTAATGTCAGATTCCACATCCTGGAAGTAACGGTCTTTAGAGCCTTCCTGCATTGCTTCTACAGAGCCCATACCACGATATGATTTGAACTTACGCCCTTCGTATATAATAGTTTCACCAGGGCTTTCTTCTGTTCCTGCAAATATAGATCCGGCCATAACGCAAGCCGCACCTGCCGCAAGGGCCTTCACCATATCGCCTGTATAGCGAATACCACCATCAGCAATAACAGGGATGCCTTGTTTCTTAAGTGCTTGCGAAGCCTCCATGATTGCTGTAAGTTGCGGCGCACCTGCACCTGTTACAATACGTGTAGTACAGATAGAGCCCGGACCAACCCCTATCTTCACAGCATCGGCACCTGCATCAGCCAGCGCTTTCGCACCTGCTGCCGTAGCTACGTTACCACCTATCAACGGCAATGTTTTATATGCTTTCTTTACGGTACGCACCATGTCTATTACGCCCTTAGAATGGCCATGAGCACTATCTAAAGTAATGACATCCACACCGGCCTGCTTCAGCGCTTCCACACGTTCCAGTGTATCTGCAGTAATGCCAACAGCGGCACCTACCAGCAAACGGCCAAATTGGTCTTTGCAGGCATTAGGATGGCTTTTTACATGAATAATATCGCGGAAGGTAATTAAACCAATAAGTTTGCCTTTCTTATCTACTATTGGCAACTTCTCTATTTTATACTGTTCCAGTATTTTTTCTGCCTTCACCATACTGGTTCCCGCGGGTGCGGTTACCAAGTTTTCCTGGGTCATTATCTCACTTACCTTCTTCTTCATGTTCTTTTCAAAGCGCATGTCACGGTTAGTGAGTATACCTACCAGTATATGGTTATTATCTACTATGGGAATACCGCCAATTTTGTTATCACGCATCACTTTTATGGCATCTGCCACGCTGGCATCAGGAGACATTGTAATCGGGTCGAGGATAAGACCGCTTTCATAGCGCTTTACCTTGCGTACCAGCTCTGCCTGGCGTTCAATGCTCATATTCTTGTGCAATATGCCAAGGCCACCTTCGCGGGCCAGCGCTATTGCCAATCTGTCTTCCGTAACTGTATCCATTGCAGCGGATATCATCGGAATGTTTAAGCGTATGTCTTTAGTTAGTTGAGTACCAATACTTACTTCGCGGGGGAGTACTTCAGAGTAAGCCGGCATAAGGAGCACATCATCAAATGTAAGGCCTTCACCGTAGAACTTAGATTTTATTGCCATGTGCAAAGATATAACAGGGAAATGAAAAATGAAAAATAGGTTTTAAGAATAGCGCTATAATCATCATTCAGCACTGAAAAACATTGTACTTTACAGCAAAATTCGCATCAGGATGTCTTTCCATCCCCAACTGGCCTATGAGCCTATAGCTGTACAAAACGCCTGGCAATCAGGCGCTCTGAAGGGTATGCTTGAATATCTAAAGGCCTATTCACCTTTTTATCAACGCATCTTCCAGGAACACCACATAAAT
>Ga0070665_100000443_pt1 | contig 60385 bp, 55 predicted proteins | sample KBSS13metaG_FD_65862 | JGI IMG/M metagenome (GOLD analysis project Ga0070665, IMG submission 65862) | Switchgrass rhizosphere microbial communities from Kellogg Biological Station, Michigan, USA - KBS S1-3 metaG | ecosystem: Host-associated > Plants > Roots > Rhizosphere > Soil ...
TTCGGTGGCCAGGGTCGGCTGATAGCCGACGGCGCTGGGGATACGGCCCAGCAGCGCCGACACTTCCGAGCCGGCCTGGGTGAAGCGGAAGATGTTGTCGATGAAGAGCAGGCAGTCCTTTCCCTCGACGTCGCGGAAATATTCGGCCTGAGCGAGACCCGTCAGCGCCACGCGGGCGCGGGCGCCCGGCGGCTCGTTCATCTGGCCATAGACCAGGGCGCACTTGGAACCGGCGGTCGAACCGCCCGCCTTCTTTGGGTCCACATTGACGTTGGACTCGATCATCTCGTGATAAAGGTCGTTGCCTTCGCGGGTGCGCTCACCCACGCCGGCCAGCACCGAGTAGCCGCCATAGGCCTTGGCGATGTTGTTGATCAGTTCCTGCATGGTGACGGTTTTGCCGACGCCGGCGCCGCCGAACAGGCCGATCTTGCCGCCCTTGGTATAGGGGCAGAGCAGATCGATGACCTTGATCCCGGTAACCAGCACTTCGGCAGAACCCGCCTGCTCGGAGAAGCTGGGGGCCTCGCGGTGGATCGAGGAGGTATGCTCGGCGCTGATCGGGCCGGCTTCGTCGATCGGCTCGCCGATCACGTTCATGATGCGGCCCAGGCACGCCGGGCCAACCGGCACGGTGATGGGCTTGCCGGTGTCGATGACTTCCTGGCCGCGGACCAGACCTTCGGTCGAGTCCATGGCGATGGCGCGCACGGCGTTCTCGCCCAGATGCTGGGCCACTTCGAACACCAGGCGGATCTTCTTGCCAGTCCTAGGGTCGGTATTGGTGGTCTCGATGGCGTTCAGGATGGCGGGCAGCTCGCCGTCGAATTCGACGTCGACGACGGCGCCGATGACCTGGCTGAGGCGGCCTTTGGACTGGGTCTTGCTCATGGGCTTGTCTCTTTCTCTTTAGTTTTGGGCGGTCCGGCTCTCGCCTAACGCCCATAATTCTTAAACGGCGGCGGCGCCGGCGATGATTTCGATCAGTTCCGTCGTGATCTTGGCCTGACGGGTGCGGTTCATCTGGATGGTGAGGGCGTTGATCAGATCGCCCGCATTGCGGGTGGCATTGTCCATCGCCGCCATCTGGGAGGCGAAGAAGCCGGCCTGGTTCTCCAGCATGGCGGAGAGCAGCTGCACAGAGATGTTCTGCGGTAGCAGGGCCTGCAGGATCGTGTCCTCGTCCGGCTCGTAATCATAGAAAGGTGCAGGGCCTGTGCCGGTGGTCTTTTCCACTTCCGCCGGGATCAGCTGCTTGACGGTCGGGATCTGTGTCACGACCGACTTGAAGCGGCTGTAGATCAGGCTCACCACATCGAACTGGCCCGCGGTGTAGAGATCCAGCACATGGCGCGCGATCGGCTGTACCAGCGACAAGGCGGGCGACTTCAGGCCGACCTCATAGTTTTCGATGAAGCGGTTGCCGTACTGGCGGCGCAGCTGGTCGCGGCCCTTGCGGCCGATGGTGACGATCTTGACGTCCTTGCCCTCGGAGATGAGCGCGGCGATCGTCTGGCGCGCGGCGCGCACGATGGAGCCGTTGAAGGCGCCGGCCAGCCCGCGATCCGCCGTCGCCACGATGACGAGGTGACGCTTGTCCGAACCGGTGCCGGCCAGCAGCAGCGGCGCGGAGGGGCCTGAAACACCGGCGGCAAGATTGGAAATGATGGCCGACATGCGCTGGGCATAGGGGCGGGCGGCTTCCGTCGCCGCTTGCGCCCGGCGCAGCTTGGCCGCCGCCACCATCTGCAGCGCCTTGGTGATCTTCTGCGTGGACTTCACGCTTCCGATCCGTGTGCGCATTTCCTTGACGGTTGCCATACGGAGTCAGTCCCTTAGGCGAACGACTTGGAGGTTTCTTCCAGCGCCTTTTTCAGCGTGGCTTCCAGATCCGGCGTCAGCGCCTTTTCCTTGCGGATGCCTTCCAGGAACTGCGGATAGGCCGACTTCAGCTTGGACAGCAGCGCTTCCTGGAACGCCTGCACCTTGTTGGTGGGAAAGGGGTCCAGATAGCCGCGGGTTCCGGCGTAAATCACGGCGACCTGTTCTTCGACGGCGAAGGGCTTGTACTGCGGCTGCTTCAAGAGCTCGGTCAGGCGCTCGCCGCGGGCCAGCATCTTCTGGGTCGAGGCGTCGAGGTCGGAGCCGAACTTGGCGAAAGCCGCCATCTCGCGATACTGAGCCAGCTCGCCCTTGATCGGACCGGCGACGGTCTTCATTGCCTTGATCTGCGCCGAGGAACCGACGCGCGACACCGAGATACCGACGTTCACGGCAGGACGAATGCCCTGATAGAACAGATCGGTTTCCAGGAAGATCTGGCCGTCGGTGATCGAGATCACGTTGGTCGGAATATAGGCCGAGACGTCGTTGGCCTGGGTCTCGATGACGGGCAGGGCGGTCAGGGAGCCGGCGCCATTGTCCTCGTTCAGCTTGGCGGCGCGCTCGAGCAGGCGAGAGTGCAGGTAGAAGACGTCGCCCGGATAGGCTTCGCGGCCCGGCGGACGGCGCAGCAAGAGCGACATCTGGCGATAGGCGACGGCCTGCTTGGACAAATCATCATAGATGATCAGGGCGTGCATGCCGTTGTCGCGGAACCACTCGCCCATGGCGCAGCCGGCGAAGGGCGCCAGGAACTGCAGCGGCGCCGGCTCGGACGCGGTGGCTGTGACGATGATGGTGTATTCCAGTGCGCCGGCGTCGGCGAGCGTCTTGACGATCTGCGCCACGGTCGACCGCTTCTGGCCGATCGCGACATAGATGCAGTAGAGCTTGGCCTTCTCGTCAGTCCCGGCGTTGACGGCCTTCTGGTTGATGATGGCGTCGATCGCCACCGCGGTCTTGCCGGTCTGGCGGTCGCCGATGATCAGCTCGCGCTGGCCGCGGCCGATCGGGATCAGGGTGTCGATGGCCTTGAGGCCCGTCTGCACCGGCTCATGCACCGACTTGCGCGGAATGATGCCGGGGGCCTTCACGTCCACGCGGCGGCGCTCGGCCACGTTGGTCAGTTCGCCCTTGCCATCGATCGGATTGCCCAGCGGATCGACGACGCGGCCGAGCAGGCCCTTGCCAACGGGCACTTCCACGATGGCGCCGGTGCGCTTGACGGTGTCGCCTTCCTTGATGGTGGCGTCGGAGCCGAAAATCACGCAGCCGACATTGTCGGTTTCGAGGTTCAGCGCCATGCCCTTGATGCCGCCGGGGAACTCGACCATCTCACCGGCCTGGACATTGTCGAGGCCATGAACGCGGGCGATGCCGTCGCCCACGCTCAGCACTTCGCCGACTTCCGAGACCTGGGCTTCAGCGCCGAAATTCTGGATCTCGCGCTTAAGGATGGCGGAGATTTCCGCGGGTTGAATGTCCATCTTAATTTCCCTTCATAGCGGCACGCAGGCCGTCGAGCTTGGTGCGGAGAGACGAGTCGATCATGCGCGAGCCGACCTTGACGATCAGGCCACCGAGCAGGGTGGGGTCGATCTTGGAATGAAGGCGCGGCTCCTTGCCCAGCTTGGCCTTGAGCGCGGCGCGCAGTTCATTGAGTTCGGCATCGTTGAGAGCGCGGGCGGCGGTGACTTCCGCCTCGGTCTCGCCGCGCGATCTGGCGACCAGATGCTCATACTGCTTGATGATCTGGGTCAGCACGAAGAGGCGGCGCTTGTGCGCCAGCAGCAGCACGAATTTGATGGTGAGCGCCTGCGCGCCCATTTTTTCCAGCACGGCCTTCAGGGCCTTGGCCTGGTCCTCGGCGCTGAACACGGGGGAGCGCACCAGGCGGATGAGATCGGAACTGATCTCCAGGGCCCGGCGCAGGGAGGCGAGATCGGCGCTGACCGCGTCCACCGCCGTTTGCTCCTGGGCCAGTTCAAACACGGCATTGGCATAACGCCCTGCCAGTCCGCCTTCCGCCGCTTCGCTCGCCACTCGTGATCCTCAAGGCGTCCGGGCGCAGAAGAGCGCGCCACCGGCCGCAGATGTTTGAACTAAGCTATTGAATTAGCTGTTATATCATGCGCAGACGCGAGTCGCCCCGCGCGCGCGGACGCCAGTTAGCATGGGGGGTGACGGCGACGCAATAATGACGGCCGAAACCAAGTGCCGCAGGCGTTTAGCGAGGGGTTCGGGCGCTAAATGGTGTGGAGAAACCGCGACAGACGAATCTGGCTCAACCAGGTCCGGATCGAGCGGGCGTTGAGGTAATCATAGGACCCGAGCATCAGGTCGGCCCGGGCCACCAGATTCTCCGCCGGCACGAAGCCAACCCCGCCATCTTCCGGCGCCACCCGGCTGTCGGTGGAATTGTCCCGATTGTCGCCCATGGCAAAGATGTGGCCCGCCGGAACCACGAAAACGGGCGTATCGTCCAATGGACCGTTCCAGCGCACCTTGAAAACAAGATGTTTGACGCCGCCCGGCAGGGTTTCGACAAAGCGGTCCACGTCATCCAGATGGCCGTCGGCCTGTTCGACCTTGCCCGTGCCGGACGGCTCGAGCTTGACCATCTGGCCGTTAATCATGAGCCGTCCGTGAACCATCTGAATATGGTCGCCCGGCAGGCCGATCACCCGCTTGATCAAGGTTTCATGCGGATCGCGCGGCAGCTTGAAAATGACGACATCGCCGCGCTTCGGCAGCTTGCCCAGCAGCCGGGTTTGCGAGGTTGGCCCGAAGCCGAAGGGCAGGGAATAGCGGCTGTAGCCATAGGCGAACTTGCTGCCCAGCAGCGCGTCGCCGATCTGCAAGGTCGGCTCCATTGAGCCGGAGGGGATGTAGAAAGGTTGGGCGATGGCGGTGGTGGCGAAAACCATCAGAGCCATGGTCAACACCGGCTCCAGAAGCCAGCGGAACAGGGCGCGGGTGAAGAGGGGCTTGCTCATGGAGCCATTCTGGCCGGTCCTGCCGTTCTGACAATAGGCGCGCCGTTAATCCTTGACCCGCGGGCCCCGAAGCCCGATATGCCGGTCATGATTGAAATCAGCCAGGAATTCGGCTTCGACGCCGCCCACTATCTGGGCAATGGCGCGCCGGAAAACCGCCGCCTGCACGGCCATTCCTTTTATGCGGAGGTCACCTTGCGGGGTGAGGCCGATCCGGCCACCGGTTTCTTGCGCGACTTCGGCGAAGTGGACCGGGCGCTCAAGGCGATCCGCGAAGAACTGGATCACCGGCTGCTGAACGAGATCGAGGCGCTGGGCATTCCCACGCTCGAGAATCTGGCATGTTATATATACACGCGCGCCAAACAGGCTCTGCCGGAAGTGGCACGGGTGAAACTGCGCCGGCCATCTTGTGGCCAGACATGCACATACGAGGGTGAGGAACGGCGCGCATAGCGCGTGAGCAGGTCCAGTGGACCTGCGAAAGTGACGAACGCCGCGAGCTTGGGCGAGCGGCCGGAAGGCCGGAGGCACTATGGCTAAGAAAGAAACAAGACAGAAATTGCAACTCGGCCGCGCCGTCACGCTTCCCGCGTCACCGGAAGAGGCGGTGCTGGATGCGGTGCCCAATCCGCACAAGGACAGCGATTATGTGGTGCGCTTCACCGCGCCGGAATTCACCACCCTCTGTCCCATCACCGGTCAGCCGGACTTCGCCCATTTCGTGATCGATTACGCGCCGGCCGGAAAGATCGTGGAGTCCAAGTCGCTGAAGCTGCTTCTGGCGAGCTTCCGCAATGCCAGCGGCTTTCACGAGGACACGACGCTCAAGATCGGCAAGCGTATACAAGAGGCCATCAAGCCGAAATTCATTCGTGTCGCCGGCTATTGGTATCCGCGCGGCGGCATGCCGATTGACGTGTTCTGGCAGGCCGGAAAACTGCCCGCCGGCGTCTGGCTGCCGGAAACGGGTGTGGCGCCATACAGGGGGCGCGGGTAACCACTGCCCGTCGCCTAAGCTCCGGGCGTTCGCCACGCAAAACGGTCCACCGGCCATCCGTACGCTGCCGCTACGGATTGTGAGGCGCGGCTCACGGGCCGCGGTTAACAGCGATTCGTGGCAAACTGTACGTGTGGGGCCTATCGCCCTACAACCAGTGTGTTAGCGTCCGATTCAAGACCGGGACCACCCGGCTAACATCGCGAGGGGCTCCGGGGGGATGTCACAACACGATCTGATTTTGCTCGCCATCGCGCTTGTCGTGATCCTGGCGGTGGTAGTGGCTATTGCGCGCTTTCGCGTGCATCCATTCCCCGCGCTGGTGATTGGTGCGCTGATCCTGGGTCTGTGGTCGGGCGCGCCGGCGGATCTGGTGCTGAAAAGCTTCCGCGTCGGTTTCGGCGAAACCCTGGCCAATGTCGGCGTGTTGTTAGCGCTGGGCGCCATGTTCGGCGCGCTGCTGGCCAGTTCCGGCGGCGCGGAGCAGGTTTCTTCCGCGCTTCTCAGAGTGGGCGGCATCCGCATGGTGCCCTGGACCATGTGCGCGGTCTCGATGATCCTGGGCCTGCCGCTGTTCTTCGAAGCGGGCGTGGTGCTGATGATGCCCATCATCCTGAGTGTGGGCACACGCGTGGCGCAGAATCCGCAAGGCTTGAAAGGCAATGCCTATATCCTGGCGGGATTGCCCGTCTTCGCCGGCATTTCGGTGCTGCATGCGTTGGTGCCGCCCCATCCCGGACCGATGGTGGCGATCGATGCGCTGAAGGCCGATCTGGGAATGACACTGATCCTGGGTCTTCTGATCTCTCTTCCCATCGCGGTGGTGGCTGGGCCGCTTTACACGCTCTGGATCGCGCCCCGTTCCAGCGCCGCGCCGCCGGTCGATCTCGTGGGTCAATTGACCCAGACCGACCCGCGCTACCGCCCGCCGGGCCTGGGCGTCACGATTTTCACCATCGTCTTTCCCATTCTGCTGATGCTGGGGAAGGCGGCAGCGGACCTGGCGCTGCCGGGGGGCGGCATGGCGCGCAGGTCTTTCGACTTCATCGGCAATCCGATGATCGCGCTGCTCTTGGCCGTCGTGCTTTCCATGTTCACCTTCGGCTTTTTCTTAGGCAAGGACAGCCGCGCCGTCGGCAAAGTAGTGGGCGAGTCGCTGCCACCCATTTCCTCCATCATGCTGATCATTGGCGCCGGCGGCGCCCTCAAGCAGATGCTGATCGATGTCGGGCTTGGCGCGGTGATTGCCCATGCCTCGCAGATGGTGAACTTGTCGCCGATCCTGCTGGCCTGGTTCACCGCCGTGATCCTGCGGCTGGCCACCGGTTCGGCCACAGTCGCCATCGTCACTGCCTCCGGCCTGATGGCGGCCACGGTCACCGTGAACCCTCAGCTCAATCCCGCGCTGCTGGCGCTGTCGATCGGTTCGGGCTCGCTGTTCTTCTCGCACATCAACGATGCGGGCTTCTGGCTGGTGAAAGAATATATGGGCATGAACCTGCCCAACATGTTCAAGACCTGGTCGGTGGTGGAGACCATCATCTCGGTGATGGGTCTCATCATGTGCCTGGGACTGTCCCTGGTAATTTAGCGCTCTGTGATCCTGGCCTCGCGGCGCAACACGCTGACGCTAACGCCGCTTCGGCGTCCATGGGTCGCTGATCGCTATCCATGGACTATCTGACCGGACAGACCTTCATCAGCGTGTCGCGCTGGGCGGCGAGATCGCCGAAGGTGAAGGCGTCATCGCCGGCACGTCCATCCACACCGACAAAATGCGCCATCACATGATGAGCCTTCGCCAGCGCACGCTGGACGCGGGAATTGTCGTGCAGGGTGACCACATCGGTCTTGTCGTCGCCGAACGCGTCGCCGGTCAGCGCCACAGGTTTGGCGTCGTCGATGGTGAGGGTGATCTGGCTGGGACCTTCCGGCATCAGGTCGCGATGAGGCATGAACATGACCCGGAAACCGGTTTCGGTATCGCAATAAAGCTCCAGGCGGGCAGGGCCTTTATCAGCGTCGGCCCAGGCTTCCATCATCACCCGGTCCACGAAACGGTCCGCCTGATGGGTTACCCGCCAGTCCTGATGCGAGGCGGCCATCGCGGTGCCGCACCACAGGATCATCGCCGCCGCGGGAAATCGCAGAAGAAATCGCATGAGGCCGCTTTTGTAGCGCGCCGGCGGCGGGGCGCATAGTCCTTCGCGGCAGATATGGTGGACTGGGCCCGGTCAGGGCGCGCCGGCGGCGCTTTTGACGTCGAGCACGAACTGGTCGGTGCAGTCCGACAGTTTGTGCTCGTTGCAGCCTTCCGCGCTTTGGCCCAAAGACGAGCCGTCGCGGCTGAACGCGACGGTAAAGCTCCAGGTCGTGCCGCTGATCCGGCCACGATCCACGTCAATCCTGTCCGGGATGCTGACGATAAGGACGCCGGGGCCGGGCTTGAGGACCTGCACAAAGCCTGGGGCCGACAGTGCCGCCGCGATGGCGTCGTTCAGCTGCTGATCCTTGCAGGGCTGGAAATAGACGGTGATCGGCTTGTCCTGGGCCAGCGCCAGACCCGGCGCCAGGATCGCTGCGGCAATAACGAAAGAACGAAACATAGGATTCGGCCCCCACATGCCGGCGACATTCGGATGCAGGCGGATCGCCCGTCCAATGAACAACTGGCAACCTAAAGCTAGCGCCCTGCCAATTTCTTAAGGATCGGCAGCAGGGGCCGCTTGGCCCTGTCATAGTCTTTCCAGGCCGCGCTTTTGGCGATCAGGCCGGGGGCGGTGCGCACCGTAAAGCGCTTGGGATCAAGACCTTTCTTCACCTGGCTCCATTCCAGCGGCATGGAGACGGTGGCACCGTCGCGGGCGCGCGGCGAAAGCGGCGCCACCGCCGTGGACATGCGGTCGTTGCGCAAATAATCGAGGAAGATTTTCCCGCGCCGCTTGGCCTTGGACATGTTGACCAGATATTTATCCGGACTGTCGGCCGCCATGCGTACGCAAATCTCCCGCGCCATGGCCTTGGCCTCGGGCCAGCCGATGCCTTTGCTGGCCTGGAAGGGCGTCACCACATGCAAGCCCTTGCCGCCGGTGGTCTTGGCGAAAGTCACGAAGCCGAGTTTTTCCAGGCGCTCCTTCATTTCCTTGGCCGCGGCGATGCAATCGTCGAAATCAAGGCCTTCGGACGGATCCAGGTCAAAGACAAAGCGTCCGGGCACTTCCGGGTGATCCGGTTCGCAATTCCAGGGATGCAGCTCAAGCCCGCCCGCCTGGGCCACCGCCGCCAGCGCTTCCACCCGATCAATCTGCAGATAGGGCTTGCGGTCACCCGATACTTTCACCTCGGTAAACAGGCTGGACTGACCCTTGCCGGCGTGACGCTGAAAAAACCGCTGCTCGCCTTCGATGCCGTCAGGCGCGCGCACCAGGCTGCAGGGACGTCCCTTGATATGCGGCAACATCCTTTCGCCGATCTCTTCGTAATAGCGGGCCAGGTCCAGCTTGGTGACAGGCTTGCCGTCACCCGCATCCGGCCACAGCGGTTTGTCGGGATTGGAGATGGGAATATTCATCACCACGCCACCGACTTTGGCCTTCTTCGCCTTCGGCTCTGCCAGTTCTTTGTTCTTCACCGGCTTCTCCGCTTGCACATCCTCGGCGGGCTTGTCGGCGCGCAGGCCCTTGAAGGCAGCCTGACGCACCATGCCGTCGCCGGTCCAGCCGGCAAATTCGATTTCCGCCACCAGTTCGGGCTTGACCCAGTTGATGGCCCGGTCGCGCGGCGCGTTCTGACCGGTAAAGGGGCTTTTGTCGGCCGCCAGTTCTTTCAGCCGCGGCACCAGCCGCTTGGTCTTTTCGGCGGAGTAGCCGGTGCCCACCCGGCCGACATAGATCAGGTGGTCGCCGCGATGGACGCCCACGAGCAGGGAGCGGAATTTGCCGCTGGTAGTGCTCCAGCCGCCGATCACCACTTCATGGCCGGCGCGGCATTTGGACTTGACCCAGTTGTCGCCGCGACCGCCGGCATAGGGATCGCCGGCGCGCTTGGAAATGATGCCTTCCAGATTCATCCGGCAGGCCGATTGCAACACCGCATCGCCGCCGCTGGTGAAATGCTCGACGAAGCGGATCTGGTTCGTAGCCTTGCTGCCTTTCAACAACTCCGCCAGGCGGGCTTTGCGGGTGGTGAGGGGCAGGGGCCGTAGGTCTTCGCCTTCCGCAAACAGCAGATCGAAAACGAAATAGATCAGTGCTTCGGACTTGCCGTCCGAGAGGGCGGCCTGCAGCGCCGCGAAATCCGGGGCTCCGTTGTGATCGAGCGCGCAGACTTCGCCATCCAGGATGCAGTCTGGGAATTTTGTGGCGGCTTTGGCGATGGCCGAAAACTTTTCGGTCCAGTCCAGGCCCTTGCGGGTAAAGAGCCTGGCTTTGCCATCCTCGACCCGCAGTTGCATGCGGTAGCCGTCGAACTTGACCTCATGCACCCAGTCATTGCCGCCAGGCGGCTGTTCCACCAGGCGGGCGAGTTGGGGCTCCACAAACCGCGGCAGCGATTTGACGGCTTTGCCTTTGGGCGGGGCTGCCGGTTTCTTCACCGGTCGAGGCTCTTCATCGGCATCGTCATGTTTACGGCTCTTCGATTGCCAGACCGCATTGGCGCGAAAGGCGCGGGCGCGGACGAAAGGTTTCGGTTTGGCGCCTTTGCCTTCGGCAATCTGCGCCATGGCGCGGCCCGACGCCACCGAATGATCCTTTTTGAGGATCGTTTCGCCATTGGCTTCCTTCGCATATTTGTCATGATGCTTGATCAACAGCCAGTTGGTGCGCTTGCCGCCGAACTTGTCGCCGCGCATCCGCACAAGCACCCAGCCGCCATGCAGCTTCTCGCCATCCAGGGTGAATTTGAGATCGCCTTTGGCCAGCATGCGTTCGGCATCGCCTTCCGGCTCCCAGTAACCGCGGTCCCATAGCATCACCGTGCCGCCGCCATACTGGCCCTTGGGGATCGTGCCTTCGAAATCGCCGTAATCCAGCGGATGGTCTTCCACCTCGACCGCCAGCCGCTTGTCGGCGGGATTGAGCGAGGGCCCCCGCGTCACCGCCCAGCTTTTGAAGGTGCCGTTCAGTTCCAGCCGGAAATCGTAATGCAGGCGGGTGGCTTCGTGCTTCTGGATCACATAGCGCAGACGCTTGCCGGCGGCGACGGGACGATGGCCGCTGGGCTCGGCGGTCACGGCGAAGTCCCGCATGGACTGGTATTTCTTCAGTGCCTTTTTGGCGACAGCGGCGCCCTTGCGGGCCTTTGTCTTGGCCTTGGACCTGGTGGTCTTGCGCGCGGTTTTCTTCTTGGCGGCCATGGGCTTCTCTCCCTGTGGGAAACATAGTTCCCTGACGGCGTTTCCGTTCCGGTTTCCCACGGATTTAAGACCGGACAAGCAAAGGAAGTTGCCATGGCGGCCCGCAAGAAAACCAGAACGACCAAAACCGGCCACCGCAAGGCGGCCACGCATAAGGCTGCTCAGTCGCGGGGACACCATAAGCCGGCCAATTCCAACGAGCCGCATCTGTCGTCACGCCCCATGTGGCAGGGCAGTCTGAGGCTGTCTTTGGTTTCCTGTCCGGTAGCGCTCTACAACGCCACCAGCCGCACCGGTGATATCTCCTTTCACCTGCTCAACCCGGAAACCAACAACCGCATCCGCATGATCCCCACCGATCCGGATACCGGCCCGGTGCAGCGCTCTGATCTGGTCAAAGGCTATGAGATCTCCAAGAACCATTATGTGGTGCTGAGCAACGAGGAACTGGACGCGGTCCGGCTGGAAACGACCAAAACGATCGAGATCGAGCGCTTTGTAGACGAAAGCGAGATCGATCGCCTCTATTGGAACGCGCCTTATTACCTGTTGCCCAACGAAAAAGCCGGCGTGGAAGCCTATACCGTGATCCGCGAGGCGCTGGCGGAGACTGGCCGCATCGCACTGGGCCGGGTGGTGATGCACACCCGCGAGCGGCTGGTGGCGCTGGAGCCGCGCGACAAGGGTATCATCGTCTATACCTTGCGCATGGGCGATGAGGTGATCAGCCCCAAACAAGCCTTTGACGAGATCCCGGCGGCCCGTCCTAACAAGGAAATGATCGAGATCGCCCGCAAGATCATCGAGCAGAAGGAAGGCGACTTCGAGCCCGAGAAATTCGAAGACCGCTATGAGACCGCGCTGCGTGAGTTGATCCGCCGCAAGGAGAAAGGCGAGAAACTGGTCACGGCCGAACCGGTGGAAGAAGACAATGTCATCGACCTGATGGACGCCCTGAAGAAAAGTCTCAAGGCCAAGGGCGGCAACGGCCATTCCTCCCGCAAGCGCGCCCGGAGCTGATTATTCACGCGGGCTGCGTTGACCTTCCCGGTTTTTTGCCGAAGATTTCTGGCGGAGACGGGGAGAGTCTTATGCTGAAAACAACCTGCGGTGGCCTTCTGGTCGCCGTTAGCCTTTACGCCGCCGCCCATGCCCAGGAACCGGCCAAGCCGCCCGCCAAGCGGACGGTGCTGCAGCAGACTGATGTTTCCACCGCTGCGCCGCAGGAAACCATTTTCGGCACCGTGGAAATTGTACCCGGTTCGGGCAATGGCTTTCACACCCACAACGGCACCGAGATCGGTTATGTGCTCCAGGGGCATATCCGGCTGGAGAAGAAAGGTGAGGCGCCGATGGAATTGGGACCCGGCCAGAGCTTCCTGGTCCCGCGCGGCGTTGTGCATCGTTCGGTGCTGGTGGGCGAGGAGCCGGTGAAGCTGGTCAACAGCTGGGTCGTGGACAAGGGCAAGCCGCTGCTGATCCCGGCGCCCGAGCAATAATTTCAGGCAAAACCGGCGCTGCGCACCTGAGGGGACGCGCTTCTGTGCCGCAGCGGGGGCCTCGCCCCCATCTGGTCAAAATCCAGATATTTCATCACACTGGGTTACTAGTTCGGTGGGGGAGGCGCCGGGCGGGGCAACAAGAATAACAAGAACAGGGCTTATGACCGATCAGGACAATTCGGGCGCCGAAACCGCCCTTCAGGGTGTTTCCGATCTCAGGGTGTGGGACCTTCCGGTCCGGCTGATGCATTGGGGGCTGGTGATCGCCTTGGGCGTCTGCTGGTGGAGCGGCGTCAACAATGAACTGCAATACCACCTCTACAGCGGTTACGCCGCGCTTTGGATCGTCCTGATGCGCATCTATTGGGGCCTGGTGGGCTCCGATACCGCCCGCTTCACCAGTTTTGTGCGCGGACCGGGCGCGGTGCTGGACTATGCCCGCAAGCTGCACCGCCGCGATGCCAGCCACAGCCATGGCCACAACCCCCTGGGCGCCGTCAGTGTTGTGCTGATGCTCGCCCTGGTATTGACGGTTGTGTGCCTGGGCCTGTTCGCCGTGGATGTCGACGGTCTCTATTCGGGGCCCCTGTCGGTTTACGTCAGCTTCAAGCAGGGCCGGCATCTGGCGCGGCTGCATTATCGCTGGTTCACCTATCTGGAATGGCTGGTCGCGCTGCACCTGATCGCGGTCGCCTTCTATTTGGCCTACAAGCGTGAAAACCTGATCCGGGCCATGATTACCGGCAAACGGCGGGGTGCGCCGGGCGGCGCTCAGATGCAGCATGCGCCCTGGTGGCGTTTCCTGCTGGGCGCGGTGATCGTCTCGGTTATCGTGTACGGTGTCTCAACCAGTTTCTATTTCTAACCGGGCGCGCCGCGAAGACGGCGTCCTGAGAGGTGAGGATGACAATGAAATACGGTATCGGCTTGGGTTTGGGTCTGGCGGTGGCGCTGGCGGTTCCTTCGGTTGCGGCGGAAGCGCCAGCTTCCCCGCCTGCGTCCCAGAATGCGGGCGCCGCGGCGTCCGACACGCCGCCGATGGTGGCGCCGGCAGCCCCTGGCGTCTTCACCGCGCAGAAGAAAGGCGCGAATGGCTTCCACCTGGTGATCAAAGGTCACAAATTCACGAGCCGCCGCGATATCGAACTCTACATGGCCTATCGCGCTTCGGAGGTCACCCAGGAGGCGAAGGGCAACTGGTTCACCTTTGTGGAAAGCCGGGCGAAGGGCGATACTGCGCCCGCGAGCAAGCGCGATCCGGCGGGCCTGCGCTACAGTTTCCGCATGGATTATTTCCGTCCCGTCTGGAGCTTCAAGACCGGCGCCGCGCCGGCCAAGCGCTGGAGTCCTTTCTCGGGCGCGGCGTTCCCGGATGCCGACGCCAAGGCCGCCAGCGCCTATGAGGTGAGCGCCGATATCGTGGTGCACAAGGGCCCGATGGACGACGCCGATCCGCTGGCCTTCGAGGCCGGCGCGGTCAACGACTTCCTGGTCAACCAGGTTTCGCCGCCGCAATAGGCCTTCGGTCTCCACCGCCAGGCGAAAAGGGGGAGGGGATATGGATCAGGCACCAGGCGGCGCCGACCAGGCTCTCGGTCGGAGCACCATCCGCACCGTGATCTGGCACTTGATGCCGCTTCTGCTGCTGGCCTATCTCGCCAACTATCTGGACCGCATCAATATCGGCTTTGCCGGCGTCGCCCTTCGCCATGACCTGAACCTGACCGCGACCATGTTCGCGACCGGGGCTGGGCTCTTCTTCGTTGGGTATTTCCTGTTCGAGGTGCCCAGCAACCTGGTGCTGGAGCGGATCGGCGGCCGCCGCTGGATCGCGCGTATCATGGTGAGCTGGGGTATTCTGTCGGCGGCGATGATCTTCGTCCGCGGCCCCGCGAGCTTCTACGGCTTGCGTTTCCTTCTGGGCGTGGCGGAAGCGGGCTTCTTTCCCGGCATTCTCTTCTATCTGGTCTGCTGGTTTCCCGCCGCATACCGCGCCCGGATGATGGGGCTGTTCACCTTGGGCATTCCGCTATCCACCGTGATCGGCGCGCCGCTTTCGGGAATTTTGCTCGGCATGTCGGGCGTGATGGGACTGCCGGGCTGGCAGTGGATGTTCCTCCTGGAAGGCCTGCCGGCGGTGATATTGGGCGTGGTGATTTATTTTCATCTGCCGGACCGGCCCGCCGATGCGAGATGGCTGACCCCGGCGCAGAAACAATGGCTGCAAGCCGCGCTCGCCGCCGATCCCAGCCAGCCCAGGCGCTCGCACCTGTTCGAGACTTTTCACGCCTTCTATGACCCGCGTGTGCTGGCCATGTGCTTCATCTATCTCGGCAACATCTCGGCGAACCTGTCGCTGGCCGTCTTCCTGCCCACGATTGTGGCGACCATGGGGTTCAGCCAATTTACGACCGGCCTGATCATCGCCATTCCCTCGGCAGTGGGTGTGGTCGGACTGCTGGTCATCGGCTGGCTGTCGGACCATTTCGGCAATCATCGGGTGCTGCTGATGTGCACCCTGCTGATCATGGCCGCGGGCCTGGGCGTGGCGGCGGGCTTCGGCGCGGCTGGAGCCTCGCTGACCGGCATTGTCGCCCTGTGTTTTGCCGGCATTGGCATTCACGGCATGAAAGCGCCCTTCTGGGCGCTGGCGCCCCTGACCTTGGCCTCGTCTGCTGCTGCCGGCGGCATCGCCTGGATCAATTCGGTCGGAAATCTGGGGGGCTTTTTCGGACCTTTCGTGCTGGGCTGGCTGAAGGATCATTATGGCGGATACCAGGCCGGCATGTATGTCCTGGCGGGTCTCCAACTGGCCGCGTTCCTGGCCGCCCTTGCATTGCGTCCCCGGCCAGACAACAAGACGGCATGAAAAAAGGTCTCAGCAACGGTCTGACCAATTATGGCGACCGGGAATTCGCACTGTTCCTGCGCCGCTCTTTCGCGCGCTCCATGGGCCAGTCGGAAAAGCTGCTGGATGCGCCGATCATCGGCATCGCTGCGACCGGATCGGGTTTCAACAATTGTCATCGCGCCATGCCCGAGCTGGTGGAAGCGGTCTCGCGCGGCGTGCTGGCCGAAGGCGGCATGCCGCGGGTCTTTCCGACCATTTCGCTGGGCGAGGTCTTCCTCAATCCCACCAGCATGAAATTCCGCAACCTGATGGCGATGGACACCGAAGAGATGATCCGCGCCCAGCCCATGGATGCGGTGGTGCTGATCGGCGGCTGCGACAAGACCGTGCCGGCGCAATTGATGGGGGCACTGTCGGCCGATGTTCCGGCGGTGCAGCTGGTCACCGGGCCCATGTCCACCGGCCGGCACAAGGGCGAAAGGCTGGGCGCCTGCACCGACTGCCGCCGTTTCTGGGCCCGCTTCCGCAGCGGCGATATCGACTCTGACGAGATCGAGACGGTGGAAGGGCGCCTGGCCACGACGGCCGGTACTTGCGCGGTGATGGGCACGGCTTCCAGCATGGCCTGTATCGCCGAAACCTTGGGGATCGCGCTGCCGGGCTCGGCCGCCATTCCCGCCGTGCACTCCGAGCGCCTGGTGATGGCGGAGGCCAGCGGCCGGGTGGCCATGGCGCTGATAAAAAATCCCATCCGCCCCAGCCAGATCATCACCGACAAATCGGTTGAGAATGCGCTGCGCGTGCTCATGGCGATCGGCGGTTCGACCAACGCCATCGTCCATCTCACCGCCATCGCGGGGCGCGCCGGGATCAAGATCTCCTATGACCGGCTGAACCAGATTTCCGATGAGACGCCGGTGCTGGTGGACCTCAAGCCGGTGGGTGAGGGTTATATGGAAGATCTCTACGCCGCTGGCGGCGTGGAGGCAGTGCTGCGCGAGCTGAAGCCGTTGCTGCATCTGGACACGCTTTCGGTCGATGGGCGCACCCTGGGTGAACGCCTGGAGGATGAGCCTTGCTGGGTGGACCGGCGCATCGTCCATGAATTTGCCAAGCCGGTGTCGAAGAGCGGCGGGCTTATTGCCTTGCGGGGTTCGCTGGCGCCGGATGGCGCCATCTTCAAGCGCGCCGCCGCCACCGAGAGCCTGTTCGAGCATGAAGGCCGCGCCGTGGTGTTCGAAAGCCTGGAGGATCTGGCCGCGCGTATCGACGATCCGGGCCTGGACGTGACGCCCAGCGACATTCTGGTGCTGCAGAATGCCGGACCCAAGGGCGCGGGCATGCCCGAAGCCGGCTATCTGCCCATTCCCCGCAAGCTGGCGCAGCAGGGCGTCAAGGACATGGTGCGGATTTCCGATGCGCGCATGTCCGGCACCGCCTTCGGCACGGTGGTGCTGCACGTGGCTCCCGAAGCGGCGGTGGGCGGCCCGCTGGCGGCGGTGAAGAATGGCGACCGCATCCGCCTGTCGGTCAAGGACAAGCGCATCGATCTGCTGGTGGACGCGACCGAAATCGCCCGGCGTCTGGCTGCGCATCGGCCGGTTGAGGCACCGCAACGAGGGTATTCGGCCCTCTATCAGAAGAGCGTCACCCAGGCGCCGCAGGGCTGCGACTTCGACTTTCTCGCGGGCCGGTAACGGAAGGCGTTACGCCGCCACGGCGCTCCGCTTGCGTCTGGCGCGCATCGTGCAGCCCACGGCGCCGAAGCCAAGGAGCATCATCGCCCATGTGGCCGGTTCCGGCACGCCCGGGATAAACGAAACGCCGCTCGCGTTGGCCCACACCGTGTTGGTGTCCAGAACGTCTCCGGCCGCATTCCTCACATCGATCGTGAACCGGTAAACATCTGCCGCATTCTCGTCATAGAAAGCCGCCAGCGGGAAATCGGCAAAAATCGGGTTCTCCGAGTTCTGCGCGATGTAGGCGGCGGGATCGAGCAGATTGCTCTTTGCCACACCGTTCCAGGTGGCATCGTCCAGCCAATTCAGCATGGTGACGGTGTTGGTATGCCCGCTCGTCAGATCCGTCACGGTCATCGTCGAATAGCCGAGCAGGGTGGCCAAGTTCACGGCCGGACAGGTCCCCGAGTCACAGCCGATGTTGAATTCATAGTTCCAGGCCGCGTGCGTGAGCGAAGTCGGCTGCGGGCCGGTGGGAACGTCGTAGACCCCGTTCGACGAATGGATAACGTTTGGATCCTGCCGAAGCTTGACGCGCTGGGCGGTGGTGATGCCGTTGTTGGTGTTGACGGTGAAGCCGCCGTTCGGATTGCCCGAACCATCGAACCAGCCCGGACTCGCCAGATTCTGGTCGAAGAGCGTGGCCGCTTGGACGCCTGCACTCAACGTCAGGCCGATCACGGTGGCCGCAGCGAAAGCATATAGCTTCATTGGATTTCCCCCAGAGAAAGTGTCGTGGCGCACGCACCTGCCCGAATCAGCAGTATACGGAGCGTTACGCATTCACGACTCTGGTGACAACCCAATAAATCTGTTGCGGATTGGATTGGGTTCTGGTCTTCGCGTTCCGGTGATTCGGAAAGTGCGCTCTGCCGTCTGCCTGCGCGTCGCGGTCGGCTAGCTATTTCTCATATGGCAGGATGTGCCAGACGCCGCCTTCGCCGTCGCCGACCGGCTTGTTCGGCGCGTCATGGAACAGCGAATAGACCGGCTTGCCGCGATAGGCCCATTGCTGGGTGCCGTCGTTGCGGCGGATCACACTCCAGTCACCCATCGCCTTGGCATTGGCCGGCGCCAGGATCGGTGGCCGGGCGCTGGCGCAGCTGTCGTTACAGGCCGAGCGGCCAGAAGGATCCAGATCGTAAGTGTAGAGTCGCTGGTTGCCGGGGAAACGGCGATAGATAAAGCCATCCTTTTCCTGCGACAGGGCCACTTCGGTGGGGTAGGGCAGGTTGGCGTCAAACGGCGCGGCGTGGGCGGTCCCGGACGCGGCGATCAGAACAAGCAGAAAGAGTGCGGAGCGTCTTGGCCCGGCCATGGCTTTCTCCCCGAACAGCTTCATCTTGAACTGCAGAATACCGTTATAACCGCTTGAAAGAAATGGCTCCCGAATCCCGCCGGCGCGGGAGCCATCCCGATACAATCAGGCTTTCAGATACTTGTTGAACCAGTCAAGGGTGCGCCCCCAGGCCTCCTTGGCGGCCATCTCGTCATAGCGGGGCGTGGTGTCGTTGTGAAAGCCGTGGTTTGCGCCCGGATAGACATGGCCTTCATGGGTCACGCCTGCCTTGGTCAAGGCGGCATCATAGGCCGGCCAGCCCGAAGTCAGGCGCGTGTCCAATTCGGCATATTGGGCATTCACCGGCGCCTTGATCTTGGGCACATCGTCGGCCGCGGGTTGGGCGCCATAGAAGGGCACAGCCGCCGTCAGATCCGGCCCCATCCGCACCGCCAGATAGTTCACCACCCCGCCGCCGAAGCAGAAGCCGACCGCGCCCAGTCTGCCGGTCGAGTCCGGCCGGTTCTTGAGATACAGCGCGGCCTGATAGAGATCCTCGCGCATCTTTCCGCCATCCACCTGTTGGAACAGCTTGGCGCCATTTTCGTCATCGCCGGAATAACCGCCGACCGACGTCAGGCCATCAGGCGCCATGGCCATGTAGCCCGCCATGGCGAGGCGCCGCGCCACGTCTTTCACGTAAGGATTGAGGCCGCGATTTTCATGCACCACCAGCACCGCCGGCAGCTTGCCGCGCGCATTGGCGGGCCGCACCAGATAGCAATCGATATGACCGTTGCCGTTGGGCGAGGGGACTGAGACTTTTTCCGTCTTGATGCCCTTGTCGTCTTCCGGCACCTGGATGGCCCAGGCGTAATTGGGCTTGAGCATCTCCACCAGCGCGGCGGCGCTGAGGGCGCCGGTGGCATAGACCTGCGCCCGCGCCATGAATTCGCGCCGGCCGATCACGCCATGGACATAGGAATCCAGAAGATCCAGCAGACCTTGCGGAAATTCCGTAGCTTTTTTGCGTTCACGTCGCGCCTGTTCGATCGTGTTCATGTCCGCCTCCTGGATTTTGCTTTTGTGGCGGGAACCCTAGCACGGCGGCTGACGGGCGGGGAAATCGCATTTTGAGAGCGCCGGGCGGCAACTTGGCCAAAGGTCCAATTGAGGACGGACCGGCCTGACCGCAGGGTCGCGCCATGCGAGGGATGCTGGTTATTTTGCGATGGGGAGTGCGATCCTTCCGCTCCGCGCTTTGCATTGCCGCTTTGCTTCTTCCGGCGCCGGCCCTGGCCGTGGAAGGCGGGATGAGCCCCTATGCCAAGGGGTTCGGCGGCTTCATGGCCGGCCTGGTGCCGCCGCCCGGATATTATTCCAGCTACATATTCTATCATTTCCAGGGCTCGGCCGACGCACTGCCCCGCAACGGCATTAGCGAATTGAACGTCGGTGCCCATGCCGATCTTGATCTGTACGAGGGGACATGGGTCACCGACTACACGATCCTTGGTGGCCGCTACGGCGTCAGTGCGGCCTTGGACTATCTCGATACGGGGCTTCGCGGGACCTTGTCGCTGCCGGCTGGTGCGCAGCAGGCAAAGCTTCATACCGGCGGCCTGTCGGACAGCCTGCTCTCGCCCATCATCCTGGGCTGGGATTCGGGCAACTGGCACTGGAACACCGATCTTCTGATCTATGTGCCGACTGGCGCCTATCACACCAGCCAGCATCTCAATGTCGGCAAGAATATCTGGGGCTTCATGCCCCAGGCCGGCGTGACCTGGCTCGATCCCGCGAGCGGTTGGGATGTTTCTGGCCAGCTTACCTACGTCACCATGACCCGCAATGACGCCACCGACTATCAGTCGGGCGACATTCTGCATTTCGACTGGGGTGTGGGGCTGCATTTTGGCAACGACAAGGAATACGAGATCGGCGTCAATGGCAGTGTCATGGACCAGCTTGGTGGCGACCGCGGCAAGGGGGCGGTTCTGGGGCCGTTCAAGGCGCAAAGTTTCGGTATCGGACCTGCTGTCAGCTGGCGCACCAACGCGGGAGCGGTGCCGTTCAGCTTTGCCGCCAAATGGGAGACCGATTTTTCCTCTCGCAACACGCTTCACGGTGACGTGTTCATGCTGACCGCCACGGCGATGTTCTGATGTCGCTCCACGATCTTCATATGCGGTTCTGGCAGGAGCTGCTGGAGCGGCCCAGCGGGCCGCTGGCCTTTCGCTTCATCCTGCAGCCGGTGATGGCCACTTTCCTGGCTGTCCGTGACGGATGGCATGACGCCGAAATGCATCGTCCGCCCTATCTCTGGGCGATATTGCACGATCGCGTATCGCGCGGTGCGCGCCTGCGCGAGGGACTGAACGCGGTCTTGCGGTTGCTGCTGCTGGGGGTTGGCATGGATCTGGTCTATCAGGTCGTGCGCCTGCACGCCTTCCGTCCATTCGAGACCGCCGTGATCGCGCTGGCGCTGGCCTTCGTGCCCTATCTGCTCGCGCGCGGGCCGGTCGCGCGTGTTGGCCGAGAGGTTATCGAGCGGCGCGAGCGGGAAAGCCTGCGGCCGGGGATGCGCCCGCCGACACCCGCAAATCCCTTCGGCCGGCGCAGATGAGCCGATCGCCGACGATCGACGAAATTCTGGCATCGGATGCGGATATTGTTCTGGTCCCCGAGATTCCGGCCCTCGACAAATCCGATCCCGATCAGGCCTCGGTGGACTATTCCGAACACCGCACCAAGCTTTCCACCCACCGCACCGCGCTGTCCACGCGTCGCACGGAAATGTCGAGCCGGCGTACCGGCATGTCCTTCCAGCGCTCGCGCATGAGCGCGGAGCGCACCCTGATGAGCGTGATCCGCACCTCGATGGCGCTGATCAGCTTCGGCTTCACCATCTACCAGTTCCTTGGCCACATGGCGCAGGCAGGGCTGGTGACGGGCATGCCCCATGCGGCGCGCAACTTCGGCTTATGCCTGGTGTGGCTGGGTGTCGGCATGACCATCGTCGGCATCTTCTATCATGTGCAATTCATGATCGGCCTTCGGCGTGAGCGCGGTCACATGTGCGCTGACGGACTTGTCCACGCCGAGAGCGGCTTTCCGGTCTCCTTCACCTTGCTGGTGGCACTGCTGCTGCTGGGGCTGGGCCTGTTGGCGCTGACCAGTCTGACATTCCATGTCGGACCATTCGACTGAATCTGGAGAGAAGACATGCCACAGACCCCTTCGACGCCGCACAATGGACACAGCTTCGTGCATGGCTATCCCACCGAGGATACGATCCGCCACGCCTATGACGATGCCGATCTCAACCGCGCGATCCAGGCCTATAAATTCTTCTATCCAACGGTTTCCGGCGCCGCCATCGTAAAAGGCAACGAAGAGATCGGTCTGGTGCCCAACAAGGTGTTCGGCATCCTGGACTGCGCGCCTGAGCAACTGGTCTTCACCGCCAACTCCGACACACCTTACGGCCCGATCATGCTGGACCTCAGCATCGGCCCGCTGGTGGTGGAGCTGGAGCCGGGCCCGCTGATCGTCTGTTCGATGGACATCAACCAGCGCTGGGTGGCGGACATGGGGCTTCCCGGTCCCGACGCCGGCCAGGGCGGCAAGCATCTGCTGCTGCCGCCCGGTTATCAGGGCGCGGTCCCTGCCAGCGGCTATTATATTCACCGCGCCAGCAGCAATCGGCAGATCGTCGGCGCCCGTTCGCTGCCGGTGGAAGGCGACGTGGCCGGCGCCAAGGCGCGTCTTCGAACCATCAAGGTCTATCCGCTCAATCCCGTCCGGAACTGGGCCGAACCGAAATGGCTGGATGTCACGGGCAGGAAGCAGGACACCACGCCGCTCGATTGGGAAGACAATCTGAGATTCTGGGAAGTCTTGCACGAGACCTTGCAGGTCGAACCTGTTTTCGAGGGCTATCACGACTATTACGGTGAGCTGGCGGCGCTGGGCATCGAGAAAGGCAAGCCCTTCGAGCCGGGCATTCGCATGACGGAAATCCTGGGGCAGGCCGCCAGGATCGCCAATGCCGAGATGCGGGTGCAGGCCTTCGGCGACCGGCGGGCCGATCGCAGTGTCTGGCGCGGCCGGCAATGGCAATGGGCCTCGCTGCGTTTCGAGGATGGCGACTTCAACACCGCCACGCATCTGGACACGGACGCGCGGGAGAAATGGTTCTACCAGGCGGTCGGCGCTTCGCCCGCCATGTTCCGGCGCGATGCCAAGGCGGGTTCGCTCTATTGGCTGGGCTTGCGCGATGCGCGCGGCGAGTATCTGGACGGCGGCAAGCTTTATCGCCTGACCGTGCCCCTGCCGGTGCCGGGCAAGTTGTTCTGGTCGGTGACCGTCTATGACAGCCAGACCCGCTCCCAGATCCAGACCAGCCAGCACAAGGCGGCGCTGCGTTCGCTGTTCGAGCTGAGCGATGTCACGGGCAATGCGGTTGATCTCTATTTCGGCCCGAGGGCGCCCAAGGATCAGGAAGGGCGCTGGATCAAGACCATCCCGGGCGCCGGCTGGTTCGCATACTTCCGCATCTATGGACCGGAGATGCCGGCGTTCGACGGTTCCTGGAAGCCGGGCGATTTCGAGTTGGTGGGATAGGCGCTGACAGGGGCCGCCGCGCGCTTGGACCAAAGGTCAATCGCGGCGCCGATGATGGTTCAGTAGATCCATCCTACACGCAGCAGGAGCCTGACCATGGCCGCATCCGACAAACGCCCCAATATTCTGGTGATCTGGGGGGACGATATCGGCATTTCCAATCTCAGTTGCTACAGCCACGGTTTGATGGGCTATCGCACGCCCAACATCGACCGCATTGCCAAGGACGGTATGTTGTTCACCGACAGCTATGGCGAGCAGAGCTGCACCGCGGGGCGTTCCTCGTTCATCACCGGTCAGAGCGTCCTGCGCACCGGTCTGTCCAAAGTGGGTGTACCCGCCGCTCCCATTGGCATGCGCGAAGATATTGTCACCATCGCCGCCCTTCTCAAAGAGCAGGGCTATGCCACCGGCCAGTTCGGCAAGAACCATCTGGGCGACCTGAATCACATGCTGCCCACCAACAATGGCTTCGATGAGTTCTTCGGCAATCTCTACCACCTCAATGCCGAGGAAGAGCCGGAGATGTACGATTATCCGCCGGCCAAGGATTTCCCAAACTTTCGCAACAATTTCGGGCCACGCGGTGTGATCCATAGCTGGGCCACCGAGAAGGACGATCCCACCATGGAGCCGCGCTGGGGCAAGGTCGGCAAGCAGAAGATCCAAGACACCGGTCCCCTCACCAAGAAGCGCATGGAGACCTGCGACGATGAGTTCGTGGCGGCCGCGAAGGACTTCATCCAGCGCCAGAATGAGGCCGGCAAGCCCTGGTTCGTGTGGCTGAACACCACTCATATGCATCTTTACACACACACCAAGCCCTCAAGCCTGGGCCAGGCGGGACGCTGGCAGTCGCCCTATCATGACACCATGGTCGATCACGACAGGAATGTCGGCCAGATGCTGGACCTGCTCGAGGAGATGGGCGTCGCCGACAACACCATCGTCCAGTATTCCACCGACAATGGCCCGCATCGCAACAGCTGGCCGGATGGCGGCACCACGCCCTTCCGCAGCGAAAAGAACACCAACTGGGAAGGCGCCTTCCGCGTGCCTTTGCTGCTGCGCTGGCCGGGCCGCATCGCGCCCGGATCGGTCTGCAACGGCATCGTCCAGCATCATGACTGGATGCCGACCTTTCTGGCCGCGGCCGGCGATCCCGATATCATGGAAAAGGTGAAGAAGGGACACAAGGCTTGCGGGCGCACCTATCGTAACCACATAGACGGCGTGAACTTGCTGCCTTACCTGACCGGCGAGACCAAGGAAAATCCGCGCAACATCTTCTTCTATATCAGCGACGATGGCGACATTCTGGGCCTGCGCTTCGACAATTGGAAGGTGATCTTCATGGAGCAGCGCTGCCATGGCACCTTACAGGTCTGGGCCGAGCCTTTCACCCGCCTGCGCCTGCCCAAAATCTACAATCTGCGCACTGACCCGTACGAGTTTGCCGACATAACCTCCAACACCTATTACGACTGGCTCATCCACCACGCCTATCTGATATTCTCGGCAAGCGCACTGGCGCAGAAGTTCGCGGCGACCTTCAAGGAATTCCCGTCGCTCCAGGCGCCCAACAGCTTCACCATTGACGACGCCATCGCCAAGATGGCCGAAGCAGCCGGAGGCGGCCAGCATTGATGGCAGACTTGCTTTCGTCCTGGTGTGATGGGCGGATCAAGCTGGCAATCCTGGATTTCGTCAGCCGGGTGACGACCAAGGGCAGGGCGGATTTCGTGCCGCCGTCCGATCGCGTCGCCGTTTTCGACCATGACGGCACCTTGTGGTGCGAACAGCCGCAGCAGGTGCAGTTCTTCTTTGGCCATGACCGGTTGACGACCCTGGCCGACTACGATCCCACCTTGCGTCAGCGCCAACCCTTCAAGGCCTATCTGGAGCATGACGTGGCCGGCATTCACGAGATGGGCAAACGCGGGCTGTTTCAGGTCGCGGCGGCCGTCCATGCTGGCATGACCGAGGATGTCTTCGACCAGATGGCCCGCGCCTGGCTGGCCAATGCACGCCATCCCAAGCTGGCCGTGCCCTTCACTAGGCTTGTCTACCAGCCGCAACTGGAGCTGCTGGCCTTTCTGCGCAGCCATGGCTTCAAGACCTTCATCGTTTCAGGCGGCGGCGCGGATCTGATCCGCGCCTTTTCCGAGGAAGTCTATGGCGTGGCGCGGGAGCAGGTGATCGGCTCCAGCGTCAAAACGCATTTCGAGATCCAGGGCGCGCACTGCGATCTGCTCAAGCTGGCCGAGATCAACAGCTTCGACGACCGCGAAGAAAAGGTCGTCAATATCGGCTTGCATATCGGCCGCCGGCCCATTCTGGCCTTTGGCAATTCCGACGGCGATCTGGCCATGCTGCGCTACACCAGGGCCGGCAAGGGACCTCGGCTGGCGCTGCTGCTGCATCACGACGACGAGGAGCGGGAATTTTCCTACGACCGGGACTTTGCCCTCAGTCCGTTGGCGGAGGCGCTGGACAAGTCGTCGGAATACGGCCTGGCCGTGGTCAGCATCAAGCGGGATTGGAGGACGGTCTTTGACGTGGAAGCATCCGTCCGCCCCGTACTGGCGGAAGCCTAACCCGCGCGCCGGCCCAGCATGTTGAGGGCGCGCGCCAGCGCCTGGATCGGCTTGCCGCACTGGGCGTGATAATCGCCCGACATGCCGCCCGGATCATGGTCGAAGGTTACCCGCGTCACCGGCTGGCCCGGCACGATCAGCGTCTGGCAGCCCTTGCAGGAACGGCCCTCAAAGCCGCCGCCACCGGAAATCCCTTCCTCCAGATACATCCCTGCCTCCGACCCGTCGCCACTGCCGCTTTAGCGCCGGACCTGCGCCCACGCGCCGGGACAGTTTGCCGCTCCGGATGGAACCGGAACTTCTCCACGCGAAAAACCAGCTTCAGCAGGGTGTCCGTCTCTTTGCCATCCCGAGGAAACCGGCGATGGACCTTGGTCCAATCGCGGAGTCCAAAGCGCTCCCTAACCTTGGCGCATGTCGAAGCTGCTTGCGGGGCCTCTGGTGTTCTGTTGCATGGCCGGTTGCTTCTTGCACGGCGCCGCCATGGCGGAGGAGCAGGACGACCCGACAAGGCCCGTCACCAGCCTCGATCTGCGGCCGCACTATGAGGACGACACTGTCTCTGCGCGCAACGACCGGCTCAACCTGATCTTCCGCCGCAACGACAAATGGGACCTGGATGGAAACTGGAAGCTCGCCACCCGCCTGGATGTGCCGCTGACCTTTTCCGACAATGCGACAGATGCCAATCCGTCCGGCGCCTATCGCGGGGGATTGGGCCGCGTATTGCTGCAGGCCTATGTCGCCGATCTGCTGGACGATCGCTGGGCCGTCGCGGCCGGCGGCCAGCTGGTCATGGCGGCCGCGGCGGCCAATTACGGCAGTGGCAACTGGGATCTGTTGCCGATCCTGGCGGCGCGCGCCCTGCTGCCGGAAATATCGGAGGAAAGCTATTTCGTCGCGGAGGCGCGCTATGCGGTCTCTGTAGGCCGCAGCTTCGGATCCCGGCCGGCGAGCGAATTGCAGTTCTCGCCGGAGCTCAAGCTGATGGTCAATCCGCAATGGTATGTCGTCCTCTTTCCCAGCACCGACATCCGCGTGAATTTTGGGCGGAAAATCGCCGGGCAGACGGGTCGGCTCTTTCTGCCACTGGATGGCGCGATCGGTTGCAACCTCGGCGACTCCCAGGTCCTGTCCCTGGAAGTCAGCGCACCGGTGGTGCGCGATTATCCGCTTTACCGGCTGAAGATCGAGGCGCGCTTCTCCCTACGCTTGTAGCCGTTGGACTTTCGTCCAATCGCGGTTTTCGCCGGCCGGACGGTAGCTTTTCCTGCGTCGAAGGAGATTTGAAGCGATGTTGAGCTGGCTCAGCGGCCCACGGGCGCCGCATCCAGAAATATTCAAGCCCCCGCGGGGCGAGATCATGCCGCCCAGCCGGCACGATCGCCATTCCCTGCAGCGCACCACGGGCATGGTCTGGATTCCCGGGGGCGATTTCCTGATGGGCTCGGACCGGCATTATCCGGAAGAAGCGCCGGCCCACCGCGTTTCGGTGGACGGTTTCTGGATTGACCGTTATCCCGTCACCAATCTGCAGTTCGAGCGCTTTGTGCGCGCCACGGGCCATGTCACCCAGGCGGAAAAGGCGCCCCGCGCCGAAGATTATCCGGGCGCGATTCCCGCCATGATGAAAGCCGGCTCGATCGTGTTTAAAAAACCCACCGGGCCGGTCAATCTCTCCAATCATCTGAACTGGTGGGACTATGTGCCGGGCGCCGACTGGCGCCATCCGCTTGGTCCCAACAGCAGCCTGGAGGGCAAGGCCCAGCATCCGGTGGTCCATGTCGGTATCGAGGATGCAGAGGCCTATTGCCGCTGGGCCGGCAAGCAGTTGCCGACCGAGGCGGAATGGGAATTCGCCGCCCGCGGCGGCCTGGACGGCGCGGAATATGCTTGGGGTGAGGAGTTCATGCCGGCCGGCTATGTGATGGCCAACACCTGGCAGGGCGAATTTCCCTGGCAAAATTTTACCTGCGATGGCTTCGAGGGTACCTCGCCGGTGGGTTTCTTCCCGCCCAATGGCTATGGGGTCGGCGATATGATCGGCAATGTCTGGGAATGGACCACCGATTGGTACGAGCCGGGCCATGCCGTCGAAGGCTGCTGCGGCACGTTGCACAATCCGCATGGCGGTTCGCGGGAGCGCAGCATGCAATCCTCCGGTATCCCCATTCCCCGCAAGGTGATGAAGGGCGGCTCGTATCTGTGCGCGCCGAACTATTGCAAGCGCTACCGGCCGGCGGCGCGCATGGCCCAGCCGATCGACAGCACCACCTGCCATCTGGGCTTTCGCTGCGTGCTGCGCCAGCAGCCCTGATGGAAGAGCTGCTGCGCCAGGCCGCGCGGCTGGTTGCGGAGCTGATCGAGGCCGTGGCCGTGCTGCTGATCGCCTATGGCGCGGGCGAGGCGTTCGTCAACTCGCTGCGGCATGTCTTTCGCCGCATCCATGACGCAGGCTGGCGCAAGGCGTTGTTCCGGCGCTTCGGCGTCTGGCTTCTGCTGGGCCTGGAGTTCGCCCTGGCGGCGGACATTGTGCGCAGCGCGATTGCGCCCACCTGGGACGATATCGGCCAGCTGGCGGCCATCGCCGCCATCCGCACCTGCCTCAATTATTTTCTGGAGCGCGACCTGGTGGAAGCGGAGGCCTAGGTCTTTGTGGCCGGCCACGCGACCGGCGCAACACGCGGGATGATGAAGGCCCAGCCGATCACGCCTGCGAGGGTGATGACGCCCACGCTGATGAAGGCCCAGGCGTAGCTGCCGGTGGCATCGACGATCTCCCCGGTTGCGATGGGCCCGATGATGCCGGCGAAATTGGCGATGCCGTTCTGCATTCCGCCCCATTTGCCTGTGGCGGCGGGGCCGGCCAAGGTCTGGCCAATGGCGTAAAGCGCGGGCGTGATCATGCCGAACATCAAGCCCGAGGCGAACAGCGCCGCCAGCGAGATCGCGGTGTTGCCCAGCGCCGGCGCGGTCAGGCACAGCCCCAGTCCCAGATTGCCCAGCACGATGACCGTCTTGCGTGCGCGATTGACCGAGGCGCCTGCCGCGATCGCGCGGTCCGCCGCCCAGCCCGACACCAGCGCGCTGACGGCATAGCCGAGATAAAGAAGCCCGCCGAACCGCGCCATGGCGGTGACGGAAAGCCCCTGGTTCTCCACCAGATAGAGCGGCAGCCAGGAGAACATGAAGTAGAGCGCGTAGTTGCAGCAGAAATGGCCCAGGCATGCGCCCCACAGCGAACGCTGACGTGCGATATCGCCAAAGGAGGGTGAGGGCAGGGCTGCCGCTTCTTCCATGATTGGCTTGGGTGTCTCGGTTCGCGCCCAGGGGATCAGCCACAGCAGCGACACCAGACCGAACAGCAGGAACATGGTGCGCCAGCCGTGACTAGCCATCACCAGCCCGCCGATGAAAATACCGGCCGAGGGGCCCAGTGCCTGGCCCACCGTCACCCAGGCGTTTGCCACCCCCAGCCTGGCGGTGGGAATCTGCTGGGCCATCAGCTTGGCTTCAGCGGGGAAGGTGACGCTTTCGCCCAGCCCCAGCAGCAGTCGCAGCACCAGCAGCAGGGCGAAGCCGCCCAGTATACCCAGCAGGATGGTGGCGAGTGACCACAGCGCCACGCCCGCCGCCAGGATGCGCCAGGGCCCAAACCGGTCGATCAGCCAGCCCGACATCAGCTGGGCCGGAATGTACGTCCAGTAGAAGGCCGACAGCAGGATGCCAAGCTCTGTGTTGTTGAGCTGCAGCTCGCCCTTCAGCAGCGGCGCGGCGGTGGCCAGATTGCCCCGGTCGGCAAAGTTGAGAAAGGTCGCCAGGGCGACCAGCGCAACCAGCCGAACTGCTGTCGCCTTCTGCACGCATTGCCCCCAGCTCGTGATGGGGAGAATGTGAAAGCTTCGCCGGCGCTGCGTCAAGAACAGCGAGGATGCGTTGCTGGACTTGCCTGTGTTGCCTTCCGGGTGGTCGGCGGCCATTCTGGTTTGTGGATCCAAAAAGCCTCGTCTGGAAAGAGGCCCGCCTCAGGGAGCGTCATGCGCCGAATTTTCGCCTTTGCGACCGCGCTTGCCTTGCTGGGCCAGCCTGCATTCGCCGACGTGTTTGCGCCGATCACGGCGGCCGAGGCAGGGTTCGATCCGGCCCGACTGACGCGGCTGGATGGTTTCCTGAATGCTGCGGTGGTGGAAGGGCGCATGCCGGGCTTTGCCGTGTTGCTGGCGCGGCACGGGCGACTGGTATCGCTCAAGAACTATGGCAAGAAGAATCTAGAAACGGGCGAGACCATCGCGCCCGACACCATCTTCCGTGTCGCCTCGATGACCAAGATCGTCACCGGCGTGGCGCTGATGATGCTGTATGAGGAGAACAAATTCGACCTCGACGATCCGGTCGCCAAGTTCATCCCCGAATTCGCGCAACTGAAAGTGCTGACGGGCGCGGGGCCGGATGGCAAGCCGGTGCTGGCCGATCCCGTCCATCCGCCCACCATGCGCGAGCTGATGTCGCATAGCGGCGGGTTCGGTTACGGCACCAGCGACGATCCCGCCGACAAGATCCTGGGCGCGCAGGACGCCTATGGCGCCCCCGATCTGCACGAATTTATCCGCCGCGTTGCCAAGGCGCCGCTGATCTATCAGCCCGGCACCACCTGGCGCTACAGCGCGGGCGCCGATATCTCCGGCTATATCGTCGAGAAACTGTCGGGCATGCGCTTCGGCGATTTTCTGCAGCAGCGGCTGTTCGCGCCGCTGGGCATGAAGGATACCGCCTTCTATGTGCCGCGGGAAAAGCTGGCACGGCTTGCCCCGGTCTATGCCGGTGATCCAGCCACTCACCGTTTCGTCGAAGTGAAAAGCTCGACCAATCCCATCGCGCTGCCGCTGGTGCCACCGACATCGCCGCCGCGCATCGATGCGGGCGGGGCAGGGCTGTTCTCCACCCTGATGGACTATGCCCGCTTCGCGCAGATGCTGGGCAATGGCGGCGAGATAGACGGCGTGCGCATCCTTGCCCCCGCCACAGTCGAGATGATGCGCACCAACATGCTTCCCTGGAAGGCGCTGGAGGCGGGCATTCCCCGGCCGCCAGTGCATTTCAACACGTCGATCGGTTTTGGCCTGGATGCGCAGGTGATGCTGGATCCGCGCGCTGCCGGCAGTTTGGTCGGCAAGAACACGATGAGCTGGCACGGCGCCTTCGCCGGCTGGTGGTGGGTCGATCCCACCAACGACATCGTCTGTGTCGGCATGGCGCAGCGTTCGGGCACCTATCCGGACTATGTGTTCGACGACATCGAACAGGTGCAGAAGCTGGTCTATCAGGCGCTGGTCCATCCGGAGCGGTGACGCAGCCGCGAGGCAGGCGAAAGCAGGGCTGAATTGGCCGGCCTTGCTGTCCCGGGAGGGATGAATGGATGGAAAATGGCTCCCCGGGCAAGATTCGAACTTGCGACCAACCGGTTAACAGCCGGTTGCTCTACCACTGAGCTACCGAGGAACGCGGCGGGCGTCTTAGCGCGTCCGGCCCCCTAAACCAAGCGGGAAATTGGCTTTTTCGGCCGGCCAGCCGGCGACGCCCACAAAGAAAAATGAGGCCGGGAGTGATCCCGGCCCCAAGGCGTTGGGTAATGGTGGGGTGTCTTCAAGGAAGACGGCGGGAGAATGCACCCAGAAGGGTTAACAAGCCCTTAACCGTATTCTCCCACCCCACAAAATAGTTCCTGGGGCCGGACGGCCTACTTCGGCGTGGGGATCGAGACTGCCTTGCCCGTGCCGCGCTCGGCGATCCAGAGCACGTCGCCGGCCGGTTCGACCGCCGTGGGGGTGTTCAGGCCGTCCTTCAGCACCGTGACATGGGCTTTGTCGCCATCGATGGTGAGCATGTCGATCTTGCCCGCGCCATTTTCGGCATGGAACAGCTTGTCGCCCTGGGCGCGCATGCCGTCCGGACCCTTCACCGGCGCATCCATCCAGATCTCGACCGGCGCGCCGGGCTTGCCCTGCGCGTCCACCGGAACGCGGTAGAGATTGTTGAAGAAGACGCTGTTGTAATAGAGCACGCCGTTCAGAAAGGTGATGCCGTCAATGCCGGTGACGGCACGGTTCTCCAGCCATAGCTCGGCGCTCGTGGCGCCGGGCGCCAGGCGGTAGATCTTGGCGTTGCCAGTATCGGAGATATAGAGCGCCTTGTCGGGGCCCACGGCGAAGTCGTTGCAGGTGCTGTTGTCGCCCGGCAGGCTCCAGCGCAGCTTGCGCGCGCCGGTCTTCAGATCGGTGCCGATCAGGGCGGTGTGGCGCGTGACCGGGGTGCTGCCGGCGTTCGGCGTCAGCATGCAGCTCCAGACCGTGTTGCCGTCGACCAGCTGGCCGAAGAAGAAGGTACCGGGGCCTTCGGCGCTGGCGTCGATGAAGACTTCCGGCGTCGTGGAGCCGGGCTTGATCTTGTAGACATAAGGGGTCGAGGCGCTGCCCACGATCAGGGTGCCGTCGGGCGCATGGGCCAGGCTCTCGGGCTGGGACTTGGCGTCCTTGATCAGAATGTCGGCGGCAAAGGCGGGCGCGGCAGCGAACAGCAGGGCGGCGGCACAGGCGGTGGTGGCAAAACGGAACAAATCGATTCTCCCGAATGGTTATGGTCAGCCTATAGCCCGGATTTGGCGGAAATGTGTGATTCGAAGCGCCGCAGTTGTCGCCGGCTGCGTCGGTCTGCTATAGCCGCCAGCCGCCGTGCCGGGCCCTAGTCCCGGCTTTGTTTCTTGAGGCCACGTGGCGGAGTGGTGACGCAGCGGACTGCAAATCCGCGTACCCCGGTTCAATTCCGGGCGTGGCCTCCATCTTCTTTTGATGCCCAAAAAGCCACGTTGTCGGGACAAGGCCGAAACGCCTATAAGCGGTGCACTTTTCACGGGGTTTCCGCACATGTCCGAATCCGCGCGCTTCAACATGGTGGAAACCCAGATCCGCCCCGCCGATGTCACCGACCCGCAGGTGCTGGCGGCCCTGAATGCGGTGCCGCGGGAACGCTTCGTGCCCCGCGCCGCGATCGCTCTGGCCTATGCCGATGTGCCGGTGGCGATTGCGCGCGGCCGCTATCTGCTGGACCCCCGCAGCTTCGCCAAGCTGCTGCAGCTGGCCGAGATCGGTCCGGAGGACCGGGTGCTGGATGTGGGCTGCGGCACGGGCTATTCGGCGGCCGTTCTGGCGCGGCTGGCGGGCGAGGTGATCGCCCTGGAGCAGGATGCCGATTTGGTCCGCGCTGCCAGTGAGTTGCTGGCCAATGCTGTGGGCAAGGTTGAAGTGGTGCAGGGTGGTCTGATCGAGGGCGTCAAAGGCCACGCGCCCTACGATGTTATCTTTGTCAACGGCGCGGTCGAGCAGATCCCGGAAACCCTGCTGGGTCAGCTGGCGGAAGGCGGCCGGCTGGTTACCTTCCTCAAGGACGGGCAGAGCCGGGCCTGGCTGTTCCTGAAGGAAAAGGGGCAGGTGGGAAAGCGTCCGGATTTCGACGCCGACGTCCCCGTCCTGGCGGGTTTTCGCAAGGCGGTCGGCTTCGTCTTCTAGCCTTCCGGCCTGGCGGAGGCCTGTTCCTTAACGCTATCTTTGCCCCCTTTCCCCCACTATCTTAGCCTGAAGATACCCGCCCCCCGGGCTTGGTGGGGGCCATTCTGGAGCCGTTGATGTCAAATCCCCAGCATGAGCCGACGATGGAGGAAATCCTTGCCTCCATCCGCAAGATTATTTCCGAAGATGGCCCGGAAACCGCTGCTCCGGCCGATGCCGCCCCACCGCCGCCGCCCGCCGCGGCCTCCGCTCCTGAACCGGCTCCTGTTGCTCCCCAGCCCGTGGCCGAAGCCGTGCATGAGGACGTCCTGGAACTGACCCAGGAATTCGAACCGCCGCCGCCGGCCCCTCCGGCGCCCCCGCCCGAAGACCTGGTGTTCGAAAGCGTCGCGCCCGCGCCCGTACCGGCCTCGGACCACCATTCCGACATATTCTCCGACCACACCCGCCGGGCAATGGAAGACACATTCAACAATATCCCCGATGAGCCGGAGGGGCACACGACCGCCCGCCGCGCCGCGCCGATCGCGCCGGTGGATGGCTCGACTGTGGAAAGCGTGTTCGAGCGGGCCGTGCGAGAAAGCTTCGAGCCGGTGCTGGAAAAGTATCTGTCGGACAATTCCGCCGCCGTGATCGAGCGCATGACACCCGCCATCCGGGAATGGATGGACGAGCATTTCCCGGCCCTGCTGGAAGGGGCGGTACGGGCCGAGGTCGAGCGCGTGGTAAAAGCCCGCGGCACCAAACGCTAATCCCGCAACGAAACAGGCGGGCTTGACCGTGAGCCGCGGTGCGCGGCACGCGCATGAGCAGGTCCGGTGGACCTGCGAAAGCGGCGAACGCCGCGAGCTTAGGCGAGCGGCAGCGCCCGGCTTGACCTAGCAGCCAAAAAGCCCGAAAGCCTCGGCCGAATTCCAGGTTTTCCGATGCTCGACAAGACTTTCAATCCCCAGGACGTGGAACGGCGCATCTCGGCCGTGTGGGAGGCGTCCGGCGCCTTCCGTTGCGGCAATCGTCCGCAGGCCGAGCCTTTCTCCATCGTCATCCCGCCGCCCAATGTGACGGGACGGCTGCATATCGGTCACGCCCTCAACAACAGCCTGCAGGACATCCTGGCCCGCTTCGAGCGGATGCGCGGCAAGGATGTGCTGTGGCAGCCCGGCACCGATCATGCCGGCATCGCCACCCAGTTGATTGTCGAGCGCCAGCTGGCCGAACGGCAGATGTCGCGCGTGGGCCTGGGCCGCGAGAAATTTCTGGAAGAAGTGTGGAAGTGGAAGGCCGAATCCGGCGGCGCCATTGTCGAGCAGCAGCATCGCCTGGGCGCGTCCGCCGACTGGAGCCGTGAACGCTTCACCATGGACGAGGGACTCTCCAAGGCCGTCACCAAGGTGTTCGTGGAATTGTACCGCCAGGGTCTGATCTACAAGGACAAGCGGCTAGTCAACTGGGACCCACGTTTGCAGACGGCGGTGTCGGACCTTGAAGTTGAGAATATCGAGCTCAAGGGCCATCTCTGGCACATCAGATATCCGATCGAGGACAGCGATCAGTTCATCACCGTCGCCACCACCCGGCCCGAGACCATGCTGGGCGACACCGCGGTGGCGGTGCATCCTGACGATGCGCGCTACAAGACCTTGGTCGGCAAGATGGCGGTGCTGCCGCTGACGGGACGGCTGGTTCCCATCGTGGCCGACGAATATTCCGATCCGGAAAAAGGCACCGGCGCGGTCAAGATCACGCCCGGCCATGACTTCAACGACTTCGAGGTCGGCAAGCGCCACAAGCTGGCGCTGATCAACATCCTCAACAAGGACGGCACCTTGAATGACGAGGTGCCGGCGCCCTATCGCGGCCTGTCGCGCGAGGCGGCGCGCAAGAAGGTCCTGGCTGACCTGGAAGCCCTCGGCCTGGTGGACCGGATCGAGCCCATCACCCACAGCGTGCCGCATGACGAAAAGACCAAGACGGTGGTGCTGGAGCCATTCCTGACCGAGCAATGGTACCTGAATGTCCAGCCGCTGGCGGACAAGGCCATCGCCGCGGTGGAGAAGGGCGAGACCAAATTCGTCCCGGAGAACTGGGCGAATGTCTATTTTGGCTGGCTGAGGAATATCCGGCCCTGGTGCATCTCCCGCCAGCTCTGGTGGGGCCATCAGATTCCGGTCTGGTATGATACGGACGGCAAGGTCTATTGCGCCGAAACCGAAACGGAGGCCGCGGCTCTGGCAGGCGGCAGAGCGCTGACCCGCGACGAAGACGTGCTCGACACCTGGTTCTCCTCGGCACTGTGGCCTTTCTCCACCTTGGGCTGGCCGGAAGAGACGATCGAGCTGGAACGCTTCTATCCCACCAGCGTGCTGGTGACCGGCTTCGACATCATCTTCTTCTGGGTCGCCCGCATGATGATGATGGGCATCCATTTCCTGGGCGAGGTGCCGTTCCGCACCGTCTTCATTCACAATCGCGTGTTGGACGAGGCGGGCGCCAAGATGTCCAAGACCAAGGGCAATGTGGTGGACCCGATCACCCTGATCGACGAGTTCGGCGCCGATGCCCTGCGCTTCACCCTGGCGCTGGCCGCAGGCCAAAGCCGCGACATGCGCATCGGCCCCACGCGGGTCGAAACCAACCGCAACTTCGCCACCAAGCTGTGGAACACCTCGCGTTTCTGCGAGATGAACGGCTGCGTGACGGTGCCGGGCTTCGATCCCGCCGGTGTGACCCAGACCGCGAACAAGTGGATCGTGGCCGAAACCGCGCAGGCTGTGGCCGACGTCACGGCGGCCATAGAGGCCCTGCGGTTCAACGATGCCGCCAGCGCCGCCTATCACTTCGTCTATGACATCTTCTGCGACAGGTACATCGAGATTACCAAGCCGGTGTTTCAGACCGGCGGCGAAGAGGCCAAGGCCGAGACGCGCGCGACCACGGCCTGGGCGCGCGACCAGATTCTCAAGTTGCTGCATCCTTTCATGCCCTTCATCACCGAAGAGTTGTGGGAGAAGACCGCAGCAACACCGCGTGAAAACCTCCTGTTGGTGACGGAGTGGCCGAAGCTGGCCGCGCCACAGGGCGCCCAAGCGGCCACGGCGGAAATGCACTGGGTGATCGACCTCATCAAGGGCGTGCGCTCGGTGCGCGCCGAGATGAATGTGCCGGCGGCAGCGAAAATTCCGATGGTATTGACCGGTGCGTCGGAGGTCAGTGCGGCTCGCTTGGCCAAGCACATTGACGTGATCGCCACTTTGGCGCGACTTTCCAGCGCCGAGGCTGCGCCGACGATCCCCAAGGGCTCCGCTCAATTTGTCCTTGAAGAAGCCGTGGTGGCGCTGCCCCTGGGCGACGTCATCGACTTTTCCAAGGAACGCGCGCGGCTGGAAAAAGACCTGAAGAAGGCGCGGGACGAAATCGCCCGCTTCGATGCCAAGCTGTCGAACGAGCAGTTCGTCGCCAAGGCGCCGGAAGAGGTGCTGACCGAGCAGCGCGAAAAGCGTGCCGAGGCGGCGGCCCTCGCGATGCGGCTGACGGACGCCATCGCCCGCCTGATCTAAGGAACGAGACATGTTGCGTTTGACGCTGCCGGTGGCAGCCTTGCTGATATCCATGCCTGCATTTGCTGCGCCGCTGGGACCGAATGCCGGCGCCCTCAATGTCGCCGGCACCGCCAACGATCATGACGGGAACAAGGGCAGCTTTTCCGTCGAAGCGGTCCTGAAGGACGGCAATTTCACCGGCACCGGCCATTTCGCCGTGGGAAAAACCACGGTCGATGGTCCTCTCAATCCCAAGCTGAGCTATTTCGAGAACGGCAAATGCTAAATCCGCTGGGAAGCAGGCCGCGCTCGCGCTGCGGTCAGCGGCGCCTGTGACAGTGCCGCGTTTACCGCGGGCCGGCTGGAAAGTTTTTCCCCGGATGACGGGTCCAAGAATGGCGAGGCCGAAGGCAAGGTGACGGTCGCAGGCGGCGGCGCTACGGCCAAACCGGCCGCAGCGGGCCTGCTTCCCACCGCCAAGCTCACCTGCGCCTATACCGGCCGGCGGATCGGCGTGGCCGGAGCCAGCACCCAATACAGCCTGGCCTTCTCAAACATGGCCAGTCTTACCCTGACACCCGATGGCGGCTATCGGACGGCCAACGGCGCCGGCAAGTTCAGCCGCAGCGGCGACAAAATTCACCTCGCGGGCGGTCCCTTCAACGGCGCCATCGGCACGCTGGAGGCCGATCGATCCGGCGCGCCGGCGGTGGTCTTCCATATCGAAGAGAATCGCAGGTCTGATGGCGTGCATGTTGTCGATCCCTACACGACCCGCTGCACCCAAGCCCGCTAGAGAAAACCACGTCGCCGTCGCGGTTGCAGGTCCGGGAGGGGCTGCCTAACTCTGCCTGGTATCCGTCGAAGGTTTTCTCATGCCCACCCTGTTCGATCCCCTGAAACTGGGCGCCCTTGATCTGCCCAACCGCATCATCATGGCGCCGCTCACCCGCAGCCGCGCGACACCGGACGGCCGGGTGCCGACCGATCTGCAGGTGGACTATTACTGCCAGCGCGCCAGCGCCGGGCTGATCATTTCTGAGGCCACCTCGGTCACGGCGATGGGCGTGGGCTATGCCGCCACCCCCGGCATCTGGTCGGACGAACAGACCGAAGGCTGGAAGAAGGTTACCAGCGCCGTGCATCAGGCGGGCGGCCGCGTGGTGCTCCAGCTATGGCATGTGGGCCGCATTTCCCATCCGCTGTTTCTGAACGGTGCGCAACCAGAAGCGCCGAGTGCGGTGAAACCCAAGGGCAACGTCTCGCTGGTCAGGCCTCCCACGGAATTCGTCACCCCCCGCGCCCTGGAGCGGAGTGAAATTCCCCGCGTCATCGCCGAATTCAAGCGCGGCGCGGAGAATGCGTTGGAGGCCGGCTTTGACGGCGTGCACATCCATGGCGCCAACGGCTACCTGCTGGATCAGTTCCTGCAGGATTCCACCAACCAGCGTGACGACGATTATGGTGGCGCCGTCGCGAACCGCGCCCGGCTGATGCTGGAAGTTACGGACGCATGCATTGCGGTGTGGGGTGCCGATCGCGTCGGCATGCATCTGGCGCCACGCATGGACAGCCACGACATGGGAGACAGCGACCGGCTGGGGACCTTCAGTTATGTCGCGCGCGAACTTGGCAGGCGCGGGCTGGGCTGGATCGCGGCGCGCGAAGCGGTGATCGGGGAGGGCACCCAGCTGGTGGACAGCCAGGGCAATCCCAAGCCGATTCGCAATGCCGAAAGCATCGGCCCGGTCCTGAAAACACTGTTCGGCGGGCCTTTCATCGCCAACGAAGGCTTCGACCAGAACAGCGCGGAGACACTGCTGGCGGCGGGCAAGGCTGACGCCGTCGCCTTCGGAAAACTGTTCATCGCCAATCCCGATCTGGTACAGCGCTTCCGGGACAAGACGCTGCTCAATGCCTGGGACACGGCGACCTTCTATTCCGGCGGCGAGCGCGGCTACACGGACTATCCGGCAATTGCGTCACAACTTGCCGCAATCATGCCTTCTTCCTGACGGGAACCATCCTTAAACAAAGTACGTTTCCGCTCATGGAACGGGGGGACGGCATGGTCAATCGGGCCATATCTCCCCCGCAAACAGGAGATTGAACAATGCGTTTGGCAAAGATCGCCGCCGCCGCCGTGATTGCGCTGGGCGCCGGCACCATTTCCGCCACGGCCGCGTGCAATGGCGACGCCTCGACTGAAACCGTACTGGGCGCCGGCTCGGGCGCTCTTGTGGGGGGCTTGGCCTCTCACAGCATCGTCGGCGCCGCGGTCGGCGGCGTGGCCGGCGGCCTGATCGGCAACTCGATCGGCCATTCCAACAACCGCGCCGATTGCCGTCGCGCGGCCCGTGCCCGAAGCTATCATCGCGAACATGACGCCTATTACATCGACCGCGATGGGCGCCGTCACTATTATTGATTGATGCGATTTCCGTAAGATCGGCCCCGGGGCGCGTAAAACCGCTCCGGGGCTTTTTTGTGCGCGGACTTACATGTGGACCGGCCTCATATCCGGAAGGCGATCTTGCGCCGGTAGAGCCAGAACCCCACCAGCCAGCACAGCAGCATGTAGATGATCGCGGTGAGAAGGGATCCCGATGGTCCCCGGGCGAAGCTTTGCACGACATGCTGCCCGAACCAGATCCACAGGCCGACGCCGTCTATGCGGATGAGATTGAGGGTCATCTGGATGAGGATGGCGACGACATAGAGCAGAATGGGATTGCGGCCGAAGATTTCGAAAAAGCGCACACCGAATTTGCGTCCGGCGATGTCGATCCATGCCATCAGGCCCGCCAGAACCATCAGGGCGATGCCGACCGTGAACAGGACAAAGCTCGAGGTCCACAGTTTCTTGCCGATGGGAAACACCGTGCTCCACAATAGCGCCAGCAGGATCAGCGCCACGCCGGTCGCCAGAAACCGGATCACGGTTCGAGCATTGGCGCCTCTGTGCCGGATGTACAGACCCGCCAGATAGCCCAGGATCACATTGACCGTGGCGGGCAGGGTGCCCAACAGTCCTTCCGGCTCGAAGCCTTCGTCCCTGCGATACATGTGAGCCTGGCCAATCACCGCCAGGTCGATCTTGTTGCCGATATTCCCGGTCTTGCTGAGAGCGGTGGCGGTGTCGGGCGCACCGGCAAGCAGGATGCCCCAATATCCCAGAAGCAGAACCGCAGACAGAGCCAGCAGTCCCTTCACGCCCAGATACCGCGCAGCTATGGCGGCGATGCAATAGCAAAGCGCGATACGCTGCAGCACGCCGGGAAAGCGTGTTTCGGAAAAGGATTTGTACACCCAACCGTGATCGGTGAGGCGAAAGAAGGGAAACCAATAGGTCAGCACGCCGAGCGCCAGGATGATTGCCGTGCGCCGCAGCGTCTTGCGCCAGAACTCCGCCTCGCCGGCTTTCTTGGCGTTGCCGAACGCCATGGCGTTGCCCACCGCGAACAGGAAGGAGGGAAACACGACATCCGCCAGGGTAAAGCCGAACCAGGGGGCATGGTCCAGGATGGGATAGGGCTCTGCCCCCGCCCCCGGCGTGTTGACGATGACCATCACGCACAAGGCCATGCCCCGGAACACGTCCAGCGACAGAAAACGTGTTCGCTCCATTTGCCCCCCTTATTTTGGCGGAGCCTCACGCAACAGGATGCGCCTGGCAAGCGCCCGGTCCCGCCCGCAGTGCAGCAGAGCCAACTGCGGAATGGCAGCCATGCAGCCACCGGCACGGGCTTTTTCTTTGCCAGCCCGCCCCCTGTCGATTAGAACCTGCCGGCATTCCCGGCCAGGTTTCCCATGTCATCTGACAAGCCCAAATTCGACAAATCCAAGCTTCCGTCCCGCCATGTCACCGAGGGGCCGGAGCGGGCGCCGCACCGTTCTTATTATTACGCCATGGGGCTGACCGAGCAGGAGATCCACCAGCCCTTCGTCGGCGTGGCAAGCTGCTGGAACGAGGCCGCGCCCTGCAACATCGCGCTGATGCGCCAGGCCCAGTCCGCCAAGAAGGGCGTGAAGGACAATGGTGGCACCCCGCGTGAATTCTGCACCATCACTGTCACCGACGGCATCGCCATGGGCCATGAGGGCATGCGTTCCTCGCTGGTGTCGCGCGAGGTGATCGCCGATTCGGTCGAGCTGACCATGCGCGGCCATTGCTATGACGCCCTGGTGGGCATCGCCGGCTGCGACAAGTCGCTGCCGGGCATGATGATGTCCATGCTGCGGCTGAACGTGCCATCCGTCTTTCTCTATGGCGGCTCGATCATGCCGGGCCGCTTCCACGGCAAGGACGTTACCGTGGTGGATGTGTTCGAGGGCGTGGGCAAATATTCCGCCGGCAAGATGGACGACGCCGAACTGACCGAGTTGGAAAAGGTGGCCTGTCCGGGCGCCGGCGCCTGCGGCGGTCAGTTCACGGCCAACACCATGGCCTGTGTTGCCGAAGCCATCGGCCTGGCGCTGCCTTATTCCTCGGGTCCGCCCGCCGAACTGCTCAGCCGCGACGACTTCGCGCTCAAGGCCGGCGAGACCGTGATGGATCTGCTCGCAAAGAATTTGCGACCGCGTGATATCTGCACCCGCAAGGCGTTCGAGAATGCCGCCATGGTGGTGGCGGCTAGCGGTGGCTCGACCAATGCGGCGCTGCATCTGCCGGCCATGGCCAATGAGGCAGGTATCAAGTTCGACCTGTTCGACGTGGCCGAGATCTTCAAAAAGACGCCCTACATCGCTTCGATGAAGCCGGGCGGCAAATATGTCGCTAAGGACCTGTGGGAAGCCGGCGGCGTGCCCATGCTGATGCGGGCGCTGCTGGACGCGGGCCTGCTGCATGGCGACTGCATCACCGTCACCGGCAAGACGGTGGCGGAGAATCTGAAAGACCTGAAATTCAATCCCGACCAGAAAGTGATCGTGTCGGTGGACAAGGCGCTCGCGCCCACCGGCGGCGTGGTGGGCCTGAAAGGCTCGCTGGCGCCGGAAGGGGCCATCGTCAAGATCGCCGGCCTCAAGCACATCAAGCATCGCGGCCCGGCGCGGGTGTTCGACTGCGAGGAGGATTGCTTCGCCGCCGTCGAAAAGCGCGACTACAAGGAAGGCGACGTGCTGGTGATCCGCTGGGAGGGTCCCAAGGGCGGTCCCGGCATGCGCGAGATGCTTTCGACCACCGCGGCGCTGTACGGGCAGGGGACGGAGAATATCGCCCTGATCACCGATGGCCGTTTCTCGGGCGCGACACGAGGCCTTTGTGTCGGCCATGTCGGACCGGAATCCGCTGACATGGGGCCGATCGGTCTGGTCAAGGATGGCGATATCATCACGATTGACGCCGAAAAGGGCACGCTTGATTTGGAGGTGCCTGAGGCCGAGCTGGCGGAACGCAAAAAGGCGTTCAAGCCTAAGCCGCCCGGCTTCAAGACCGGCGCACTGGCGCGTTATGTCAAGAATGTCGGCCCGGCTCGGGACGGCGCGCTGACCACACCCGGTGCGGATCAGGAAGTGCGCTGCTACGCGGATATCTGATCCTGTCCCGTTTTGGGCGTCCGCTTTGGGGTAGAACTTCTGACGCTCCTCGGCTAAAGGCTTTCAATACCGGATATCCGCGCTGGCTGGCTGAGTATGACCGATCCCAAGACCTTGTTTTTGGCTCTGTTGCGATACCGTGAGCCGGATCAGCCGCGCGCCCTGCTCGAACTGGGGATCACGCTTTTGGCGCTGATATCGCTTTGGGTCTTGATGTGGCTATCGCTGGATGTCGGCTATTGGCTGACACTTCTGCTCGCCATACCGGCGGCGGGATTTCTGGTGCGCCTGTTCCTGATCCAGCATGACTGCGGTCATGGCGCTTTTTTCCGCGGCCGCGCGGTGAACGACTGGGTGGGCCGTGTGCTGGGGGTCCTGACCCTGACGCCCTACGATTATTGGAAGCGCAACCACGCGGTTCATCACGCGACCTCGAGCAATCTGGATCGCCGGGGTATTGGCGACATCGAGACCCTGACAGTGGAGGAATATCGCGCGCGGCCTCTGGCGGGCCGCGTCCTGTATCGCTTTTATCGCAACGCCATCGTCATGTTCGGTATAGGCGCCGCCTATGTGTTCCTGCTGAAGCACCGGCTGCCCTTCTATCAGATGCGCGCCGGCTGGCGCCCATGGGTCAGCACCATGGCGACCAATGCCGCGATCGCATTGGCCGTGGCGATGATGATCTGGCTGGTGGGGATCGGTCCGTTTTTGCTGGTGCATCTGCCGATCATGCTGCTTGCGGCGTCCATGGGCGTCTGGCTGTTTTACGTGCAACACCAGTTCGAGGACGTGGTGTGGATGCGCAACGATGGCTGGGTTCAGCACGAGGCGGCGCTTTCAGGCAGCTCCTACTACGATCTGCCGGGCGTGCTGCGCTGGTTTACGGCCAATATCGGTATTCATCATGTTCATCATCTGAATAGCCGGATTCCGTATTACCGCCTGCCGCAGGTTCTGCGCGATCATCCGGAACTGAAAAAGGTCGGCAGGTTGACCTTCCTGGAAAGCTTGCGCGCGGTCCGGCTCACTCTATGGTGCGAAAGCCGCAAAAAACTTGTTTCCTTCGCGGACCTGCGCCGCTAGGCCGGTCAGCTGCGCTCGGCGATCTGTTCGATGCGCCTGTCGGGCATCAGCCAGATCAGCGCCACGGCGGCGTAGCACAGCAGCGCCACCCAGGGCACCACGAACGACAGGCCGACGCCGCTGGCATAGAGCAGCAGAGAAATCGTGCCTTTCATATCGCGGTCCAGCAGGGTCTGCAGCGCCGAATGTCCGCCTTCGGCGCGATAGATCGTCCGCTGCATCACCACCCAGGCCAGCCCGGGCATCAGCAGCGAGACACCATAAACCGCCGTAGGCAGGGGCATGAAGGGATGTTCGCCCATCCAGCCCGTGCTGAACGGCACCAGCGACAGCCAGAACAGCAGGTGGAAATTCGCCCATAGCACCGCCCCGTTCACCTTCCGCACCAGATGGAAATAGTGGTGATGGTTGTTCCAGTAGATGGCGATGTAGATGAAGCTCAGCACATAGGCCAGGAACACCGGCCAGCTCTCGCGCAATGCCTCAAGGTCGGCGCCGGCGGGCGCCTTCAACTCCAGCACCATGATGGTGATGATGACGGCGATCACGCCATCGGTCATGGCGAGCAGGCGGTCGGTGTTCATGGTGTCTCCCCTTGAGCTAGAGACATTAGCAAGCGGCAGGCGCGCCGTCAGGTCTTGCGAGCGTCGTGTGCCGCTTTGAGCACACGGAGCGCATTGCCGCCCCAGAAATTGGTCAGCTGACTTTCGGTATAACCCAGCTTGACCAGCCGCTCGGTGATTTTCGGAATCGAGGCGACGTCGTCCATGCCCACCACCCCGCCGCCGCCATCCCAGTCACAGCCCACGCCCACATGATCGGGGCCCGCCAGGTCCAGGGCGTGGGTGACGTGGCTCATATAGGTGTCGAAACTCGCGCGTGGTTCGGGATAGCGGGCATCCAGCGCTTTGATGCCGCTTGCGACCTCGCGCATTACCGCCGTGCGCTGAGAGGGCGTCAGCTCGCTCATGTTCCGCATTTTCCGCATCAGTTCGCCGCGCGCCTTGTCGCGCTCGGGATTGGGGGGCACGTCCACCAGATAGCTGTTGTAGCTGTTGATCTGGATGGTGCTGCCTGCCGCGGCCAGCTTCCTGATGCGGGCATCGTCGATGTTGCGGGGATGGTCGTGTACCGCGCGGCAGCCGGAATGAGACAGGATGATGGGGCTGCGAGACGTTTCCAGCATCTGGTCGAACACTGCGTCGGAGGCGTGGCTGGCATCGACCACCATGCCGAGGTCATTGGCCAGCGCTACCAGCTCGCGGCCCTTGGGCGACAGGCCGTTCCATTGCGGCTTGTCGGTGGCGGAATCGCCGAACTGGTTGTTCTTGAAATGGATGAAGCCCACCATGCGCACGCCCAGCCGGTAGAAACTGCGCAAGAGGGTGATGTCCTCGCCCAGCGGGTAGCTGTTCTCGATGCTCTGATAGACGATGATCTTCTTTTGGGCGGCGATACGCGGGGCATCCTCCGCCGTGAAAGCCAGTTCGAACTTGCCGGGATGGGCAGCCACCATCTCGCGGATTTCCGCCGCCCGCAGCAGGGCGGCATCGCGCGCCGCCATCATGCCTTCCGGCGTCAGCGGGCCTTGCGGCATGTAGATGGCGAAGAAGCCGCCATCCAGCCCGCCTTCGACCATGCGGGGATAGTCGACCTGGGTGAAATCCGCATCGCGCGCATGGCGCTGCATGATATCCCAGCCGGGCCGCGCCAGGCTGGCCGGCGTATCGAGATGGGTGTCCAGGCAGATCAGCTTCTGATGCAGGCCGCGGACGGAAGTTCCTTTTGCAAAGGACGAGGGCGCCACCAGCAGGACGGCGCCGTTTACCAAGATCGTCCGCCGCGAAACCGTCATACCGATGCCTGCCGCCCGCAATCCTCTGAAAATCTAGGAGATTGTGCGTTGGGAGCGCCAGTGACAGCTTGTCCGGAAGACGGCGGCTGGTAAATTAATTCCAGCTTTCGGACGGTCAGTAGCGGGGATCTATGCGGAAAATTGCGTTGGCATTGGGCGCCCTGCTGACTTTGGCGGCGGGCGGCGCGGCTCCTGTCGCCGCTGGCAGCGAAAACGCCCAGATCGCCCTGTTCCAGGAACGCAACATCTTTCATTCCGGCCTGCGCGAGGCCCACACCATCGCGCTCACCTTCGATGATGGCCCCAACGCCCATACCGACGAAGTGCTGGACGCCCTGAAGGAAATGCACGTCCAGGCGACGTTCTTTATCGTCGGCAAGCAGGCGCGGGCCCATCACGATGTGCTGGCCCGCATCGCCCGCGAAGGTCATCTGCTCGCCAATCACAGCGGCAGCCATGCGTTCCTGGGCGCGCGCTATGACGCCGATCCGCGAGCTCTGGTCGAGCAGGTCCGGGATGTGCATGAGCAGATCGCGCCCTTGATGCCGGCGGATGCCAAGTTTTATTTCCGCGCGCCTTACGGCAAGTGGACCAATGCGCATGCCCGCATCCTGAATGCGGATACGGACCTGCGCCGTTATGTCGGGCCAATCTATTGGGACATTGGCGGTGACATCTCCATGAACCGCGAGGGTTATGTGATGAGCGCCGCGGACTGGGATTGCTGGCGCATGGGCTGGTCGGCCCATACCTGCGCCAAGGGCTATCTGCGGGAACTCCGGCGCAAGGATGGCGGGGTGGTTCTGATGCACTGCATCCATCTCAAGTCCGCCGCCCTGGTGCGGGAGGTGGTGCCTGCCATGATCGAGGAAGGCTATCGCTTTGTCCGCCTCGATCAGATGCCGGAATACCGTCAGTATGAAACGCCCGCACCGCATGGCGTGGCGGATGTCGGCGCTGCGCCGCAGCATGTGGCGGCGCTTCGGCCTGAAGACATAAAATAGCCGGAAAGCGCGCCTCTGCTTCGAGGGTAAAAGGGGAGGGATTCACGATGCGATTTCGTGCGCTGATGCTGGCCGCCGCCTTGGCTATTCCTGGGGCAGCCGTGATGCCGGTTTCCGGTTTTGCCGCCGACAAGGCGCTGGCCATGGCCGTGGCGTCTCCCAACCGTCCCGCGGGGGACAAGGCCCGCGATGGCGCCCGCCATCCCGCCGCCAGTCTGGAGTTCTGGGGGCTCAAGCCCGGCCAGACGGTGATCGAGATCGCGCCGGGCGGCGGCTATTGGAGCGAAATCCTGGCGCCCTATGCCAAAGAGACTGGCGGTCGTTACATCGCCGCCACCGGCCGTCCCGACCAGAAGCTGCCCGCGAAATTCTCCGATGCGGCAACCTATGGCACGGTCCACTACACCGTGTTCGGCGAGAAGTCCGCTGCGCTGGGCCCGGCGGGTTCGGCCGACCTGGTGCTGACGGCCCGCAACATCCATGACTGGATGTGGACCCCGGGTTTTGCCGAAAAGGGCATGAAGGACTTTTACGCCGTGCTGAAACCGGGCGGCATCCTGGCGGTGGAAGATCACCGCGCCGACCCCCGCCCGCAGAACGGCGATGCCCGCGACGGCTATGTCGCGACCGCCAATATCGTGAAGATGGCCAAGGATGCCGGCTTCGTGCTGGAGGCGACCTCGGAAATCAACGCCAACCGCAAGGACACCAAGGATCATCCCTTTGGCGTCTGGACCCTGCCGCCGACCAGGCGCAGCACCGCGGACGGCAAGGCCGACAACCCCAATTTCGACCACAGCAAATATGACGCGATCGGCGAAAGCGACCGTATGACCTTGCGCTTCCGTAAACCTGCCTAGTTCGTCATTCTGACGGGGTGAGGGGCTTGGGATTCGCGGCGGCCATATTGGCCTCCATCCTGTTCGGGGTGGGGGGCACTTTCGCGCAATTTCTCTTCCAGCATCGCGGCGTCAATATCGATTGGCTGGTGACCATGCGGCTGTTGTTCGCCGGTCCCGCCCTGCTGCTGATCTCAGCCGCTGGAGGCCGACGCATCTTCGCTGTCTGGCGTGGCCGGGATTGGGCGCCGCTGGTGCTGTTCGGCATCGTCGGCATGATGCCGGTCCAGTACACCTACATGGCGGCGATCAATGCCTCCAACACCGCCACCGCCACGGTGCTGCAGTTCACCTCGCCGGCGATGGTGGCAGTGTGGATGGCGCTGGTGGGCAGCAAGCGCCCCGGTCCGCGCGAGCTGGCGGCGGTGGGACTGGCCATGCTGGGCACCTTCTTTCTGGTCACCCATGGCCAGCTGGGTGTGCTGTCGATTTCGGCCTGGGCCTTGTTCTGGGGCCTGGCCAGCGCGGCGGCGGCGGCCTTCAATTCCCTGCAGCCCACGGCGTTGCTCAAAAAACACGGCGCAGCGCTGGTAGCAGGCTGGGGCATGGTGATCGGCGGGCTGGCGCTATCGTTCTTCCACGCGCCCTGGCAGATCGAAGGGCGCTGGGACGCGACCGCCGGCCTGTTCTTCGCCTTCATTCTGGTGCTGGGGACCCTGGCGGCCTTCTACCTGTTCAACAAGGCGCTACGGCTGGTGGGGGCGCAGACGACCATCCTGCTGACCTGCGCCGAGCCGTTGTCGGCGGCGGTGCTGGCGGTGTGGTGGCTGGGCGTGGCCTGGGGTCCGATGGACTGGTTGGGGACGGTGTTGATCCTGGCAACAATAGTGTTGCTGGCCCGGGAAGAAACCGAAGAACAGCTTGCAGAGAAAGCAACTTAGAGCAGTTCCTTCAGACCTTCGATGAAGGCGATTTTGGGCGACCAGCCGAGCTGGGCCCCGATCCGGGAGATATCGGCCAGGGTCGCCAGGGAGTCGCCTTTTCGGCCGTCGGTATGCACTTGATCGGGCGAGATCAGGTCGGCCAGTTCCTTGACCGACAGGTTGGTGCCGCTGCCGACATTGAAGACCTCGCCGCGCAGGCTGCTTTCATAGGCGGCGATATTGGCGGCGACCACGTCGCGCACATGGACGAAGTCGCGGCGCTGATGGCCATCGCCGTGGATCTCCAGCACTTTGCCGTCCGCCCGCCGCTTGAGGAAAATCCCCAGCACCAGGGCATAGGCGCCCGTCTCGGGCTGGCGCGGGCCATAGACATTGAAATAGCGCAGCACCAGGGACGGAAGATCGAAGCCCTGGTCGAACAAGAGCGTGTATTGCTCGCCGACGCGCTTGGTCACGCCATAGATATTCAGAAGGTCGGGCGGATCGCTTTCGCGATGGGGCGGGGGGCGGTTGCCGTAATAGGTGGAAGAGCCGCTATAGATGAAGCGCTTCACGCCGGCATCGCGCGCCGCCAGCAGCATGTTCTGGGTGCCGACGATATTGCTGGCGGTGCAGAGCTCGATCTGTTCCTGCGACGGACCGGAGCGGGACATGGCAGCCAGGTGGAAGACGCCGTGAACGCCGGCGGTGGCGCGGCGGCAGGCCTCCTCATCGCGGATGTCACCTTCCATGAATTCAGCCCTACGCGGCACCCATTCACGCCGGCCGTAGGAGAGATTGTCCAGCACCCGCACCTCAAGACCGCGCGCGATCAGGCCTTCGCAAAGATGGCTGCCGATGAAACCGGCGCCGCCGGTGACCAGGACTTTCGTCATGGCGTCTCACTATAGAGGCGCTGGAAGAAGGCAAGGTCCTCTTTGGTGTTGATGCCCCGCGCCTCGGTTTCGTCCGCCACTTCAACCGGCTGGACGGTCCAGCCGCTCGCCGAGAGGAAAGGCAGGAAGGGCAGAAAGTTGATCTCTCCCGTACCGGCGCCGCGCGGTGCTGCGGCCAGATAGGCTTCCCAGGCCGCTTTCAGGCCATCGGTGGCGAGCAGGAAGGTGCCGACATCGGAGAAGCCGTTTGTGGTAGTTATATCCCCTTCGCGGGTCTGCAGGACCTTCGTCAGCCGGTCGCCATCAAAGACATATTCCACATAGGGCTGCGCCATGCGCGTCACCGGCAGAATGGCATGGTGATGTGAAGTGTCCAGGGCGCCTATGGCGCACTCCAGCGTATCATTGGAAACAAAAACCTGATCGCCCCACACCACCAGCACGGCATCGTATTTCGACCAGACATCGTAGCCGCGGAAGATCGCATCTCCCATGCCGACGGGTTCGCTTTGAATGCTGCGTGACACCCCGGCGGGCAGAGCAGGGAAGCTGGCCGCGCCATCCGGCGACAGCACCAGATGGACATGATCCACCAGCGGCGACAGTTTGGCGTGGAGAATGGACCAGATCGTATCCCGCGCAGTCAGGGGCGTGAGGATCTTGGGCCCGGTCCCGCCCAGGCGCGTGCCACGGCCGGCAGCGGGAATGACGGCGCAGATGCTCATAACAAACCGACCAGGTTGGCCAGGCAGCGCCGCACCCGCCAGTTCGGATCGGTAAAGCCGGAAAAGGTGCGGTAAAGCACCGGCAGTTCGGCCAGCTCCACGCCCTGGTGAATGAGTTGCGCGACGATAGCCAGCGGCGAACGGCCCTTCAGTTGCGGCAGGCCGGCAATGGCGCTGCGGCGGAAAACGCGCAGGCCCGTCAGCGGATCGGAAAAGATCACGCCGCTGCGCATATAAAAGGCGCTGCTGAGAAAGAAAGCCGCAGCCTTGCCCAGCCAGTAGAGCAGCTTGTTCTCGCCGTAAGCGGCGCGCACCGAAGTTATGAACTGCCGCCGGCTCTGGGTGCGCGAGCCGAACACCCCGCCCAGCGAGGGCTGCCGCTCCAACAGATGCAGGATCGCGCGCACGTCGGCGAAGCGGTAGGCGCCGTCGCCGGTCATCAGCACCAGATAGTCGGATGTGCCGTGCACCAGCCAGTCGCGCAGGAAGTCCAGTTCCGGAAACAGTCCGGCGAATCGCACCATGCCCACTGACGGATCGGTTGGTGTGGCGCGATTGAGCGTGAGGTGGGCGGCAAAGCCACTCCAGTTGGTTTCCAGATATTCCTCCACCAGCTCGTCGCTGGCGACCGAGCGGCCCAATATGTCGGCGAGAATCTCCACCGAGGGAGTAGTGCTGCCGCTGCGCAGATCCAGCAGGGTCTCGCTAATGGCCGTGCCATTATGGACCTGCGGGCGCGCCGGATTGGCGAAGTCGCCGCGTGTTATAATGGCGCGAAGATCGGCCGGTGGGCGCAAGCGGCCATCATTGCTGACCAGAACATGGGTGATCACCGCGCCATAGCGGCGGGCCGCGGCGAGAATATCATCACCGCTCAGGCCCTGGATATCGTTGTCGCTGTCCAGGTTCAGTACCAGCGCCTTCACCGGCGCCGGCGAAGCCGCCAGGGTGGGTCCCGCAATGCGATAGGACGGCAGCAGCGAGGAGTGCTGGGTGCCGGGGCCGTAGAGAATGATATCGGCGCTTGCCAGCGCGGCGGCGGCGGCGGGCGACAGAAGCGGCACATGATCGCGCGCGGCCAGCCAGCCCTGCTTGCCTTCCAGATCCAGGGCGGCGAGCGCTTCTGTTTCTTCGGCTGTCAGCGGCTTGTCCAGCAGATAGAGATCGGTGATCGGGCTCGCCGATTGCGGACCCACAATGGCCGCCTCGCTGGGCAGGAGGGTGCCGTCCTGTTTCAGGCCCACGAGCACGCGGTTCTGCTGTTCGGCCACATTCAACAGATGCGCCCGGCTGCCCACCAGCTCCGCCACGTCGGCGGCAGCGGTGTTGAAGTCGTTGCCGTGTTTCAGATAGGCCCCGGCGAAGACCAGATTGCCCAGCGAACAATCACGGAAATCGAAATCACCGCCTGTGGCGCGGGCAAAGAAGCGGTTCAGAAGATCGCGGACGCGGCCCGTAGGCGCCGGCGGCAACTGGCCGAACCAGCCTTTGAGCGGCGCAACCAGCAAGGCGAGATCGCCGGTCTGGGTGAAGCGGGCCAGTTCTTCGATCTCGGCCGCGCCGGCCAGGCGGTATTCCATCAGGCTTTTGAGCGCATATTGGGCCTGGGAGTAATTGCCGAAGAGGTAAGAGAGGTTCTTGCGGAAATCTGACGGCCCCAGCATTCCGGGAATGAAGCTACGCAAGGCCCCGGTGGAAAGACCATCGTCATAGCCGTTGACCAGCAGGGTCAATTCGATATCGGTACGGCGGAGCAGGGCGCGAATGATGGTGGCGCTGCCGCGGCCGCCGCAGAAAAGCGCGATGCGAACCGTCATGGCCCAATTCTCATGGTAGAGGCCGCCTCAGAACACCAAGCCGCAGGAGAAGCTGGCGCATGGCGATATAGGCCACGAACAGGAAACGGTGGAGTGCCCCACGCACCAGCTTCATGCTGCTGGTGCCGGTCACGCGGGGACGATGTTCGATCGCCACTGCCACCGGTACAATGCGTCGTTCCAAAAGCCGCGAGGTCATCTCTGTGGAATAGTTCAGGCCTTTGACTTCCAGGTCCAGCTTGCGCAATGCGGGGCCCCAGACCAGCTGAAATGCGGAATTGAAATCGGCAAGCCGCGTGCCGTGCACCAGATTGCAGAGGCAGCTGCTGGCCCAACTGCCGAAGCGCGAGAAGAGCACATCCTTCTTCTGGCGGATGCCGATGGCGGCGCGGCTTCCTGAACGGCGCAGGGCGGCCAGCATGTCGGGCAAGGCCTGAACGGGGAATTGCCCGTCACTGTCCATCACCAGAACCCAGTCGCCCTTGGTCGCGGCGATGGCGGCGGTGAGCGCCACGGCCGCGCCCTGGTTCTTTTCGAAATGAACCGGCACCAGTTGCGGATAGCTGAGGGTCAGCCTGTCCAGAATATCGCCGGTCCTGTCTTTGCTGCCGTCATTGCAGATCACGATTTCGAACTCCGCCACCTCGGAGGCGGCCGACAGGAAGCCGTGCCATTCGGCGATCACTGCCTCGATTCCCTCCGCTTCATTATAGGCGGGCGCCGCCACGGACAGGCGAATGGGTGAAGCCAGAGTGTCCGCCGGGCTGCTCATATTCGCTCCAGCATGGCGAGATAGGCGGCTTCCAGGTTGCGGGTGAAGCGGGCGGTATCGAACAGCGGCATCGCGCTTCGGTCGGCCAGTTTTTCGCGGATCGCTTTCAATGCGGCCGGGTCGCGCGCCAGCTTCAGAGCCAGGCTTTCATACGCTGCGAGATCGGGCACGATCAGCTCCGGCAGGTTGGCGGCCTGCAAAATACTGGCGGCGACACGGGCAGGGAATGACTGTCCTGGCAAAGTGATTAACGGCAGCCCCGCCCACAGCGCGTCGCTTGCCGTGGTGTGGGCATTGTAGGGCAGGGTATCGAGGAAAAGGTCGGCAAGCTGCTGGCGCGCCAGATGCTGTTCCGGCGTGGTGCGGCCGGCAAAGATTAGCCGTTCGGGCGCGATGCCCCGCGCGGCGGCTTCTTTGCGCAAGTTCGCGCCGATGGCGGCATTGCCTTCCAGCAGCCATAGAACACTGTCCTCCACCTGGCCCAGCAGCCGCATCCAGACATCGAAAATAGGGGCGGTGATCTTCCAGTTGTGATTGAAGCAGCAAAAGACAAAGCCTGCCTCTGGCAATCCGGCCTCGGCGCGGCTCGGCGCGAGCGGGACCGGGCGGGCGGTGTCCGTGACCCAGAGCGTGCCGGGCAGGGCGGCGATCTTCTCGCTGAAAAACCGCCCCTGGTCCGGCGGCACCACGATCTCGTCCGCGATCAGGTAATCTATGAAGTCCGAGCCCGAAGTCCCTGGATAGCCCATATATTTGGCCTGCACCGGACAAGGCCTGTGGGCCAGCACCCAGGGACGGGCGCCACTGGTATGGCCGCCCAAATCCACGGCGATATCGATCTGGAGCGCCTTCAGCCGTTCGGCCACTTCGCGGTCGCTCTCCTGGCGGGCGTCATGGAAATGGTCGAACGCCTTCACCAGCCGGGCGCGCATGGCGCTGCCATCGTCCGGCCCGAAGGACATGGCGGTGATCTGGAAGCGCTCGCGGTCATGGCGCTCGAACATTTCCGCCGTCAGCGCCGCCGTCACATGGCTATGAAAGTCGGCGGAAAGATAAGCGACGCGTATCCTGTCATGGTTGTACCGCTCACCGCGCCACAGGGCGGGTAGCGGGCCGGGGCCGGCGCGGCGCACATAGTGCTCTGCCGCCTTGAGCTGCAGTTCGTTATCGTCCCAATAGCCCATCATCACAAAAGGCTGGATCACCGAACGGTCCGCCAGCACATCGTCCTTCAACCGCTCTTTCATGTCCGCGGTGCGCCGCCAGTCGCCGATCAGCAGCGCCGCATTGGCGAGGCCACTGAGGGCACTGGGATGGTTCGGATCGATTTCGAGTGCGCGCTCATAGTCCGCCAATGCTTCCTGCGGCCGGCTGAGTTCCGACAGGGCGTTGCCGCGATTGTAAAGCGCATCGGCGAAACCGGGATCGAGCGCCAGCGCCTGGTCGCAATCGGCCAGCGAGTCCGCGAAGCGCTTCAATCCCGCCTTGGCAACGGCGCGATTGTTGAAGGCTTCGGCATAGCTGGGCCGCAGCGCCAGGGCGCGATCGTAACTGCCTATCGCTTCGCCCATGCGCTTTAAGTCGAACAGGATGATGCCGCGATTGTTCCAGGCTTCGGCCATGGTGCCATGCACCGTCAACGCCCGCTCCACATTGGCCAGCGCTTCTTCGAGCCGGCGCAGGTTTTTCAGCAGCAAGGCGCGGTTGTTGAGGGTGTCGGGAAAGTCCGGCGCCAGCCGCAAGACCTGATCATAAGCTGCCAGCGCCTCATCGGGCCGGCCCAACTCCGACAGCAGCGCGCCACGCGCATTTAGCGATTCCACGTGGTTTGCGTTCAGAGCAAGCGCCCGGTCGACGCTCTGCAGCGCTTCGGGCAGCCGGCCCAGATCGCGCAGCGCCTGGCCGCGGCGGGTCCAGGCCGCGACATAATCCGGCTTCAGGGCAATGGCGCGGTCGAAGCTGGCCAAGGCTTCCGCCGCGCGCCCTTCAGTCTTCAGCACATTGCCATAGTTGGAGAGAATCTCGGGCGCATCGGGCCGAAGCTTCAGCGCCGCCGTCATCAACTCCAATGCTTCGCGGTTGCGGCCCTGCTGGGCGCGCACCACCCCCAGAAGATGCGGCGCGGCGGCGTCCTGGGGCGCGGCCTCGATCGCCGCCAGATAGAGCCGCTCGGCATCGGCCAGCCGCCCCTGTTGGTGCAGGGCCAGCGCCCGGTTCAGGAGTTCCCCCTCGCTCATGGCTGTTCTAGATCATACGCCTTGCTCGGCCCGCAAGGGCTGTTTCTTTCGAAAAAGCAAGGAACCGCCGCTATTTGCAGGTGGCGACAACACCCCCTAGCATGGGTAGAGAGGTACGAGATGATTTTCGACAGGCGCGACCTGCTGGCAGGCGCCATGGCGCTTCTGGGCACGGAGTTGGCGATGCCGCTGGCCCGGGCCCTGGCGGCCGAGGCCCCTCCAGCGGCCGCGCCAGGCTTTGCGGCTTCGCACACCATCTTCACGGCCGATCAGCGCAGCCTGGTCGCCGCCATCAGCGAGCGGATCATCCCCACCACCGACACGCCCGGCGCCATTGCGGCCGGTGTGCCCCAGTTCATCGAGATGATGGTCGCGGACTGGTATGAGACCATCGACCGCAACGACTTTTTAAACGGGCTGGGCGTGGTGGAAGGCTATGCCCGGGTCCATTTCGCGACCGGCTTTACCCAACTGGCGCCGGAAGAACAGGACCAGATTCTGACCCTGGCGATGCGCAACCAGATCGAGGGTGAGGGCGGTTTCTTCGGCCATTGCCGCCAGCTCGTGATCCTGGGCTATTACAGTTCCGAGATCGGCTGCAAGCAGGAGCGGGTCTATGTGCCCGTGCCCGGCCGCTATGACGGCAAATATCCTTACGCCCAGGTTGGGCGGGTGTTCTCCGCGTAAGCCATGGCCAATTACGATTTCGACGCCATAGTAATCGGTTCAGGCATCAGTGGCGGCTGGGCGGCCAAGGAACTGACCGAAAAGGGCATGAAGGTCCTGATGCTGGACCGTGGCCGCATGGTCGAGCATCGCAAGGATTACATCACCGAAGGCAAGGGGCCCTGGCAGCTTGCCTATCGCGGCAACCTTCCCCCCGCGGAGGTGGATCGCGATTACATCATGGCCAAATGGGGCGGCGCAGGACTCTCGGCCCAGACCCACTATTACAACAATGACCGGCTCAACCCGATCGACTTTGAGAACTCAAAACCGTTCCGTTGGGTGCGTCCGGCGCAGGTGGGCGGCAAGTCTCTGATCTGGGGCCGGGTGGCGCTGCGCTGGAGCGCGATCGATTTCGAGGCTAACAAGCGCGACGGCCATGGCAGTCCCTGGCCGATCAGTTATGACGAGATCGCGCCCTGGTATTCCTATGTCGAGAAATATGCGGGCATCGCCGGTTCGAAGGAGGGCCTGCCGCAGCTTCCTGACGGCGAATTCCAACCGCCGCATCCCCTGAATGTGGCCGAGTTGTGGGTCAAGGAGCGGCTGGAAAAAGCCATGCCCGGCCGCAAGCTGATTTCCACCCGCACCGCCAACATGACCGAGGACAAGCCGGAGCAGGGACGCTCCCGCTGCCAGGACCGCAATATGTGCGCGCGTGGCTGTTCCTTCGGCGCCTATTTCTCCACCCAGGCGGTGACCTTGCCGGCGGCGCGCAAGACTGGCCGGCTGACCTTGCTGTCCGATCAGGTCGTGACCAATCTGGAATATGATCCCCGGACCAAGCGCGTGACTGGCGTGCGGGTGGTGGACGCCAACACCCACGAGGCGAAGGTCTGGCGCAGCCGCATCGTCTTTCTTTGCGCCTCGGCCATGGCGTCCACGCAGATATTGCTGAACTCGCGCCTGCCTGGCGGCGAGCGCAGCTTTGCCGATTCCAGCGGCGTGCTGGGCCACTATGTCATGGACCATGTCTTCCGCACCGGGTTCGGGGGCACTGTTTCCGATCCCGCGCTGGAGCCGTACATCGCCTATGGCCGGCGGCCCAATGGCGTCTATATCCCGCGCTTTCGCAATCTGAACGGTCAGGATGCCGACGCCGATTTCGTGCGCGGCTATGGCATGCAGGGCGCGGCCGGCCGCGGGCCCGCGGGCGCCGGCGGTTTCGGCAAGGCGATGAAGGAGGCGATGCGCGGTTATGGTCCCTGGACCATCCGCTTTACTGTCTTTGCCGAATGTCTGCCCTACAAGGACAATACGATCACCCTAAATCCCGCCAAGCTGGACCGCTACGGCGTGCCGCTGGCGGTGTTCAACGTCACCTTCCGCGACAATGAGATGAAGATGATGCGGGACGCGGCGCTGCAGGGTGAGGCGATGATGAAGGCGGCCGGCCTGACCGGCGTCAATTCTTCCAATGAAGAGCATGTACCGGGCGATGCCATCCATGAGATGGGCGGAGCCTGCATGGGCGAGGATCCGCGCGGCTCGGTGGTCAATCGCTGGAGCCAGCTGCACGACGCGGCCAATGTCTTTGTCACCGATGGCTCGCAGATGGCGTCCACGTCCTGCGTCAATCCTTCCATGACCTTCATGGCCTTGACCGCGCGTGCCGCCGACCACGCCGTGAAGCTGGTCAAGGCCGGCGCCATCTAGCCTCTATACGGCTTTTATATTTCCGGCGGCGTGGCGCCGCCTCGAACCTATACGCCGTCCGATCCATCTTCCGCGCCTGATCTTTGGAGGCGCGCATGTCGGACGCGATTTTCCTGTTTGCAGGGCTGGGTTTTTTCGCCCTCGCCATCGGCTACACCCTGGCCTGCGAGAAACTGTGATGAGCGGCGACTATATCCTGGCCGCCTGTGTCACCTTGGGCGTGCTTTTCTATCTGGTTTACGCCCTAGTCCGTCCGGAGCGGTTCTGATATGACCGTCAATGGCTGGGTTCAGATTGCCATCTATTGCGTGGCCATCCTGGTATGCGTGAAGCCGCTCGGGCTTTACATGGCCAAGGTGTTTGAGGGCGAGATCACCTTCCTCAAACCTGTCGAGCGCGTCCTCTACCGGATCTGCGGCGTCAAGGGCGAAGAGCAGCACTGGACGACCTATACCATCGCCATGCTGGCCTTCAGCATCGCGGGCTTCGTCTCGCTTTACCTGATGCAGCGGCTGCAGGCCGTTCTGCCGTTCAATCCGCAGGGCTTGGCCGCGGTGACGCCGGACCTGTCCTTCAATACGTCGATCAGCTTCATCACCAACACCAACTGGCAGTCCTATTCCGGCGAAAGCACCATGTCTTATCTGGTGCAGATGCTGGGCCTCACGGTGCACAATTTCCTGTCCGCGGCGACCGGCATTGCCCTGGCCATCGCCCTGATCCGTGGCTTTGCCCGCCGCTCCGCGAAGACTCTGGGGAATTTCTGGGTCGATCTCACCCGCTGCGTTCTCTATGTCCTGCTTCCCATCAGCATTGTGATCGCGCTGGTGTTGGTGTGGCAAGGCGTACCGCAGAACCTCCATGCCTATACATCTGCTATCGGTCTGGACGGTATCAGGCAGACCATCGCCCAGGGACCGGTCGCGTCCCAGGAAGCGATCAAGATGCTGGGCACCAATGGTGGCGGGTTCTTCAACGCCAATTCGGCGCATCCCTTCGAAAGCCCCACCTGGTTCACCAATTTCCTGGAGATGTGGGCGCTGCTGGTGATCGGCGCGTCGCTCACCTACACCTTCGGCCATATGGTCAAGGATACCCGTCAGGGCTGGGCCATCTTTGCCGTGATGGGCTTGTTGATGCTGGCGGGCGTCGGTCTTCTCTATGCAGCCGAAGGGCACGGAAACGCCGCCGTAGCCGCCGCGCATGTCGTCCAGCCCGTCGGCAACATGGAAGGCAAGGAGGTGCGCTTCGGCGTGGCGATGTCGTCCCTGTTCGCCACCATCACCACCGATGCTTCCTGCGGCGCGGTCAATGCCATGCATGACAGTTTGACCCCGCTGGGCGGGTTGATCCCCATCATCAATATCGAACTCGGCGAGATCGTCTTCGGCGGCGTGGGCTCCGGCCTGTACGGCATGCTGCTCTGGGCGGTTGTCGCCATGTTTGTCGCCGGTCTGATGGTAGGCCGCACGCCAGAATATCTGGGCAAGAAGATCGAGGCCAAGGAGGTCAAGATGTCCATGCTGGCCATCCTGGTCCTGGCTTTCTCCATCCTGGGCTTCACGGCGCTGGCCTCGGTGGTCAAGGCGGGTCTCGCTGGCCCGCTCAACACCGGACCGCACGGTTTCAGCGAAATTCTTTATGCCTATACCTCGGCCACCGGCAACAATGGCAGCGCCTTTGCCGGCCTTTCCGCCAACACGGTCTTCTACAACACCACCTTGGGCTTCGCGATGCTGATCGGTCGCTTCCTCTTCATCGTGCCGATGATGGCGGTGGCAGGCTCATTGGCCACCAAGAAGATCGTGCCCGCCAGTGCCGGCACCTTCCCCACTCATGGCGGACTGTTCGTCGGCCTGCTCACAGGTGTGATCCTGATCGTGGGCGGCCTGACCTTCTTCCCCGCTTTGGCGCTTGGTCCCATCGTCGAACATCTGGCGATGCAGGCCGGAACCTTCTTCTGAGGCGATCATGACCAAACATCCCAAAACCCAAAGCAGTGTGATGGATCCGGCCATCCTGTGGCCGGCCATCGGCAACGCTTTCAAAAAGCTTGATCCGCGGGTGATGGCGCGCAACCCCGTGATGTTCACGGTGGAAGCGACCGCAACGCTCACCACCTTTATCTTTCTGCGCGACTGGTTTCATGGCCAGCACCATCTGGGCTTCTCGTTCCAGATCAATCTCTGGCTCTGGTTCACCGTGCTGTTCGCCAATTTCGCGGAGGCTGTTGCCGAGGGCCGGGGCAAGGCCCAGGCCGAAACCCTGCGGCGTACCCGCTCTGACACGATCGCCAAAGTGCTGGCTGACCAAGGCGCCAAAATCTATTCCAAGAAGCCGGCGCAGCTCTTGGAGCGCGGCGATCTGGTGCTGGTCGAGCCGGGCGACATCATTCCCTCCGATGGTGATGTTGTGGAGGGTGTGGCATCAGTGGACGAGAGCGCCATCACCGGCGAGAGCGCCCCGGTAATCCGCGAAAGTGGCGGTGACCGTTCGGCGGTGACCGGTGGTACGCGTGTGCTTTCCGACTACATCGTGGTGAAGATCACCGCCACCCGCGGCTCGACCTTCCTGGACCGCATGATCGCGCTGGTGGAAGGGGCGGAACGGCAGAAGACGCCCAATGAGATCGCCCTCAATATCCTCCTGGCGGGCCTGACCATCATCTTCGTCTTTGCCGTCGCGACCATCCCGGCCTATGCAGCCTATGCCAATGGCACCATCACCGTGCTGGTGCTGGTGGCCCTGTTCGTCACCCTGATCCCCACCACCATCGGCGCGCTTCTGTCCGCTATCGGCATCGCCGGCATGGACCGGCTGGTACGCTTCAATGTGCTGGCCATGTCCGGCCGCGCCGTGGAGGCCGCGGGCGATGTGGACACGTTGCTGCTGGACAAGACCGGCACCATCACTCTGGGCAACCGCCAGGCGACGCAATTTCTGCCGCTGGAAGGCGTCAGCGAGCAGGAGCTGGCGGAGGCCGCCTATCTCGCTTCCAAGGCGGATGAAACCCCGGAAGGCCGCTCCATCGTTGCCCTGGCGCAGAGCAAATATGGCATCACCGACGGCGCGGTGCAGGGCACCTTCGTGCCCTTCACCGCGCAGACACGTCTGTCGGGCATCGACTCCCTCAACGGTTCCATCCGCAAGGGCGCCGTGGATGCGGTGCTATCATGGTCCGGCCTGTCATTATCTGGCGCGGCGCTCACCACCATCGCCGACCGCATCGCCAAGACCGGCGGCACGCCGCTGGGTGTCGTGAAGGATCGGCGCCTGCTGGGCGTCATCCAGTTGAAGGACATCGTCAAGGGCGGCATCCGCGACCGCTTTACCTCTTTGCGCCAGATGGGCATCCGCACGGTGATGATCACCGGCGACAATCC
>Ga0070665_100000445_pt1 | contig 60164 bp, 53 predicted proteins | sample KBSS13metaG_FD_65862 | JGI IMG/M metagenome (GOLD analysis project Ga0070665, IMG submission 65862) | Switchgrass rhizosphere microbial communities from Kellogg Biological Station, Michigan, USA - KBS S1-3 metaG | ecosystem: Host-associated > Plants > Roots > Rhizosphere > Soil ...
GCCCGAAGAAAAAGAGTAGATCGACGGGCCCCGGGAACCAAATGTCGGCCGGTCCGTGGGCGTGGTCAGGATTAAAGTGGAGGAGGAACGTGAAGACCGCGGCAGTGATCGTCGCAGTGAAGCCACCGAGAACTGGGCGGACCATCGACCGCTTCGGAATCTGATTCATCGGGCCACCCTGCTAATGCGCCGAAGACTACTCCGCCGACGCCGTTGGGCCGAGCTTGCGGTTGTACTCTTTCGGGTTGTACCCCCACAGCACATTCGCAATGTTGGCCGGCGGGAGCGTGAGGTCGGGCGAGGCCGGCACCTGCAGGTACGCGAGTGCCCGGCTGAGGGCTTTGTTCGCGCCGGGGGCGCTTACGGCACCGCCGTAGTGGGCGATGGTGCGGTCGGGTTCGTGGATGATCATAGCGATGACCAGCCGCGGCCGTTCGGCGGGGGCGCCGCCGATGTAGCTGCTGGTGTAGCGCTGTTCATCGTAGCCGTTCTTGCCGCCGCTGATGTGGGCGGTGCCGGTTTTGCCGAAGAAATTCCACGTATCAGACTGCGTGCCGCGGGCGGTGCCGCGGATCGGGACGTCGCACATCACGCGGCGCATCTCGGCGGCCGTCGTGCTGTCGATGACCATCGGGTCCGGCGTGCCGCTTCGCTTGGCGGGAACGAGATCGCCGTTGGAGTCGAGCGTGCCTTTCACGATGTGCGGCGACACCAGCCGCCCGCCATTGGCGATCGCGCACATACCTCGCGCCAATTGCAGCGGGGTGACCATCAATTCGTAACCCTGGCTGACAGATTCCGTGCTGTACTTCGTCCACTTCCGCAGCGGCGAGACGCGGCCCGGGTCTTCGCCGGGCAATTCAATGCCCGTCTGCTTGCCGAAGTTGTAGCTGGTGATCGCGCGGAACAGGTTGGTGTTCCCCATTCGGTTGCCGAGCATGCACATGCCGATGTTGCTCGATTTGACCAGCACGTCCCACGTGGCCAGCTTCGGATAGCCGTGCACGTCAGTGACTTTTCGGCCGTAGCTGCTTACCCAGTGCGGGCCGTTGATCGGCCAGACTTCGTCGAGGCGCGTCACATGCCACATGAGCGCGGGGCTCATGATGAACGGCTTGATCGTTGATCCGGGCTCGTACGGCCAATTGATGGCTTTGTTAGTCCGCAGTTCCGGCGTGGAATCTTCGATATTTTGCGGGTTGTAGGTTGGCCAATTGGCCAAGGCGAGCACGTCGCCGGTGTTCGGATCCATCACGACGACTTCGCCGCGCTTGGCCTTCACCTTTTCGCACGATGCCGCGAGTTCTTCCTCGGCGATCATTTGAATGTTCGCGTCGACGGTCAGCATCAGGTGCTTGCCGTGCTCCGGCGGGACGTAGTCTTCGGCCGAGATCTCGATCGTATGCCGGCTGGCGTCTTTCAGCATGCGGGCGTAACCCGGCTTGCCGGTGAGGATGGGGTCGTACTTCAGCTCGAGCCCGTCGAGGCCCACGCCATCCTTGCCGCGGGCGCCCAGCACGTGGGCGGCGATCGAGCCCATCGGGTAGTAGCGGACATTCATGGGGATCATGCCCAGGCCGAACATTTTCAGCTGGTTGATCCGCAGCACGGTGACTTCGTCGAGGTTGTCCGCGAGTTTCACAAAGCGGCTCGTGGCGCGGTCGCTGAGCGTCTGGCTGATCTCCAGCGGGTCGCGGTCGATGATGCGGGCCAGCTTGGTGACGTCGTCGTCCATGTCCGCCAGCGTGCGGCCGTCGGTCTGGTAGCACTCCTGCATGAACTTGGGATCGCAGTAGAGCGACTGATTCTGCACCGAGCCCGCCATCATGATGCCGTTGGAGTCAAAAATACTGCCCGGCCGAGCCCCGAGGGTCATCGTCTGATGGTGCTGCCGCTCGGCTTGGCGGATCGACCCTTGCCGGCCGTAGCTTTGAAGGTACGCAACGCGTCCCACGAGCCCGCAAAGCACGCAAACCAGGACCAAAAGCAGTCCGCCGGCTCGAAAAGGGGAGAAATTGGCCATAAAACGAGTCTCCGCAGGTCCGATAATTATCGGCCAGCGGGGGGCTGGGACTGGAATTTTGGGGAGATTGGTCTCGAAACTGGATTGCTAGCCTGAAACTAACTTACCGATGCCAGAAAGACAGCCAGAAATGCAGCCGAATCCAATGACCATTACTATAAGCAGGATAAGCCAGTTCACCCCCAGAAGGACAAGCAATGCTGCGCGCGTGGTCGGTCGGCGCGGGCGGTTTGGATCAGTGTTAGACCAAATACACTCACCAAGCGGCGTGCGCCTATACGACAAGACGAACGCAGTTCCAAGTAGCACGTATGCTCCTATCGGAATCAGCAGGGGCCACGGCACTAGAACTTCGTGCACAAGCCACGAGACGTCCGTAATCCCTCTGCCGTTAACAATGTAGACGCATGAATCGCGATGCTTTTCAATTCGGTCTCCGACGGCAAGCACGATCGGTGTCGGTCTGCGGTAAAGCGCGATATTCGAAAAAACTACTTCTTCGCCAGTATCCAATCGTAGCCTCGGCCCGGATTTCGTATGTCTCACAACGGATTCAACGATGCCTCCTCGAATCTCGTCATTGAGGATTTGCCCGGTCAGCAGAATGTTGCCAGCGGCGGGAAACGCAGAGCCGAGCGCCGTCGCCAAACAGAGGCCGCATAGTAGTCGGCGAACTAACCCCCGGAGCTCGGGCTCGTTTTTCGGCTCATTGTCCGTTGTGCCCACGAATTCCCCCGCGTGACGCAATTCTACTTCCTTCGGATCACCACCACGTCCGTCCGGTTTCCTTCGCAGCGTACGACGTCGATTTCATAGTCGTGCTTACCGCGCATTGAGACGGACGCTTTTCCTTGCTTCATCCGTTCCATGTTCTCGCGGAGGAGCAGGCCCTGATAGGCGTTCCACGCCAGCGATCGCAGGCCATCCTGATAGGATTCGGTGAAATCTTTTTCCGGTTTGGAGTCGTACGCGCCGCCGAAGCGGCATTTCTTGGGCCACTTGGCGAACGGGAATGCCAGGCCCGCGAGGTAGACCGTGCCGGTCGTCCAGGCGCTGTGCGTGCCGGCGGAGCTGGTGTACTCGGCCTTGTCGCCCTTGGGGGCCGACGTGCCGGTGAAGACGTAGACGAACTCCGTGCGCGAGATCGGATCGTCGACCCAGAACTCCCACCAGCGGCGCATGACCTTCTGCGTCTGCGGGCCGTCGTGCAGTTTCTTTTCGGCCAGCGGGGTGGCGCGGAGCGGCATTTCGCCGGTGTCCCACCAGTGCGCCGCGTCGGCCCGCGCCACGTGCAGATCAAGCTTGCGCTCTTTGGCGGATTTCTCGCAGACGATAATGCCCGTCCAGTCGGTCGCCCGCACCTTCGTTGCGACGCCGCCCGATTGCTGCTTGGCCAACTCCTGGCGAACCGCATCGTAGGAGGGCGTTCGCATGCGGAACGCCGCCGCCTTTTCGCTCACATATAAATAGGCCTCATTGTACGACAGCACGACTCCGCCGCAGTCGCAACCCTTGTCGGAACATCGCACCTGCTCCCCTTCAGCGCGAGGTCCCCGATGATTCCAGAAATAATGCACGGCCGCACCTCAGTGATTGACGGATGACCGTTCGATAGGCCGGGTCCGCACCCGGCCGGGGATGGATATTCAAACCTTGCCCGTTCGATTGCATTGTGTAGCAATCGTGCGATGCCAATCAAATTGCGATTCCCGGCGCGACAGTGGGTAATTTTGCCCTGCGTTTTGTGAGGTTCGTCACCAATAATTATCGGCCGGTGCGAGCGTTGCCGCGCTCGCCACTGATTAATACGAACGGCCGTCATTCCGGTTCGACGAACTCGCACGGCCGCGAAATTCGGTGGGCTGCGCCGAGGTCACCCCCGAGCTCATTGCACATTCCCCTCACGTGCTGCTTCCGCGTACGCTCCCAACACTGATTGAGGATGACTGGCGAGCCATTCATCAATCGCGACTTGAGCACGCTTTGTTCCCGATCCGAAATGCCCTAAGCCATGCAATGCGCTCTCCTGACACGCCTCGGAATCTAGTTGTAGAATCTTCGACATCACCTCGATCAGCGCGTCGACGACAGCCTCTCGTTCGTCATCGGTTGTTGTGGGAAGTCCAGCAGAGGGGAAGTATTCCCACCACATGAAGCAGATGTTGTCGAGCGCATCCCGGTCGGATGATCGCTGATCTGGAATGTTCGGGCACCGAATCGAAAATATGTCGCGATACACGGTTTCAATCGACCGGATACAATCGAATCGCGTTGTTCGATCGATCGACGGATCGTATAAATAATACATCCAGCCGCTTTCTCCCGACGAAACCAAAAAAAGGAGTTCCTCGGCGACTTGTCGATCCGTGAACTGCGCAAGCAGGTTGCCGCAGTTTGAAAACAGCCACGTCGTCAACGCTAACGCGTCTCGTCGTGGGACGTTACGCTCGAATTCGTAAGCGTCAGGGTTGTTCTTGGCCGCCAACGGTTGCCCGAAGATGTATTCAAGCCACTCGGTGTCGTCCATCAGAATCTGCCCCCTGACCAGTTGCTATGAAAGTTAGCTTAGCATCATTAGTCGCTGCCGCTCATCGATAGGATTGTGTAGAGCCAGCGGCGAACTGCAATGAAGTCTCGGGCTTGCTCCGCACGTTCGAGTCCAGCCAATGCGGCCAACACTTTCGTGACCAGATCTGAGTTGGCCGGATCAAATGACCAGATGCGTTCGGCGTGAAGCAGTCGTTGTAGCGCGTTGCTCGACGGCAGTTTCATCCGCTCCAACACGCCAGCAGCCCGGCCGCCGGCGGCTTTGTATCGCAGCGCTGTCGTCCTCAGTTGCTTGTGAAGCGTGACGTCGTCAGGCGCCAAGGCGATCCGCTGCAGGCCGAGTTCGATCTCGTACGCGAGCGGAGCTTCGTAGTTGGGTTGGTGGTAGGACATGTCAAACCGTAATTCGCTGTGACGGTGTAGGGCGGGATGGCAATCCCGCCGCGGCTCGACACGGTCGGATTGCGATCCAACCCTACATGACTGACGGAATGATAATTCGCGCCGGGGACGAAGACACCAAATTAATTGTAACCGCGCAGGCCCAAGTCGCGGCCCGGACGAGGGTTGAAAAATCAGCAAGAATCGGCTGGATTCTCGGCGTTTTTTTGGCCGACTTTTGGGATCGGCGGCGGTATAGATTGGAGGGTTGCTTGCGATTGGCAGGCGACTTCTGTTCCTACTGCCCAGCGGCGAGAGGGAGGTGTTCTTTGACACGTGAATAGCGGTTTAGTGTGCCGGGGACGGGGTGCGTTGCGGATCAGTTGAACAAACGAACCCAATTTGAGGGGATGGAGGAAGGATGAAAGCGGAAACATGAAAAAGGAACAAACGAACCCAATTTCGCCATAAATCCTTGATGGGGCTTGAGATGCGACGTGGGCGTTCGTTACTCGGCGTGGTCGGCGGATTCTGTCGCGCCGCCCATCCATGTGCCACGTTCAGCGGGCAGAGGTTTGGGCGGGCCGAACTTCATGCCTTGGCTGCCGACGGTTTTGCTGATCGCGTTGGGGGCGGTGTAGATGGCGATCTGTAGTTGCTGGCTCCAGAGCTTGGCCTGGCGCGACTCGATCTGCGTGTGCACCTTGCTGATCTGATAGCTCAGCTCGCGCTTCTGCTCGCGCAGCTGCAACATCGCAGCGGCGATGAGCACGGCGGAGGTTAGGCAGAGGAGGAGCTTGATCATGACGAAAAGTCAGAATGCAGAATGCGGAATGATGAATGCAGAATTCAATTCATCCTTCTGCATTCATCCTTCATCCTTTGATTCAGTCCGCCATCGCGACGCTCTTGGCGGGCATCTTCAGACGCATGCCGACGCGGATGATGTCGCGGTCTTTGAGGACGTCTTTGTTGAGCTCTTTGATCGCGGCGACGGCTTGGCCGGTGCCGAGTTGCTCTCTTGCGATGCCCCACAGGGAGTTGTCGCCTTCCTTCACGATGTAGATGTTGGCGTTGCTCGACGTCGACCGGGTTCGCACGACTTCGGGCGTCGGCGTGACGGGGACGAGCGCCAGCACGCGGGTCGGCGAATCCGACGGCGGCGTGTTGTTGCTGGCGGCGGCGGCGCTCGGGATCACCAGCGTTTGGCCGGCGATGATGCGATCGGGATTGGCGGCGAGTTTCGGGTTCGCCTTCACGATCGCGGCGCGGGTTTCCTTGGTGCTGGTGCCCATGGTCTTGAGCGCGATTTTGTTGAGGTTATCGCCGGTCTGGATCGTGTAGGTCTTGGGGCCGGCGGGGCGCTGCACGGGCTGCGGGTCGACCAGCGACGTGTGCGTGTTCGGGTCGACAACGTCTTCGCCGTTCTGACGAGCGGTGTGGACCAGGTCGCGGCGCGGGTCCTGCATGGCGACGACGGTGTTGCCGTTGTCGGTGTTGTTCGGCGTCGGGTCGTTTGCCTGCGTTTGCTGAGCGGTTTGCGTGCCGGTGTTGGCCGGGCCGGTGATGCTGATGTCGCCGATCGGGCGGCGCTGGGTCAACTCGCTCTGCGTCGGCACGGGGGCCGGCGGGACGAAGTCATTAGGGGTGATGACGCGGGTGATCGGCGGGTTGTGCGATTGGCCGGGCGTGACGACGGCGTTTTGAGCGGTGGCCTGCGCGTTTTCGAGCGGCGCGGTCGGCGGCTCGTTCGTGGCGGCCATGTGATCGGACAGGAGGATCCCGATCACGATGATGAATGCCAGGCCGACCAGGAGTCCGATTTTGGTTTCACGTGTCATGCTGCACCTCGCCAGTCCGTTGTTGGCCTCGAGGGAGCAGGGCAGGAGAACGAATCAGGTCGTTCTTCGCTGCGAAGTCGCGTCGAGGCTCACTCGTTCGGCGACCCGCAATTTTGCGGATCGCGATCTTGGGTTGGCAGAGAGTTCGGAATCGGAAGGGGAGATTGGCTTCTTCGTCACGAGGGCGAGAAAACCGGTCTGCTCCGCCGACCGAAACGCCTGCTTCACCGGGCGATCTTCCATCGATTGAAAACTGATCACCGCGAATCGCCCGTGCGGTTTGAGAAACTTGGGAGCCTGCTTGAGCAGGGCGGCCAGGTTTTCCATTTCCTGGTTGACTGCCATTCGCAGGGCCAGGAACGTTCGGGTGGCGGGATCAATTTTCGCCGGGGCTCCTCCCCGGCTTGGAATCGCTGACCTAACTAAGTCAGCCAATCGCTCTGTGGAATTAATCGGCGAAGTGCGTCTCGCTTCCACAATCTTTCTGGCAATTCTTCGCGAATAGTGTTCCTGGGCGAGGTTGTATAGGACGTTGGCGAGGTCTTCCTCGTTCAGATTCGCGACCAAATCGGCGGCGGTTCGGCGGATGCGCGGGTCAATTCGCATGTCGAGCGGCATGTCGTTGGCGAACGAGAGGCCGTAGTGCGGATCGAAGAGTTGGTTGGTGGAAAGGCCCAGGTCGGCAAGGATGCCGTCGACTTGGGTGAGGCCGACTTCGCGCATGACGTCGGGCAGCTCGGCGAAGTTGGCGTGGAAGAGGCGCGTCTTGCAGGGGGCATCGGCGAGGCGGGCCTTAGCGAATTCGAGGTTGCGCGGGTCGACGTCGAGCCCGATGAGCAGGCCGGTGGGGCCGAGGAGGTCGGCGATCGCCCGGGAATGGCCCGCGCGGCCGAGGGTGCAGTCGACGATCGTCTGGCCCGGTTTGGGGTCGAGCGTCGTCAAAACTTCAGAAAGGAGGACCGGATCATGCCCGGCCGGCGAAAGATTCATGGTCGGCGAATGGTAGCGATTGCGGGACGGCTCGAAAGGAGGAGCGAGTTTTGGAGGGTGGGCGCGGCGGGATCTTCTTCCGCGAAGGCGCAAGGGGTACCTTCACAACACACTTTGCCTGCCGCTTGCGACTTCGCAAAGAACATCGGAATTATTTTTCGGGATCGGGCGTTCCCCTATACAAAGGCTAAAAACCCCCCGTAATATTTGTATCGTCGGAGATTTTCTGCTTGCTGGTTGGTCTTTGTACGGGCATAATCCTTACAGATACGAATTGGCGAGGAGTTTGGCCAGGCGAGTGGCGGCGGGGCAGTCGGGCCGAGTTAGCCGATTTGTGAGTCCTGATGTGTCGTTCGTTGTGACGCGAGTTCCCGATCCTTCGGAAACGCGTGATACGGCGAGCCGAGCTCCATGCTCCCCAGTTAGCGCTGGGAACCCATCCCTAGGAATGCTCTGCGTATCGCGCTGCGACAAAACAAACGCGCTTCGTAACGGCGGTGAAAGGAGTCACCCGGTTCGACGTTACCCGGTTCGCTCTCTTTCCCACTCAATTTTTCGGTCACCGGATCTGGCAACGCATCACTCGTCTGCCGAAGGTCGCAGGACGTCATGTCCCTTAACGCGACTTGCGGCAGACCAGCGAGCGCGATGTGCGCGGGCGGTGGCACAACCCGTGTCGGAAGCCGTCTCCGGGAAGACGAAAACGCTTCCGACGTGATTCGAGTTTTTAGGCTCTCCTCACCCACCGCCCGAGAACACCGATGCAAACGGCCCATTCATTCTCAGCATCCTGCCGAGTGAAATCGAAACTCGAATCGAAGAAACGCGCCATCCATGGCACTACGATTCGAGCCAATCACTTAATGGAGCATCCATGCCCGCACCAAGCGCATTGGTCGCCTGCGAAAACCAACAATATGTTTTTTAAACTAGCCTTCCCTGACATGGTTCATAAACGCCTGGTTCCCAGCCGTTCATGCTTACCCGGCAGTGGCCAGAATCCTTTGGCCACTTTCGTCCGATCGCCGTTACCGAGAGGGGCGATCCGGATTCGTCAGTTACAACCTGCACCTTCTGCCCGATCACTGCCCATTCAAACTGCTAATTGTTCGAACCGGAGTTCCCGCCGCGGGCGTGTTTGGCCCGCGAGGAGATGTCTGCGATTCGGTCCTGATTTGCGTCCACAAACTCGTTCCAAACCTTGCGCGGCCAGATTTCGAAATGGTCGCGCGCCCCAAAAAGTGTTATTTCCATGTCCTTGCTCAGCCCCGTGCGACGCATCGTCCGTTCCGGGATCAGGATGCGTCCGGCCTTGTCCATCTCCACGCGGCTGGCCAGGGCGAAGGTCAACTGGTCGTACATCAACATCTCTTCACCCGGCGAAATGTCGGCCGGCACTTGCTCGGCCAGGTTCTCGTACGCCCGCTCCGTATAAAGCCACGGCCTGCGGTTCATCCCGAACACGAGGAAGAAGCATTCACCGTCCCGGCTTGGGTCCAATAACCTGCGTACTTCGGCCGGTATGCTCAACCTCGATTTTTCGTCGATCATCAGCTCAAACTCACCGACAAACAGAGGGCTTTTCAGCAATTCCATCCCACTTCATGTGTTTCTCTACCACTGACGCAGAATGTAAACCCACTCGGCTGTATTTCAAGTTAAAAACCGTTTTTGTGGACACAATTTGTAAAGTTTTTTGAAGCGGATGAGAATACGCGATTTTTCTTGGGAAAATGCGCGATTCGAACGTCGATACGGAGAAATGTTGGAGCGCTAAGCGGTGTGGAAAAGTATTTTTTTAGCGAGGCGTGCGAATTGCATTACACAGCAGGCGGGCAGCGAGCGCGACAAGCACTGAAAAACCAGCAATGACCCACGCGCCACTCGAGCTTTTCCCGTCGAGGGCGGCTAGCACGTAGACGATCGGGCCGACCGGTTTAATCGCGTCCAATGAGAAGTCGGCCTGCAGGTATGTCACGATCGCTCCTCCGATCGACCAGAGAATGACGGCCGCCCGCAGGATCATCGTCAACCCCGGCCGGCGAGCCGGCAGCACGCCGAGGGCGATCAGCCACACCAAAACAAGCCCGACGGCGGCGTAAGCATCCCCGCGCGGCGTGACGGACAAAAAGGCCGCTGCCTGGGCGAACGGAATCGCGGTCGCGATCACCGCCAGCGATGCCCGCCGCTCCAGAAACAGCAGCGGCCACAGCAGCGCGGCGGCGGCGATCTGCGTCACGAGCATGATTTGGATCGAGAGTGTTTCCGGCGGCACGGGCTTACGGGCCGACAACGGAAAGCCGACGGCGCCAATCGCCAGCGCGATGAGCTGAACCGTCAGCCACAGCAGCAACGGCTTGGCGAGCAACGTTGCAGTGGCCGGCGTGGTCGAAAGCTTGTTCATTGATCGGATCGAGCCGACGCCGAAGAAGGGGCGGCGGGGCTCGGGTACGTGATCTTATCAAATCTCACGTCGAGCCACGGCTGTTTCGCATCGACGCGCCCGAACTGCTGATAAATCTGCTGCAGGCTGGCGATCTTCTGCTCGGTCGACACTTCGATAAAAAAATCGGTCGCGTTCAACGGCCGGCCCCAGCGGATCTCCGTGCCGTACCGAGTCTTCAGCACGAGTTGTGCTTCCTTGGCGTTATTGCGCCGGCCGACGTTCTGCACGTCGACGCGGATGATGTCCTGGGCGAACGGCTGATCGTAGAGCAGCTTCACCATCTGCAGCCCGGCCTGCACGTCTTCGCCGCGCCAGGTCCGGCCGGGCTCGGGCGGGGGATTGTAGACGCCTTCAATGACGCGGATGTTCACGCGGCCATCGGTACCGTGCACGATTCGATCTGCGAGTTCCTTCGGATATTGCTCGGGAAGTTTCACGCCCTTGCCGTCGATGAGCGAGTAGTAGTCGCCCCATTTCACCAGTGCTGCCGGCACGCGATAGTCCGCGTCGATCTCAAGCGTATCACCGGCCGACTTGTTGTAGCCGCGGCGAACTGCATGAATCGACGCGATCCACGGATTGCCGCGAAGCCGTGCAACGGTTTCCACCAGCAGTTGATGATCAAACGCCGACCGTGCCACCTTGGGCTGAACCGTCGCGATGATCTGCCCGGCCAGCACGTCGCTCATCCACACCGGCTGATCCTTCAGCACCACGGTCGGCGGCTTGGTCTGCAGGTCGACCTTGGAATCCACGTACGCCAGCGAAGCCTTGGCGGCGATCACGACCGCGCCGATCAGCATCGCGGCGGCGATCAGATGCATCCACCAACGCGATTTTGGCTTGGCAGCCGGTGACTTCGATTTGTCCGACGTTGTTTTGGCCATGTCCAATTCCAGAGTGTCCGCGCGTTCACACGTGCGGCTATGGTTCGTTATCGGACTTTCCGGAAAGGTTTCTTAAGTCTGATTTGGCGAGACCACAACACACGGAATCGAAGAGCATGCGCATGAAAAAACCTGCACCGGCGCGAAGAAATGTGGCATCGCGACGGCGCAGGCCGAATCGGAACGATCGATTAGAACGCCAACGTCACGCGGATGGTCGCCACCAGCGCGTCGTCGATGGTCTCATCACCGCCAGGATTCATGATGTACTGAAGGTCAGGCTTCACGCTGAAGTACGGCGTCACCTGGTAGCTGTAGAACAGCTCAATATTGGTCTCGTAGTTCTCAGTGAAGCCAAAGTCGTCGTTGAACTTCACGGTCTGCACGCCCAAGCCGACGATATCGGGATACATCTTGTCGTACGGGCCGATCCACATCACACCGGCTCCGACGTGATCGCTGACTTCGCTGACGTCCTTGTCAGCATGGCCGTATTGTCCGAAGGCGTAGACGCCTTGCTCGTTGCCCTTGTCGTAGAATTTCTTGTGCCAGATCTTCTGGTCGAGCACGACGTAGAAGCTCGATGCGCCGCTCTGGATGTCGCCGTTGGCTTTTTCGAAGTCTCCACTGTGATACGTGACGCCCACGCCGACGTGGCCGGGCAGGGTGTTATCCGCGCACACCCAGCGGTAGCCGACTTCAGCGATCGAGAACAAGCTGCTGTCGTCGTGCCACAATCCGGCCGGGCCATACGAGCCGGTAAGCCGGCCGTTCTGGGCGCTGCCGTCATAGATTCCGACGCCCAGGTACCAGTTACGAGTAGGGTAGATGAAGGCATTGGCGCCGAACGCCGCATCCGGGTAAGCCGGAATGCCTAGAACGGTCGGCGAGACGCCGTAGGAGGAGTTGATGAATTCGCCGCTGTTATCAGGGGCCGCAAACTCGCTGTTGGCGTCGATCTTGCCGATCTTCACGCGAAGTTTGTTGTCGAGCAGGAGTTGCTCGTACCAGATTTCGCTGATCTGCGTGCGGCCGTCCGCATCGGCGTTCCCGACGCCCTGAAAATCTCCCGCGTCATCCGCGCCGCCGGCGCCGCTCTCGCCGGCCTGGTTCTGAAAGTCGACGGAGAACGTTCCGCCGCGATAGCCGAGCGTGGGGAGCGTATCGATGCTCATCCGCATATCCAGCAGGTGGCGAAACTCGCCGCCACTGGTGTTAACGCCGCCCATCAGATTCTGTGAGTAGTCAGCGGTGAGCGAGAAATCGAAAGTGTAGCCCTCGTTCGCCAGTTTGGTCCTCAAGCCGTACCAAGAGAGAAGCTGACGGTCCAATCGCTGCTGCGGCGGCGTGAGATCCATCCCGCTGGCGGTGTCTTTCAGCAGATCGTCATCCGATGCGTCCTTCGCACCCACATTCTTATCCGGCTCGGTGGGCAACGGCGTTATCGATTGCGGATCATTGCGGCCCGGCCGGCCGGTCGTGCGCGGTTCATCCGCGAAGCCTATCGCCGAAGATAAAACCACAACAGTAGAAAATACAACCAACCGCGTGTGCAAAGTTTGCTTAGTCATTGAGTCTCCAAGTCCCTGTTTTGATGCCAGCGCGGATACGTCGGCCACTCGTCGATTCGCGTATCTGAGTGCATTTCTGCACGCAGGATGGTGAAACCGACCCACCTCTCCCGCCGCGCGTTCCGGGGGTGAAGTGGGGACAGCGTAGCGTGTTGGAAGCTAGTTGCAACTGAGTCTCAATTGAAGTACTCTTCCAGTCATACTTTGAAAGGACCTGAATGTTTGACAATTTTCTGGGAAAAAGCGTAGTTTTGTGCTCGATGGGGCTATTTGCCGCCGCGACTCTCGCTGAGACGACGGCCCCGACACTACCCTCTGACGTGAAAGGGACGGCGGGGGTGAAAACCTATCTACTAGCCGTCGTAGAACAGACGAACACTGCATCGGCGGATCTGAAGAAGGCCGCGGGTGAATACGCAAAACTTATCGCGGATAACGGCAACTCTGCCGAGGCCGCCGCCAAGGCGAAGCCGGCAGAAGTCGCCGCGCTCATTAAGCAGATGCGCGATGCTTACCAGCGCATCGACAGCTTCGGCTACGAATACATTGAAGGCATCGTCGCCGGCGTGCCGGCCCTGATGAAATACGACATCGAACTCGACGCCGGTGTTCCGCTCGCCAAGGCCGAACTGCAGGACAACGTGGCCGACGTGAAGATCGTGGCGGGCGATGTAGTCATCGACAAGGAAGGTTCGCTTAACAACTTCCTCATCGAGCCAACAGTGTTCGGTACCAATCCCCGTTTCACCGATGGCAACGCGACCCTTCCGGGGTTTGATGCACCGGTCGGTCTGCCCAAACCGAAGCTTGTTGTCGCACTGGCCGACTACGCGGTCGATGCGTACGGCCGGCTGAAGAAAGACGCAATCGCATGGGAGCCATCCGAGAAGGACTGCTTCCACGTCGTGGCGAACATGACGCCGACCTTGGCAGACTATTTCGACGACTGGAAGGAAACCAAGAAGTACGGCATGGCCGTCGGCGGTCGGTTTGTCGCCGTGTCGCGCCTGTCGGACATGCGCGGGATCATGGCCAGCACCCGCTTGGCATGGATGGCGGTTGCCGGCGACGTGCGGACGAAAGACGCAGCGCTCGCCGACAAAGTGACGCTCGGGTACGACCAGATTCTCACGTTCATCGACAAGATTGAAGCCCGCGAAGCCAAGCAATCGCTGAAGGTTGAAACGATCGACGCCCTTGGCTCGCAGGCGAAGGAAAAGGCCGACAAACTCACGATTCAGGGCGCGCAGGCTGCGGCATTGGTCGGCATTGACGTGAACGCCAGGTAGTTCTGGATTCTCCCCTGCCGGCACGCATGGGTGGAGTTCGCAAAATCGAAAGTCAGCAATGAAGAAGTTGTTGGTCTGTCTCTTCGTGGTCGGCTCGTTCTTTTTGAACGGGCCGATCGCACGCGCCGTAACGCCTACGGCGATCGACCAGTGGAGTGCATCACTCGATTCGCAGCTGCTGGATTACTACGAGGACCCACAGTCGGCCACGACGCCGCTCGCGCCCACCAGCGTGACGGCAACGTGGTCGGCGTCCGCGCGGACGCTTCTGGAGGACGCATCTCCGGTGGCATTGTTCCCGTTCGCCGCGGGGCGGATGCGGGCCCGCATGCAGCAGGCAATCATCCTCGAAATGGCGGCGGCGATCCGGGCTGGCGATATCGAACGGGCAAAATCACTCCGCGCAGAACTCAGCCTGCCTCGCGGCGTGTCGGCGACCGAAGGCTCGCTGATCCTCCAATCGCTCGGCGCCGACAAACGCGACGACGCCGTGCGGCTGCTCGTGCGCGAATCGATCACCTGGCAAACGTCTCGTGTGCGCCAATTGCTCGATGACGCCCTGCGAACCATGCGAAAGGAAGCGCCGCTCCCGGGCCGACTGATGGAACGGCTCGGCGAGGCGATGACGCTCGCGGATCTGCCCGGCGCGCTTCGACAGGCGGCCGGGCTTGACGCTTCTTCGGCAACTGTGCTCGATCAAGCAGCCCTCGTGCAGATGCAGGCGACTGCCTGGGGACAACTCGCGCCGCGCATGGAATTACTGCGGAACGAAATCGAAAGCCGGCTGCCGAGTTTGCTGTCGGACAAGGAAAAGGAACGCCGCGAGCGGCTGCTGCTCAAGCTCGTTCAACTTGTGCCGAAGGAATACAGCGCCGGCGTTCGCGGCGGGCAGATCACCGTGCCGCTGGAATATCGCGAAGCCGTCACGTTCACGCAGCAGGCGAGGCAAATCGTCGGCGAACTGGCGCCGCTTTGGCTGGGCGATAAGTCGAAACAGCTCACCAAGTCAATTGACGCACTCGAAGATCATCTCGAAAAGGCCGACACGCAGATCGCTGCAAAAGTGTCGAGTGATGATCTGGAGACCACGCTTGCCGCAGCGGCGAAACTGCTGCAGAACGAATTCGGCATCACGCTGCGCCGTTCAGGCACCACGGCCGACATTGTGGACGAGGTGATGATCGAAACGCGGTCGCTCTTATCGCAAAGCCTGGCGGCGGCGATCGGCGGCAACTGGTCTGAAGCGGAGCGGCTACGGGTGGAGGCGTATACCACGTACGATCCGGAGCTCGAGGCCCGATTGATGCCGCGCGATCCGCAATTGGCGATCGATATCGAGCGGCTGCTGCTCGACGGCATCGATCAGCCGGGCGTAAAAGTGCTGCTCGATCGCCGGGCCAATGCTGACGAACTCACGCAAAGCTACAACACCGTCTACTCGGCGCTGGAAAAGGCGACCGTGCTGCTCAAAAGCGGCATCAGCCCCACGGCGGCGGGCATGAACGCGGCGAGCATCGTGCTGCGTGAAGGGCTCGAAGGGATTCTCGTCATCGTAGCAATCTTCGCCGGCCTGCGCGGCGACGAAAACGCCAGCCGGCGGCGGTGGTTCTGGGTCGGCATCTTGGCGAGCGTCGCGGCGACGGCCATCACTTGGGTGCTCAGTCAAACGCTCATCACCAGCCTGCGGGCGTACGGCGAGATCATTGCGGCCGTCACGGGTTTCCTTGCGATCGGCGTGCTCCTGCTCATCACTAATTGGCTGTTCCACCAAGTTTACTGGCGGCAGTGGGTGACGACGCTCAAGGCGCAAGCGGGACAAGACAGCAGCGTTTGGCAGCTCATCACGGTTGGCTTCCTCGTCGGCTATCGCGAAGGGTTTGAGACGGTGCTGTTCCTGCAAAGCCTCGTGCTCGAGGCCGGCGGGAAATCGGTCGGAATTGGCGTGGCGGTCGGCTGCGTGATGCTGCTGGTGCTGGGCGTTGCGGCGCTGCGCATCGGGATGAAACTTCCGTACTTCAAGATCCTGCTGATTACGGCGCTGTTCATCGGCGTAGTGCTGATCACGTTTGTCGGCGGCACGGTGCGGGCGGCGCAAACCGTCGGCTGGCTGCCGGTGCATCGGCTGACGTCATTCTCCTGGCCGGCTTGGCTGGGCAACTGGCTGGGGCTTTACAACACGTGCGAAAGTGTGGCGGGGCAGGCGCTGACGATGCTCGTCGTGCTCGGCACGTGGCGGATCGCACGCTGGCAGGCCAAGAGCAAGAGCGAGGCGCGGCGGCTAACCGTCTGCCAGAACAACGAAAACCACCTGCCGATGGCCGGTTGCGATCCGGACCACTGCGACTTCGCTTCGGGGGGATGTGAAACGCACGCCACCGAAGGTGTGGAAACGCCGCCCGTGGTGCAGGTGAATCCGCCGCGCGTTGTCACGTCAGGAACTCGCTGAGCAATCACTTCGGAGCGGCAGGCTTGGTGGCGGGGTGCGTGGCGCCCGTGCGGCCCAGACCTTTTTGCATCTGTCCCAGCAGGGTCTCGGCCGTTTTCAAGTTCTTTATGGCGCTTTCGTAGTCGGGCTTCAATTGGAGCGCTCGTTTGAGGTAAACGATCGCTTCTTTGAGCTTGTCCTTCCCCGGACCGACCTGGCCCTTCTTGTAGAACGTCATGCCTTGAACGGTGGCAACCAGTCCCACGTTGTTGCACGGCTCGGGCTCTTCCGGCTTCAGATAGCTGGCGTTGCGATAGCAGCCGTACGCGCGATCCCACATCTGCAGCCGCACGAACATTTCGCCGACGCTCATGTACATCTGGTAATTTCTGGGGTCGAGGCTTTGCGCCAGTTCAATTTCTGCAAAGGCGCCCGGGTTTTTCTTGGCGAATAGCGCCATGCCCAGTTCAACGTGCGTATTGGCGTCGTAAGGGTTGATGGCGATGGATTTCTTGAACGAGTCGATCGCCTCGTCGGTTTGGTTTTGCGCCGCGAACGTGTGGCCGATCAGACGATGGAGTTCTGCGTCGCCCGGGAATCGCTTGAGCGCGTTTTGGTAGAACGCGATCGCCTCTTCGGGCTTGTTTCGTTTCACCATCACTTGGCCGATCTGCCGGTACGACTCGGGGCGATCCGGAGCCGTGTCCATCGCCTCTTGGTAGTAGCGCATCGCTTCGTCGATGTCTTCCGGTTTTCCCTGTTTCTCGTAGATCTTGCCGAGGTTCACCAGTGCGTCGACATTTCGCCGGCCGGTCAAACGCAGCACCCGCTGATACAGATCCATCGCCTGCGGCAGGCCGGTCTTTTGCTTTTCGTATTCCAAGGCAAGGTTAATGAGGGCCGCGGAGTTCTCGTCGTTCTGGTTGGCGGTGTTTTCCCACAATGCGACGCTCGACGCGAAGCTGGTGGTGTGGCCCATGAACACCGCAGAGGCCAGCACGCACGTCAGCACACCGACTGTGACGAAACCCGGCCACCTCTCGTCGCGAACGATCGGCCCGCCGATCGACGCGATTGCGCCGACCACCGCCGACGCCAACACCGCAACGGCGAGATACGCGAACCGCTCGGCCACGTATGCCGTCTGCATCGCCATCAGGTTGAACGGCGTGAGACTTGGCAGTAACAGAAGCAGAAAAATCGACACGCCCGCGAACGGCAGCCGCCCGACCTCGCGACGGCGAATCCACAAGGAAACGGTGACGACGATCGCCCCTATAATCATCAGCCACGAGAGCACGTCACGCGGCGAGATTGTCCACTTCTCATGAATCACCGTCAGGTGGCTCGGCCAGAAGAATTTCTGAATGTAGAACGCAACCCCGCGCGGCAGAACGAGGATCGACTGGACGGCGTTGAGATCCCAGTGCTGCGCGGGATTTTTGCGTCCCGACACGAGAGCGTTAAATACCAATCCGCTCAGGCCGATGAGGATGAACGGCAATGCCCCGAACACGTCCTTTTGGGTCAGTCCGTCGCGTTTCCACCACACGATGATGAGCATCGCCACCGGCAGCATGCACACGGCCAGCGGGGCGGCAAACACCGCCAGCAGCAGCGTGAGAATGGCGAGCGCGTAAAGCTTTTTCGGCCCTTCTGGAAGTCGGAAGATTCTCGAAGGATTCGGTACGGTCGGATCAGCGCCTGACCAGCGCAGATAGACGATCATGAAGCAGAGTCCCCACATCATGCCGAATAGCATCGGCTGGCGGGCGATCCACGAGACGGCTTCAATTTGCAGCGGGTGTAGCGCAAAGATGACAGCCGCCACGAACGGCCACGGCACTTCGAGGCGCTTGAGCAGCATCCATACCAGCATCGCGTTCAGCGTGTGGACGAAGAGGCTGATCAGGTGATACCCCTTGGGCATCTTGTCGCTCCAGAGCAGATGCTGCGGCCAAAGGAGCGTGTAACCCATTGGCGACCATTCGGGGGTGACGGTGGGAGCTCGCCAAATCAGCCCTAGACCGCTCGGCGAACGCAGTGGCGTGTTGTCAGTGACGTGCACGTCGTCCTGCCAGACAAAGTCGCCCGTCCATGCCGACCAATATGCGAACAGGCAGATGATGAAGAGCGGCAGGAACTTGAACAGGAAGGTCCTGACGCGCGACTCGTCTTCGGGCGCAACCCAATCCATCGCCTGGGATTGTTCGTACTGCTCTGCCGACAAAACGGGCAGCGGCCGAGGTTGGTTCGTTTCGTCGGTCAAGAACTTCAGTGTACTAGGGCTTTGAAAAGTGTCGAGAACTACCCGATTGTGACACGTTAATGTCGAGGCGGCGCGAATGTACGAAAATAATCTCGATCACCCGAGAAAAATCGTTTTCACATTGCTTGGCAAGAATCTGACATCTTGAACGATTAAACAGAAAAGTCTTCCTCAATTAACCGGACGAAAGAAGCGAGCGCGGGTAAGTCCCAAGGGGAATTTATGAACTGCCTGTAACGTGCGCGTTACGGTAATGCGCGCTGAAAAAGTACACATCAAGCGTGTCAGGGGAATCCCGTATCAGTTCAAATTCCCACGGCGCGTATTGCTGATTGCAAACGATGAAGCGGGTTTAAAACTAACGTGCGTGAAAAATCCAGGTATTTACTGCGCGTTGGAACGCCCTTTGTTAGGAGCAGGACGCTTAGGGAGTGTAGAGAAAAGAAACCGCGATCGGACGGGCCACACGGACGTGTCCCAAGCGAGTATCGGGTCAACGGTCAGTTGTCGGTGACCCGGCGTCTCGTCCCCCTTTCGGATTCCCTCTACTTCCGTTGCAAATCTAGTGAAAGCAATGAGCGTTCTTACCGTGTTTACACGGGCGAATTAGTGCGAATCAGTCGCGACGCTCACGAGAACTTCACGATTTCTGCATAACTTTGCATCGGTGGGAACAGGCGGTCGTTATCGCCTGAAGGGGGTTCGTGTGTTTTACCTGGATGGAATCCGGGCCGGGAGAGAGTAAATGAAGATTGCAACGGTCAAAAAGTTGAATACGCGCCAAATTAAACTACGTCGTACAGGTGCTTTTGCGTTGGCTACCGTTGCAGCCATGATGTCTCGGAAGGCATTCGGGGCTGACCAAACATATAGTGCTACTTCCAGTACTGCTTGGTATACAACCGGCAACTGGGTTGGAAACGCTTTTCCCGGCGCACAGGGAGCGGCGACGACCAACAACGACACAGCTAACATCGGTTCGCAATTTTCCGGCACGACGCTCGGAATCAATTTCACAACCAATAGTTTGAACCTCGGCATGATTTCGGTTTCCGGCAATCGCACAACCGTACTGAACATTGGCGATAGCGGTGCCACCGCCGGCTCATTGCGACTGTACGGAAATTCGACGGGCGTTATCCTGAGCAACGTCGGAAGTAACACTCTCAACCTTCAAGCCGCCCAAAACGGCATCATGACGCTGGCGATCAATAACCCAGTCGACAACTTTGTCGTTCTTGACAATGCCGCCAATATCTCAATCACAGCCAACATGACGGGTTCGGGTAATCTCGTTCTAAACGCGGGCCTCTCGAGCACGGGCAATCTGATCCTTGCCGCGACGAACACCACGTTTTCTGGGAACATTGTTCTTAACTCGGGTCGCCTTCGTCTGGATAATCAGGGTGCGATTTCAACCTCCAGCAATTTGACGGTTAAGGGCTCAAGCCTTTTGAACTTCAACGCGGCCGGTACCTATGGTGGTGTGACCAAGGTATTGACGTTGAACGCAACACAGACTGCAACCGCTGCAGTTACATCACTCACCGGCCAAACGGTAACGTGGGCGGGCAACGTTTCGCTGCTGACGGATTCGCGAATCGAACCGGTCGGCAGCGGCATCCTCAGCTTCACGGGCAATCTCTCCGGATCGGGCACGCTGATAAAGGCGGGCACCGGAAACTTGTCCCTGACTGGCACGACCAACACCGCAACCGGCGGCACGACGATTATCTCAGGAAATATATCGGTCGGTGCGGGCTCGAAGCTCGGTACCGGCAATCTGACGATGGCCCAGAACTTGGGCAACAACACGCAGTTGATTTTGAACAACGCCACCCAGAGCATCGCCAATCTTTCAAGCTCTTGGGGTAATACGACCGGAACTCAAACCCAGACCATCCGGCTCAATGGCACCGCATTGACCATCAATCAGGCCAACGACTTGAGCTACGGCAACGGATCCGTGTCGACGCTGGTCGGCAACATCACTGGCTCCGGGTCGATCGTTAAAGCAGGCTCGGCGAAGCTGACGCTTCTGAGCGCCAACGACTACCAGGGCGGGACCACGGTTAGCGCCGGGACGCTCGAAGTCGCTCACGCTGGAGCGCTCGGCACCGGTAACGTCGCTGTCACCGGCGGCTTGCTGTCCAGCACAGTGGTCAGCGTAGGCGGCTCCGGTGCGGGTGGGGCAACACTCAGTGGCAGCGGCAACCTTACGCTCAATTCGACCTCCTCCGGCAATCTAACACTCGGCACGGCCAAGAACTTCATCCTGACGGGCGGCACTTGGAACGTCAGCATTACCAGCACGTCGTCGTACGACCAGATCGTCGGCAGCAGCGGTGGTAACTTCAGCCTGACCGGTGGCAATATCGCACTGTCTGGCTTCAGCTTCTCGGCAAGTGATTCGTTCCTGCTGTTCAAGAGTTTCGGTACGACCACCAACGTCGTGAGCGGCGTAACAATCTACACGGGCAACGGCTTGGTTGGATCGATCGACGCTACGACAGGCCTGTTGACCTTTACTGATCCGAATGCCACCGGCCGATTCTGGGTGGGTGACGATTCCACGCGCGGCGGGGCGGGCACGTGGACTCAAACCGGCGGAAACGCCTGGGCGACCAGCGACGCGGACGTCGTTGGCGGCGAATGGAACACCGGCAACACCACCGCCAACTTCGGCGGCTCGACCGGTGCCGACGGAACGGTCACCGTCAGCGATACGGTAGCCACCGGCAAGGGCATGACCTTTACTGGCAACTACACGCTCAGCAGCGGAACAATCGCATTAGCCGGCGATACGCTGGCGAATAACACGATCTCGGTCGCCGACTCCAAGTCGGCCGTCATCGGCAGCGCTCTGACGGGAACCGTGGGCTTGAGCAAGACCGGCAACGGCACGTTGACCTTGGGCGGTAACAACAGCGGCTTGAGCGGCAACGTATCAATCACCGCCGGAACGGTCGCGCTCGCCAGCTCGAACGCACTCAACTCAGGCACGTCGGTGGTCTTCACTGGCAACACCGGAGTGATGCAGGTCGCAGCCGCGAGCGTGACGATCAAGGACCTTTTTGCGACGGCCGGAACGAATCCAGCCATTGAAGCCGGCGTTGGCTCACCGGTCCAGTTGGATGTCGATGGAAACGGCACGTTCAACGGCATCCTCCGCAACGGCACTGGATTTCTCATAATCCGAAAGACCGGTGCGGGCACGACGTTGAACCTTACGGGCGCAAACTCCTACACGGGCGGAACGTATATTGCCTCCGGCACTTTGAACACTTCCAATTCAGCCGCGTTGGGGACTGGCGACCTGAGCGTAACGGGTGGAAGTCTGACAACCGGAACCAGCCAACTCACCCTCGCAAGCGGCAATATTTACATGGATAGCGGCTCGATCGCGCTGAACGGCGCTTCGACCGGCAACATCACTCTCGGTTCGAGCAAGACAGTTGATCTGCAAGGCGGCAACTGGAGCCTTTCGATTTCCAGCCTCTCAAGCTACGACCAAATCGTATCAGCGGGCAGCAGCAGCTTCACCCTGAACGGCGTAACGCTTGACCTTACCGGCGCTGTCGCGGGTTCATACCAGATTCTCTCCGGGTTCACCTCCGGAACGGTCACTTCTTACTCGGTCAATGGGACGCTGCTGGCATCGAGCATCGACAACACGGGCTTGCTTACGCTCTCCGTGGTCGGCCGATACTGGGTCGGTGACGACACCACTCGCGGCGGCGACGGAACGTGGTCGTCGACCGGCGGCACTTCTTGGGCGATCAGCGACGCCAACGTTGCTGGCACCTCGTGGAACCCGATCTACACTGCGATGTTCGGTGGGGCGACGGGCGGAACCGTCACCGTGTCTGACGCAGTGACGGTGGGCAACGGAATCTCGTTTAACACGACCGGTTACACCGTGACCGGCAATTCGCTCGCGATCAGCGGTAATGTTTCAGTGCTCACCGATGGGGCCGCAACTATCAACTCGGCCATCACCGGATCTGGCTTCATCAAGGCCGGTAACGGCACACTGACTCTGGGTGGCGACAACAGCGGCATCAGCGGCAACGTCACGATCGCCGCGGGCAACGTAACGCTCGCCAGTGCGAACGCCCTTGGTTCCGGTTCGTCGTTGGTCTTCTCCGGCAATACCGGCCTTGTTCAGTTGGCGGGTAACAGCGTGTCGATTGGCAGCCTGAATGCGACCGGAACGCTTCCGGTCATTGAGAATGCCAACGCCGGCTGTGCTACACTGACGATCACCGGCAATGGCACTTACACAGGCGTTCTTCGAGACGGCACTGGCGGCGGAAACCTCAGCGTCAGTAAGACCGGCTCGGGCACGATCATCGCCTCGGGCATCAAGTCGTACACGGGTGATACGTCGGTGAGCACTGGCAATTTCACGGTCACCAACACCGGCATCACGGCAGGCAAGACCCTGACCGTCGACAGCGGTGGTGTCTTCAACCAGGTCGGCGTCTCGTCCACCTTCACCGGTGCGGCGACTCTGGTAAACGGCACGATCAGCGGCGGCAACATTACCGCCAGCGCTTACAACGTGCAGTCGGGCACGATCAGTTCGAACCTGATCGCCGCGTCAGCCGTGCTGGCTAAGACCACCGGCGGCGACGTGACGGTCAGCGGCACGAACACCTTTACTGGCGGCGTGACCATCGATGACGGCAACCTTATCGTCGGCAGTGCCGGCGCACTCAACGCGGCGGGCACCAACGCAGTGACCATGACCGGCGGTACTCTGAGCGTCAACGGCAAAGATGTCACGATCAACGGCCTTTCCGGCACGTCAGGTACGGTCATTCAGAACAATGCAAGCTCCGTCGGCAACCTGACGGTGAATGTTACCGGAACCCACACCTTCGCAGGCAACATTGTCGATGGCAACGCCGGCGGAAAGTTGCAATTGAACAAGGCTGGGGCTGGCACACTGGTTCTCTCGGGCGACAACACCTACTCGGGCAACACCTCGATCTCGGCCGGTACCGTGAGAGCCAACAGCGGCAGCGCTGCATTTGGCAGCGGCGGCACGATCAAGATGACCGGCGGGTCGCTGCTGGTTTCGCCGGTGGGCGGGGCGGTTGAGAACAAGATCGAAATCGGCGGGGCGGGCGCGTCTTCGAACACGAACTTCACAGACCTGTCCTGGAACTTTGGTACCTCTTCAGGCACGGCCGCTCCTACTGCCACTGCGGGCGTTACGGGGTTCACGATCTCGAACGTCACCAAGGGCAATGACAGCGGCAACCCTAGCACGGCGTTGCTGAGCAGTGCCAGCGCTTCGAGCGGTTATTCGGGCGCTTCGGGTGGCTTCAACGTCGAAACGACGACGAATGGCGGCACATTCAATTCGGGTACAAGTGCCTACTTTGAATTCACGCTTACTCCGACGACAGCCACCAGCATCACGATTACTGATCTCTCGTTCGGTTCCAGGTCCACTTCAACTGGCCCGCTGGGTTATACAGTCCGTGCTACCAGCAGTCTTGGGACGGACCTCGGCAGCGGTACGATGACTGCCAATTCCGCCTATGCGTTGCAGGGTGGTTCATCCTTCCCGGATCTGACCATCACGGCTGCGACCACGTTCCGCATCTACGCCTTTAACGGAACCGGTTCGACCGGGGCGGCCAACTGGCGACTTGACGACTTGAAACTCCTCGGTTTCTCCTCGGTGAATGCCGCGTCCAGCGGCAATGGAACGATCGGCACCGACGAAGCCGGGTTGGCTACAATTTCCAGCGACATCCTCATTAACAGTGAGGCCATCCTCACCGCCACCCTCGCGACGAGCACGTCCGAGTTCGGAGGCGCGATCACGGGCGTGGGCATGGTCACCAAGACCGGCTTGGGGAACGTGACGATCACAAGCAACTTGAACACCTACACGGGCAACACGACGGTTACCGCCGGTCGGCTTGCGGTGAACAACACCTCGGGCAGTGCAACCGGTACCGGCACGGTGACTGTGAAATCAGGCGCCACCCTCGGTGGCAACGGCACGATCAGCGGCACGGTGACCGTCCAAAGCGGCGGAACGCTGGCTGCAGGCAACAGTGTTGGAACGCTCCACACCGGCAATCTCACCCTGGCCGGCAAGCTGAGCGTGGATGTGGACGTGCCGGTAGACCCGATGGTGCAAGGCGGGGCGGCTGACGAGGTCATCGTAACCGGCGCCGTCAACGTGAGCGGCGCGTCGCTCGAGTTCATCCTCAACCCGGCCCACACTTACGGCGATGCCGATCTCACCTACGTGCTGATCGACAACGACTTGTCGGACGCGATCGTCGGTTCATTCACCGGACTGACCCGCGGTGGCGCACTCGACTCGGCTGCGTTCAGCTACTTCAATCTGAAGGGTACGCTGTACTACTCGTACGATTCCACAACATCGTCGACCACCGGCGGCAACGATCTGGCGATCCACTTCTCCTCAGTCCCCGAGCCCACGTCGCTCTCGATGGTCGGCCTGGGTCTGGGCGGGTTGCTCGCCCGCCGGCGTCGTCGTAACAAGCGAGCTGTTTCAATCGCGTAAGCGGACGTTTCGATTTTCGCTTTAAAGGCCGACCGGGACCATCCCGGTCGGCCTTTTCTTTTCTTACCCTTGCTGCGCCCGGAGCATTCAATCATCCATTGCATTGAAGCGATCCTCGACGCAAAATGCCTAGTCTATGGCCATGACGACTCAAGACGCTGCTTCGGAAAAAACGTGGGACGCGATCGTCATCGGCGGCGGACCGGCAGGAACGATTACGGCGATGGGGCTGGCCAAGAAGGGCCGCAGCGTCATCCTGCTGGAGAAGACCTCCTTCCCGCGCTTCCACATCGGCGAGTCGTTCTTGCCGGCCACCTTTGACCGCATTAAAGACCTCGGCCTCATGCCCGCACTGCGCGAACTGCCGCACGTGCCGAAGTTCGGCGCCGATTTCTCCATGGGCTACGGCGGTAAGCTGCTGATGATCGATTTCTGCCACGGCTTCGTCGACAACGACGAGTGCTTCAACATCGAGCGGGCCGAGTTCGACACCATGCTCCTCCGCGAAGCCGGAAAGGCCGGCGTGGAAGTGCGGCAGGCCACCGTCAAACAGATCCTTAAGCTCTCCGACGGCGACGTTCGCCTGCAAACCGACAGCGGTGAAGAGATCCGCGGCAAGTACCTCCTCGACTCCAGCGGCCAAAGCACCGTCATCGGCCGGCACCTCGGCACGAAGAAGCCCGTCACCGACCCGAACCTGAAAAAGGTCGCGTACTTCAGCCAGTTCGCCAACGTCAAACGCCCTGAAGGAAAACGCCAGGGCCACCCGCTCATCGCCATGATGGACGAAGGGTGGTTCTGGATGATCCCGCTCAACCCGCGCGTCACCAGCGTCGGCGTGGTAATGGGGGCCGACGACAGCAAGCGCCTGCAGAACGAGTTCAATATCGCGCCCGATCGCATGCTGCAGTGGGCGATCGACAACACGCCCGTGGTCAAGGAGCGTATGGCCGACGCCACGCCGCTGCACGAGACGAATCAGGTGCTGGGCGATTTCAGCTACCACTGCCGGCCGTACGCGGGTGAAGGGTACTTCTTGGTCGGCGACGCCGCGGCGTTCATGGACCCGATCTTTTCCACCGGCGTGTCCGTCGCGGTCAACGCTGGCATGGCGGCGGTGGGGCATATCGACGACATCCTCGCCGGCCGAAAAAGCCCGCAGGCGGCCCGCAAGAAATACATCAGCCACCTGGAAGAAAGCACCGGCACGCTCTTCAAATTGATCCGCCAGTACTACGACCACTCATTCCGTGAGTTGTTCCTGAACGAGTCCGGGCCGTTTGAAGTGCACAAGGCGGTTATCGGCGTGCTGGCGGGTAACGTCTTCCCGCGTCCGCCGTGGAAGCTCCGCTGGCGGCTGCGGCTGTTCGACTTTTTCGTCTGGATGAACCGCCGTCGTCGCCTTGTGCCGCGCCGCCGTCGCTTCTCATTGCTCAAGGCCGCGGCGCGCATGCAAGCCGAGCCGGCTGGCCACGTCGATTAATGCTTGCATTGGGTTACATGTGTTTTTAGACTGGCCGGTTTCCCCAATGCAGAAGGGTCACCTCACTTGAGTTCGGCACAAAATAGATCACTCGACGACGTAAAGAGCGAGCTGAAGAAGTTGCTCGTGGAGAATCTTTCGCTTGAAGACCTCCGCCCGCAGGACATCGGCGACGACGCCGAGTTGTTCGGCGACAACGGCGTCGGGCTCGACTCGCTCGACGGCGTGGAAGTCGTCGTCATCCTTCACCGCACGTTCGGGCTCGACGTGAAGGCCATGCAAAAAGGGCGCGACGTGTTTCGCTCCATCAACACGCTGGCGCCGTACGTGCTCGCCCACGCCACCAAGTAAGCAGGCGACCCGATGAGCGGTTCCAGCGAAGCAGCAACGGTCGGCATTGCAGGAATCGGCGCCGTCTCCGCCGCCGGGCAGGACGTGCCCGCCACGCTCGAATCGTTCCGTCATGGCCGGCCTAATCCTTCCAAGATCCTCCCGTTTGAAAGTTCGATCGACTGTCCCACGTTTCAGATCATCGCCGACTTGCCCGAACTGCCCGGCCATCTCAACGCGAGCCGTAGCTTGCGATTGCTCGTTCGCGCCCTGACCGAAGCACTCGACGACGCCGGCCTGAATGAAGATGGCTTGAACGAAGCGCCGGGCGTACGCATCGGCGTGTGCCTCGGTACGACGGTCGCCAGTCAGCTCAACAACGTGCCGTTTTACGAAGCCTATCGAAAAACCGGCCATCCGCCGCTGGATGCGGTGCACGAGTACCTGAGCGCCAACCTCGCGAGCGCCGTCGGCGATCTGCTCAGCGCCACCGGCCCGCGAATGACGGTCGTCAACGCCTGCTCCTCCGGCACCGACGCAATCGGCATCGCCGCAACCTGGATCCGCGCCGGCCTGTGCGATATCGCCATCGCCGGCGGGGCAGATGAGCTCAACCGCGTGGCGATGGCCGGCTTCTGGTCGCTCGGCGTGATGAGCAACCAGCTCTGTCGACCGTTCGATCGCGACCGCGCGGGACTCAACCTGGGTGAAGGCGCTGGTGTCGTGATTCTCGAATCCGCAGCACACGCGCGTCGACGGAACAAAGCCCACCGCTTTGAGGTGGCAGGCTTCGGCAGCGCCTGCGACGCACACCACCTCACCGCGCCGCACCCCGAAGGTCGCGGGCTCCAAACCGCGATTCGCGCCGCACTCGCACAAGCCAACATCACCTCCGATCAGGTCGCGTTCATCAACGCCCACGGCACCGCCACGCTCGACAACGACCGCGCCGAGAGCGGCGTGATCCATCGCCTGTTGGGCGAAACCGTTCCGTTCCTGTCGACCAAGGGCTACACCGGCCACACGCTCGGCGCCGCCGGCGGGCTCGAGGCGGTCTTCAGCGTGCTCGGCCTCCGCGAGCGGTGGATTCCCGCCAGCTGCGGGTTCGCCAACCGCGATCCCGATTTGCCGCTCGCGCCGGTCCGCGACGTCACGCCAATCAACGGCGACTACGCGCTCTCCACCTCCCTGGCGTTCGGCGGCAACAACGCCGCCGTGCTGATTCGGAGGCGGGCATGACCTTGCCTCCTGTCAGCGTACTAGGAGTGGGTGCGGTCACCGCCGTTGGTCGAACGCTCCCGCTGATCACCGCTGCGATTAGCGATGCGTCACCCGCCACCGCTGCGCCGCGGACAGTGAGCGACGACGTTCTCGCCGATCCCGCCACCAGCAAGCGGCTGCGACGCGCGGATCGCTTTACCCGCATGGCCGTCATCGCCGCGAGCGATGCTTGGTCGACTGCGAAGGCATCCCTCGAAGGCGTGCCGTTAGAACGAATTGGTCTCATCGTCGCCTCCGGCTTCGGCCCGCACGGTCGCGGCTTCAAATTCCTCGACGGCATTCTCGACCACGGCGACTCGGCCGCGCTGCCGACCGATTTTTCCCATTCCGTCCACGGAGCTCCAGCCGCATACATCACCGAGATTCTCGGCCTGCGTGGTCCGTCGCTGTCGACCACTGATTTCCTGAGCGGCTTCGAGCAAGCCGTGCTGCTCGCGCAGGCCTGGCTCGATCAGCAGCAGTGCGATCGCGTCCTCGTCGGCGTCGTCGAGGAACTCGGCGAAGTTTTACTCCACTGCGCCGGCCGGATGCTGAATCACGACCAGCGCATCTCGCCCGGCGAAGGGGCGGTCTTCTGGATGCTCGGACGATCCGACACGCCCGGCATTGCCACGCTCGCCGTCGCGCCGCCTGCAGCGGTCGATTTGCGAATCGTCGATCAACCCGTCATCGGCCCCGCATCACCGACGATCGACCCCGGCCACGCCGGCGCGACGACCACGTTCAGCCCGTACTTCGGCCACTCGCCGAGCAGCGCCGCGTTCCAACTGCTCGGCGGCCTGCTCTCCATGCAGGCGGGCCGATTGCTCGGGCGATTGATCGGCGATGAATCATCGGCCGCGGCTCGGGTTGACAACGTTGCAACGTTCCGGCCATCATTCGATCCGTCTGCCGCAACCCTGCGGCTGACCAAAGTAAACTCCGAACCCGGCCCATCGACATGACCACTGAAGCCATCGAGCAGCAACTCAACGCTGAAATCGAAGCCCTCGTCTCGCTGAAAAAGGGAAGCGTCAACAACGCCACCGATCTCACCGTCCTCGGCATCGATTCGCTCAAGTTCGTCTCGCTCGTCCTCGCGATCGAACAGCGGTTCGGCGTGAACCTCATGAAGGTCGGCCTCAAGCCCGACGACACCAAGACCACGCGCAACATGGCCAAGGTCGTCGAGCGCGCGTTGGCGGGGCCAAAGAGTTGAGCCTTTCGCTTCCTTACTTCCGCAACCGCCGCTATCTCACTGGCATCGACTGGATCATCGGCGGCCTGCACAGCAGCGCCCGCAAAAGCACCGGCGTAGGCAGTTTTTCGCAGGCGATTTTGGACGTGAACGGCCGGCTGGATGATTCGATCATCCGCCGTTCGCTCGATCAGATTTCTGCGCGCCTGCGGATCATTCACGGACGCGTCGCTCGCGATTGGATGAACATTGCGCCTTACTGGAAGATCCCAAAAGCCGGAACTACCACGCCGATTCGGCTCCGCGTGGTCGATCTGCCCGCGGGCTCGCACTGCGATGCTGAAAAAGCATTGGCCGATCATGTGAACGCTCCTTTCGAATCTGAGTCGCAGCACCTGCGGGTGATGCTGGTGCGAATCGGCAATGAACAATCGCGACTGGGCCTCGTGTTCGATCACCGCTTGCTCGACGCCACCGGGGCCGAGGCGTTTTTGCAGCTGATCGACGAAACCGCGCAGGGCCGGCTCGAAGAGTTCGCCGGGAAGATGAAACAGACCGAGCCGGCGCATCTCGATCACTGGCTGCGCCGTTTCAGCTCCGGCCGGCGTCTCAACAAACTGCTCTACAAGCTGAACGAGCAGGACGTGTGCGGCCTGCAGATTCCGCCCAAAGGCGCGGCCCGCGTGAAGTTCGTGCACGACAGCCTGACGCCGGAAGAAACCGCCGCGTTCAGCGTGCGAGCCGGCGAAGAAATCGGCATGCCGATCATCCTGCCGTCCGCCACCGCGCGGGCGACGCTGGCGATGCGAACCGTTTTTCCTGAAACGCCGCTGCCCGGCACGCAGTACATGCTGTCGACCTCCGCCAACGCCCGGCCGCAGGGGCAGCTGTGGGAATCGTTCTTCTTCAACCAGTTCTCCTTTCTGATGTTCTCCGTGCCCAAGGACGCGCCCAACGACATGCCCACGGTCGCCGGCATGATGCGCGATCAGTTTTTCGACCAGATGCGCGAAAATATTCCCGCCGCAATGGCCGATGCCGCCGTGCTGTGGCGGATTTTCCCGCCGTGGCTGGTGGCGGCGCTCACTCGGTTTCTGTTCAAGGGCCGAATGTGTTCGCTCTATTTTGCGTGCCTGCGCGAAACCGGGTTCACCGGCGATACGTTTTTGGGATTGCCGGCGACCAACATCATCCACACGCCGCTCGCCTTCTCGCCGCCGGGTTTGAACCTGTGCATGACTTACTTCGGCGGACGGTTCAACCTGGTCCTCAGCTATCTCGAAGGTGCGATGACCGACGACGAAGCGAAGCGCATGATGACGACGTTCAAGGCCTCGCTCGTTGCGTAGCGGCGTCATCGAACAACATTCCGTCGCCGTTCGAATAAAATCATCAATCTGACCAGTCCGGCCACGTAACCGATGGCCGGGCCGGGCTTTGGCGATATTGCGCTGGGTGCGCCAAGGTACGAAAAGGTGCGTTTAGGTGCACAAACGTTGCCTTTTAGGTGCACGTGTTCTGACTATTCACTTGTCAAAGAGCGATCGCCACGCCAACGACGCGCAGCGATCGATGCGGGCGAAATGACCCTCATCTATTATCACTGGCGCCGGTGCGCAAACGGCGAGGCGGCCGCGCACCGCCGCGGACGAAAGCGCCATTTTCAGCAGGAAAATGCGGCAAAGTGTTTCGGATTTGAGATTTTTTGTGTGTCACGTCGGACAGCGCAAACGCGGCGCAAGCGAGTTACCTGCAAAAGGAGGAACTGTCATCCTGAACGTACTCGTGAAGGATCTGCCATCGATCGACGGACGACGTAGATCCTTCGCGAGTACGCTCAGGATGACGGCCTGTTAGCTCAAGACATCGCCACCGCCGCCCGCGCGAGCTTGCCGCTTGGGGTTTTCGGCAGTGACTCGACCGCCACAAACTGAACCGGTACCTTGTAGCTCGACAGATGCTCACAGCAGTGCGCCCGCAATCCGTCGACCGCGTCCGGCTCGGCGTTCCCCTTCATCACCACGTGTGCGATCGGCGTGTGGCCGAACTGCGGATGCGCCCGGCCGAACACCAGCGACTCTTTCACGCCCGGGGCGGCGTTGATCACTTCCTCCACCTCTTCCGGGAACACTTTCATCCCCGCGCACACGATGACCGTCTTGCTCCGCCCGAGCAGAAACAGTCGGCCGGCTTCGTCGACTCGCCCGAGGTCGCCGGTGTGGAACCAGCCGTCGTCCGTGATGTCGGTGCGCAGCCGCCACGGCGAGAAGTACGCGTCGAACATCCCTTTGCCCTGGATGAGCACTTCGCCGACGCCATGCTCATCCGCGTTGCGGATCTGCACCTTGTACGCCGGCAGCACGCGGCCCACAGTGTTACGACCGCCCGCCGCGTTCGGCTCGGTGTTGATGAACGGCAGGCCGATCTCGATGATCCCGTACGCCTCGGCGGGGGTAAGGCCGAACTTCGCGGCGAACTGCGACGAAATGTCCGGCGGCATTTTCATCGACGTGCTTATCGCCAGCCGAACCTTCGCCAGCGTCTCTTTCGGCACCGCCGACATCGCCAGCAGGAAGTAGTGCACCGGGGAGGCGTAGATGAACGTGATCGGATATCTCTCCGCAGCTTCCAGCACGGAGAACGGAAAATTCTGATTAGCGACGATGATCGTCGCGCCGCGGCGGAGGAACAGCAGGATTGACACGACGAAGTGATGGCTCATGCCCAGCACCCACAAAATCGTGTCGGCCGACGAAATCTGCAGCCCGGCGTTGGCGGCGTCGGTGCGGTCTTCGATCGACTGGTGCGAGAGGACGACGCCTTTGCTCTCGCCGGTGGTGCCGGAGGAAAAGCGGATGAACGCCGCGTCGATCGAGCGGCAGCGGGCGTCGAGTTCTGGCGCAGCGGGGCGGGCCTGCCAGGCAAAATTTCCGACGGCCGAGCTGGTTGACGCGTTCGGCAGCGGAAAATCGGTGTGAAAGAGCAGGCCGTTCACGTCGATGCGGTCGATGGTTTCCTTCACTTCGTCGGCGGTGACAGAATCGGGGACGGTGACGACGGCCGCGCCGGCTTCGAGCAGCGCGAGCGAGCCGACGATGTAGTCGATGCCGTCCTTGCAACGAAACGCGATCCGCTGGCCGGGGCCGACGCCGAGTCGCTTCAACTCGTTCCCCATCGTCGCAATGCGATCGAGCAACTGGCTATACGTGACCGAACGGTCGCTCTCTACGACGGCAGTACGGCCGCTAAGCTCGGCGGTTTCGCGGCGGATAAGGGTGACAATGTTCATGACGGCTTCACCAGCCGGCGCTGCGGCACCGGCCACAATCTTCGCGCGAGCAGGCGCACGTGAATTCGCGAGATCCGCAGATTATCTCGCACCGGATGAAAACTCGAAACCCGTTCGGCCTTACTGGGGTAGAACACGCGGATCGGCACGCTCTCCACGCTCAACCCGGCCCACAGTGCTCGCGTCAGCACTTCCATCTCAAAATTGTAATGCTTCGACCACATCGGCAGTTTCAGCACGTGCTGAACCGGGTACGCGCGAAACCCGCTCTGCGAGTCGCGCACGTGTGTGAACGTTTCGACGAAGATCCAGAAGTCTGAAAACCGCCGCCCGAAGCGGGCGGCGCGGGGCATTTCGCCGGTGAATTCGGTGCGGTGGCCGAGCAGAATCGCATCCGGCGACAGGTGCGGCAGGAAGCGCGGGATGTCTTCGGGAAAATGCTGGCCGTCGCCGTCGAGGGTGATGACGTATTGCGCGCCTTGGTCGGCGGCGTAGCGAAACGCGGTCAGCAGCGCGGCTCCTTTGCCTTGGTTGTGCTCGTGACGAATGACCTTGACGTCGAGCGACTTGAGCAACTCACGCAAATCGGCGTCGGTGCTGCCGTCGTCAATGATGAGGAGGTTATCGATTTGCTCGCGCGTTCGGCGGGCCACGTCGGCAATGGTGGCCGCGTTGTTGTAGACCGGGATGCAGCACCAGGCCTGCGTCATTCGCGTGATGCCTCGGCTGACACTTTATCGTAAAACGCCCGGGCGATTTCGAGCGGACTGCCGCTCTCGGGCAGCTTGATCGAGGCCATGCCCGGCACGTCGCGCTGCAGCAGCATGCAGACCGATGCTTCGGCGTTGCTCCAGAGCGTGAGGATCGCCTCTGCCTCTCCATCGGCGACGAGCTGCATGGCCTGGTGCAGCAGGGTGGCGAGCGGGGCGCGGTCGGCGTGCACGTACATCGTGGGGCCGGTGAGCGCGAGTGCGATCGCCAACTCGCCGAGCGTGCTGGTGGGGAGCGTGTAGATGAAGAGGTTTCCGCGTCCCATCGATCGGCCGGCGGTGACGTAGTCGTGGAAGTAGGTTTGATTGGCGGGCACGCATCCGTCTTCCCCCGCGGCGAGCAGGCCCACTTCCTGCCGCAATGTGCCGTCGGGCGCCAGATCGCGCAGTACGAGGCTGGCGGCGCACAGGCCGGCCTTGGTTTCGCGGGTCATGCGGGAGAAGTATTTCACGGGCCGATTGACGATCGCGAGCAATTCTTCGGCCGCGGGCGTGGGGCGGGTGAACGACTCGCGCGCCGGCGAGTACAGGCCGTAGTGATCGGCACAGAACCAGGCGAGCGAGCGGATCATTTGCCGCTCCTTTTGCCGAGCAGCACCGCGGTGTTTACGCCGCCGAAGCCGGAGTTGGTGGCGAGGGCGACGTCGGCGTTTTCAAGCTTCATCGGCACGCCGTGCGCCCAGCCGATGGCGGATTCGTCGGGGATCGAAAGGCCCACCACCGGCGGCGTGACGCCCTGCGACAATGACCTAGCGGCGATGATCGTCTGCAACAGGCCGGTCGGCGCGAGCGTGTGGCCGATGCCGCCCTTGATGGAAAACGTCGGCCGCGGCTCGGCGAGCGCGGCGCGGAACGCGACCATCTCCATCGCGTCGCTGTAGAGCGTGGCGGTGCCGTGGGCGGCGATGAGGTCGACGTCGGCGGGGGTGAGCTTGGCCATCGTGAGCGCCTTGCCGATCGCACGCTGCAGTCCGCCGGCGTAGCGATCGGGCGCGGTCATGTGCACCGCATCAGTAGTGTTGCCCCAGCCGAGAACGGAGACGGCATCGCGTTGGTTGCTTGCGCGATCGTCGCGCGTCACTAGTGCGTACGCGGCCGCTTCGCCGAGGGTGAGGCCGCTGCGTGACGCGTCGAACGGGCTGGCCGGGGATTCGCAGAGTGACAGGAGGGTGGAAAATCCGGAGTAGACGAATTCGGAAATCGCGTCGCAGCTTACGACGAGCACGCTGGAGGCTTCGTTATGCGTGATCATCGCGGCGGCGCGGGTGAGGGCGGCTGTCGAGGACGCGCACGCGGAAGAGAAGACCAACCCCGGGCCGCTCAGTCCCAGCCACTGCTTGAGTCGTCCGAGCAACATCTGCGGCCGAGCCCGTATGGCCAACTCCGGCGACTCATCAAGCACCGATTGTTCGACGTACTCGATCTCACCAACGGTGGTCGCGAGGATAATCGGCGTGGCCGAGTCGAGCTGATTCACGAGCGGCGAAAGCAGGCGCGAGAGCATCGCCATCGCGCGCGATTCGCCGGGACGCACGACAAGCTCAGGCACTTCGGCGAGTTGATTACTGAGAAAGGCGCGGTCGGCAAACCGTCGGCTGGTGCGGATGGCGGTGCGGCCGCTCATCAGGCCGTCCCATAGCGCGTCGGTGCCCCAGCCGTAGGCGGTGACGCAGTCGGATTGGACGATGACGGGGGACATGGACGTCGCTCAATTTATACGGGATGGGCTTTGGAGGCTAACTCAAGCGAGGGTGGCGGAGGCCGGTTCGCTATTTTCCGAATTCCCCAGCCAGCCAGCGTTTGCGGCAGCGTTCCTGCATCGCCGGCGATGCCAGGAGTGGTTGGCCGGATTCGTCGACGAACATCTGCACGGTGTAGCCGGTCGCCGCCAGCGGGCCGGCTTCGTGGCGGATTTCGTACTCGATATCCATTCTCGCGCCTTCGCTCCAGACCATCTTGCCGATGATCGTCACCAGTTCGCCGAGCTTGCAGGGTGAAAAGTAGTCGACGTGCAGCTGCACGATCGGCGCGAGAATGCGATCGCGCTGAAAATCAGGGTAGCTCATGTCGACGAGCCGGCCGATCTCTTCATTCGCCTGCTCGAACAGCTTGGCGTACCGGCCGTGCCAGAGGATGGCCATGGGGTCGACGTCGCTGAAGCGGATGCGCTGCGTAAGGCGCACGACGACCGGAGGCGGCGCGCCGTCTTGCTGCGGAAAGTACCCGCCTTTCTGGCGACGCGGCGGGGTCATGACAGGGCTCCGTGTGGCGACGACGATGCGGGCGCTGCGGCGATTGTCGCGGCCGGCACCGTGCAGGCGATCAGTGAAAATTCAGCGCAGCGTTGGTCGTGTCGTAGCAACCTGGCTTTGACGACGAGATCCCCGTTTTCGCCGGCGGTGATCGTTCCATCGATAAACACTTGGTCGCCGGGATTCACCGGCTGCATCCACTTGGCGGTCTTGAGCGTGCGGAGTCGCAAGTCATCGACGCCTTGCGACGCAGCCGCCGCTAGCAGGACGGCCTGCAGCATGCACATGCCGGGCATGAGTGGCTGGCCGGCGAAATGGTCGGGGAGGATCGAGAAAGCTGGGTCGAGCGTGAGCGTGGCGCCGAAGCCTTCAGCGCGTGGCTGCATCCGCATCATCGATCGGATCTGCTCGCGGACGGTGTGGCTCATTGATCGCTCTGCCATGCGCGGTTCTTCACGACGATGCGGTAGTGATAATGCCCATTGTCCATGACGATCCCCCGCGGATAAAGGCTGCCGGCGGACTCGGCGTAATCATAATAACGGACGCGCCATTTCGCACCGAAAAATCCGTTCACCCGCTTTTCCAGCAGCACGGCCGGGTCGCCGCCGAACTCGTAAATGACGTCGCCGTCGCGGTAGGTGACGAGTTTCGATTCCACTTCAAAATCCGATTCCTTCGACGGTGCCAGGTCGAAGTACATCCGCTTCACGTCTTCGCCGATCGAAAGCAGCACCTGCTTCTGCTCCATCAGCGGCGGCACGGCCGAGCGGATGATGACGCCGGACTTATCGCCGCCGATCTGGAACAGCTCGAGGCCCATCTGGTTGAGGCCCGCCATCTCAAACGTGCCGGCGGCCCGGTCGATCTTCAGCACGCCGAGCACGGCGATGTCGTCGTGGAACGGGGCGGAGATGATGACGGTGTCGTCGGTGGTGAATTTGTTCGCGAGCTTGTGGAGGTACTCGGCCTGGACCTTTCGCGCGTTGGGATGATCGAGCACGGGCAGCGGCGGGCGTTTGAACGGCTCGGACGCGCAGCCGGTGAGAAAGACGATGCAGAAAAGGATGAAGGATGAAGGATGAGGGATGAAAACGGAGGTGCCACTTCCTTTTTCATCCTTCATCCTTCGGCCTTCATCCTTGGTTTGTTTCACGCCGTCCTCACTTTCTTGTCCAAGTTTAGGACGTAGCAGATGCCAGGGACGACAAAAAACGCGGTCAAATATCCGACGAGCAGGCCCGACGTCAGGCTCACGCCCACCATGAACAGCGCCGGGTGATGCGCGAGCAGCAGCGAGCTGGTGCCGATGAGCGTGGTGATCGACGACAGGTGCATCGACATCATCCCCTGACCGAAGAGCGTTTCGTCTTCATCCCACGAAAAGACGGCGAAGATGCCGTAGTCGCTGCAGAGCGCCATCACCATGATCGCCGCGATTACGGTGACGACGTTCATCGGAAGATGCAGCAACGCAAGCGTGGCCAGCATCGCCGCGACGCCGAGGATGGCCGGCAGCATGATCAGGATCGACTTGATCACGCTCCGCGTCAGCGCGAGCAGCGACACGATGATGAAGCCGAGGCTGATGCTGACCAGCAACTCCGTTTCACTCGCGGCAGACTCGGCGAACGCCTGGCCCATCGCGCGCTGGGAGATCACCTGCGCGTTGGGGTTGCCGCGCGTCATGTTTCGCACGGCCGTTACGTTGGCGTCGGTGTCTTCGAAGTAACTGAGCAGTTGCACGCGCCCGCTGGCGTGGGCGACGAATTGCTCCTGCATGCTGGAGATGATCTCGCGTGACTGCCGCGTCGCCGGACCGGCAGTGAGGCTGTTGAAGAACGGCGCAAACGCGTCGACCGAAAACCCGTACGGCTCGCCGGCGACGGCGAGGTTGGCCTTGAGCGCGGCGATCCGCTCCGGCGACCAATACGCCCGCCACCGGGCCAGGTTTTCATTCCGGGTCGCTTCTGATGGCCAGAAGTTGGTCAGCGAGATCAGCTCGCCGGGCTTGAAATGCGAGGCGAGTTGCTGCACGACTTTGTCGTTCTCGTGCTCGGCGGCGGGCAGCGTATCGCCGGCCACGACTAGGATGGCAAAGTCCGCCTCGCTGCGGGCGAAGGCCCGATGAAAGGCAGCCTCGTTATCTCGCACGTCCTGGCTGACGCCGTCGAGTTTGCTCAGGTCGGCGTCGAACCGTACGCCGCTCCCGACAAAAAGGGCGGCGCCGAAGAAGAGCATCGCAACGATCAGGATCGGCCGGGCGAGTTTGCCCCAGCGGTGCAGCGGCATGCCGGATCCCAGCGCCATCACTTTCGCGCCGGGCCGCACGACCAGCGGGAGCACGTAGAGCGCCGCCAGCATCGCGAGTGTGAGCGAAACGCACGTCATGTAACCGAGCTGCCGGTAGGCGGGCACATACGAAAAGATGAACGCGACGAACACGCCCATGGTCGTCAGCAGGCTAAGCAGCAGGTGCTTGCGGATGCGCTTCATGTCCTGGTGCGGGTGCGTGCCCATCCAGACGGCGGTGTAGACGAAAATGCCGTAATCGACCGCGCTGCCGGCCATCGAGGCGCTGAGGCCGATCACCATCGCGGACAACCGCGGGTACACGAGCGCGCACAATCCGAGCGCCACGCCGATTGCGATCACCGGCAGCGTGAAGACCGCCGCGACGCGCCAATCACGGCAGACGAGAATGAACAGCAGCAGGAATCCGATCGAATCGAGAATGCCGGCGAGCTTCATGTCGCGCTGCATGGTCGAGTCGTTTTGAGCGGTGTGCACCTGCCCGGCGATCGGCGTGATCTTCACGCCCGGCGGTGCGCTCGCGGCAATGCTATTCAAATGCGCCACGAGTTGCCGCGAGCTTTCCATGCTCGTCGCCGAGGCCGTCGTATCCAGCACGAGCATGAGCTGCCGTCCATCAGGGTGAACGAAGTGGCCATTCTTCACCTCAACCTTGTATCCCATGCTGTCGCTGAGCGACTTGAGCCGCCCGAGCACGCGCGCGTTCATGCCCAGCGGGTCGCGGCGGATGACGCCCATCATGAACGAGCCTTCGAGCTTGGTGAGCTGAAGATAATTCTCGCGCATGCGTTTCTTCAGACTCTCCGGCGTGGTGAGGCCAGACAGTTCGTTCAGGTCCTGCTGATTCAGCAGTTCGCCGGCGTGCTCGATAAGGCCGAGGATTTCGTCCATCGCGTTAGCCTCACCCGGCGGCGCGATGACGCGGCTGATCAGCGACGGATCGAGCTTTCGTTTCACGTCCTCCGCCGCGGCGATGAGCTGGGCGGTGGTGGCGTTGTCGTCGGTGAGCTTGAACCAGAGGAGTGCTTTGGACGCGAACGTGCTATCGCGAAGGAAGACGATGGTCTGCCGGGCCTCGCTGTCTTGCGGCAGCAGCGGCTCGAGCGAGCTGTCGATCTGCAGCCGAAAAAAACCGGCGATCGACAGCGCGACCAGGATGAACGCAATCGAGAGGATCCACCGCTTGCGTGGCCGTTTCGCGGGAGTTTCATCGGCCATGGGGCGGAATCTCCCAAAGTTCCTTCTTCACCGGCTCGTTCACCTTCGCATCGATGTAGTGGAGCGTGGTCACGCTGCCGGACTGCTCGCGGATGACCATCGTGTCGATGTATTGGTCTTCTTTGCCGAACGTCACTTCAATTTGCTTAAGGATTTTGGCGACCATTGTTCCGCCCTTAGGAGCAAACGCGAGCGTGAGCGGTTTTTCACTCGGCACGGTCACGTCGTAGTCCTGCGCGAGCACTTTGTAGTTGCCCATGAACCACGAATTGATTTGCTCGTTGATGGCTTTAAACGTCGGATCGCCGCCGAGGTGGATGACCTGAACCTTGTTGGTGTCCTCGTCCCACTGGCGAACTTCCTCACCCTTCACGGCTACCGCGTACTTCACCGGCTCGTTGACGATCCAGATGACGTGATCGGGTTTCTCCAGTGCGAAGTGGCCTTTGATGGTCAGCTTGTGCTTCAGAACCGCCAGCTCTTTTACCTGGATGAAGTCGGCCTGCACCGTATTCACTGCCTGCAACTGTTTCTGCACGCGCTCAAGCAACTCGGTCGATGCCGGCGGGGCGGGTTGGGTGGTCGGCTGCGTTGTCGGATCGGCCGCCAGCGCGGGCGCGGCGATCAGGAGGAATACAAACAAAAGGACGAGTCGCTTCATGTCATCACTTCCTTCGCCGGTTCATCGCCGGGGCGCCAGACTTTGATTTGCCCGGCCGCCACCAGGGTGCCGTCGGCGAGGTGAATTTCTCCGTCGACCACGCCGAAGTCGCCGAATCCCACCACCTTGTACACGGTAATGCTCACGCGGTCGCCGCCGTGGGCGTTGCCGTGCACCACGAGATTTTTCACGCCGATCAGCAAGCCGCGGTGCTTTTCGCGCTGCTCGGCCGTCAGATGATAGCCGTGCGTGGCGGCGAACGCCTGTGCGATCATCTCGATATACGCCGATTCCTCCAGCCGCCCGGCCGAGTCGAGAAACGCGCTGTCGGCAGGAATCGTAAACTCGCACCGCGACCGCTTGTCTTCCACTTCCAGCAGTCGATCGATCATCCGCATGCTCGGCCCGTGCGGGATGAGGCCCGTGGCATCAGTCGGCAGCGGGGGGAATGCGTCGGCGGTCATGCGTGCTCCCGTTGGCGCGATTGCTCGCTGAGCGATTGTAGGATCGATTCGCGCACCTGCGTCTTCAATTTGAACGGCGTGAGCCCTTCGTACCACTCCGGCATCACCGCCGGCAGCTTGCTCACCACCACGTGCCCCGGCCGCAGCCAGATCGAACCGCGCGGCGGGATCGCATTGTTGCCGAAAATCACCAGCGGCACGACCGGCACGCGGTTGTGCATCGCCAGCCGAAACGCCGACCCGTGAAAGTTGCCCGTCTGCTTAAACCCCGATCGCGTGCCTTCGGGAAATGCGATCACCGAAACCCCTTGCGACAGCAGCCGGCTGCCGGCCGCCAGGAATTCTTCGAACGGCATTTCGCGCGGCTTCAGGTACTCGGCGATGAGGGCCATGTGGCCGATCACGGGCAGATGCGCCGGCCAAATGTTCAGCACCTGCACCGCCTCCAGTGGCAGGAACGCCATCAAGAAACCGTCGGATGACGACGGATGATTCGCCGTCAGCACGAACGGAGGCTCCGCATCCGGGTCTTGATCGACAAACCGCACCGTCACCAGCGGCCAACCGAGCCGGATGACGAACGACCCGTACCAACTGATCGTGCGACGGATCAGTCGGCGGTTGGCGCGGTCGTTCCGCGTGACCAGCCGGTGCAGCCCGATGTACGACAGGCCGACGATCGCGAACGAAATCGTGACGATGCAAAGCAGCGTATAGAACTGGAAATTCAGCCAAGCGATCATCAGCCGCTGCAGGATGGAGAGGGATGACGCGGCGTGCGACATCGATCAGCCCTTGTTTTGCTCGCCGCGAAGAATGATGAGGTAGTTGTACAGGTCCTGCATGCTGCGGATCGCACGGACGCGCTCGTCGTCGCGCACGGTTACACCGAAGCGTTTCTGGATGGCCGCGACGAGGTCGACGACGTCGAGGCTGTCGAGCCCAAGGTCGGTAAAGATCTGCGCCTCCGGCGTAATCTTGGCCGGCTCGATTTCAAAGGAATCGGCAAACACTTCGTTCACCGCGGCGATCAATTCTGCGTCAGACATAGGCGTCATGTGACCGGCGAGTTTAGCGGTGGATGGGTGCGAACACAATTCAATCCAATGCAGAAATGAACGCAGAGACACAGAGACGCAGAGAACGCGCAGAAACAAAGCGCCAAGGGCGGCAAGACGCGCCAAGAGGTCTCCACTTTCTGTCTTGGCGGAACTTGGCGCCCTTGGCGCTTCAATTGTCTTCTCTGCGTCTCTGTGTCTCTGCGTTCATTCTTCTTTCTGAGAAATCTTCTACAATTGTTCCCAATGCCAGACGTCGATCCCAATCGCCTCATGCCCACCGACACCGACGCCGCACGCCCGGCCGGGTGGGCGCAGCGGGGGATCGGCACGCCGTGGCAGCACAAATTCTTCTACTATCTGATGAAGTACGGCGGCCGAGCCCGCGGCTACCACATGTCCAACATCGCCACGTTCTGGTACGCGCTCTTCTACCCCAGCATCCGCCGGCGTTGCCGATTTTACCTAGATCGCCGCTTCCCCGATCGCCGCGGCAGGCTGCAGAAATTCCTCGACACCTACCGCTTGCTCCGCACCTACGGCCACACGCTGGTCGACATGATGGTCCTCGGCATGTTCGGCCCGCAGAGCCTCACCGCCGTCAGCCCCGATCACGACCGCCTGCTCGCGCTCACAAGCGGCCAAGTCGGATTCACCGTCCTGCACGCCCACGTCGGCTGCTGGCAGGTGGGCATGAGCACGCTCGATCACTTCGGCAAAACGGTGTCGATCCTGATGATTCCCGAGCCGCGCACCACCGCCATGTTCGCCGAGCAGCACATTGCCGTCATCGACCCGCGCACCGGCATGCAGAGCACGATGGAAATGACCGACGTCCTGCTGAAGGGCAACGTGCTCGCCATGACCGGCGACCGCACCATGGGCGACGAAGCCAACACCGCCTCGGTCGATTTCCTCGGCGGCAAGGTGCGTTTCCCCATCACGCCGTACCGCTTGGCCAGCGCCACCGGCACGCCGGTGTTTGTGCTGACCGCGCCGAAGACCTCACGCGGCACGTACGAGTTGCGATTGAGTAAGGTAATCCAAGTCCCGCCGAAGGTGGGTCGGAACCCGCAGGACTACGCGCCGTACGCACAGCAGTTTGCCGATGTGGTGGAGGCATTTGTCCGCGACTATCCGTGGCAGTTCCACAACTTTTACGACTTGTGGCAATCCAAGATGTAGGGTCCGCCTTGGCGGACCACGAACGGTCCGCCAAGGCGGACCCTACACATTGCGCACCAGCCGCGTGCCGCACTCGGGACAGCGGTCCGGCGTGGCCCGCATGTCGTAGCCGCACTTCGGGCACCGTCCCGCGCTGAGCAGCACGAACGGCCGCCGACTCTTCAGCAACGCGTACGCCGGCAGAATCATCGCCGCGAGCATCACGCTCCAGTGGGGCAGCCAAAGTTGCAGGTTCTTTCCTCCCGGCCACGTGTTCCGTGCGATGCTGAATCCGAACTCATTCCAAAACGTCTCCCGCGTGAGCACGGGATACAGCACTTCCTGAATGCCCGACGGAAATACCGCAGTTCCCAGCGGCAGCGATTCGACGTGATGGCCGTAGTAGCGTTGCGGATACGCGATCAGCGGCTCCCAGTGGAGCGAAACGCCACCCTTCACCGTCGACACCATCCAGTGTCCGGACTGCGTGTGGCCGACGTACGCCTCGGCAACGTCATAGCTCCGCACCCACATGATCCCCACCCCAAGCCCCAGCAGCAGAGACACGCCGGCGAGAATTTGCAGAAAAGTCGGCTTGATCAGGCCAGTATAGCAACCGGCCACGCCGAACCCTTGCATGGCCCGCCTTACCTCTCGTACAACTCCCTCATGCCCGACCTCTCCGTCAATCTCGCCGGCATTAAGCTGGCCAATCCCACGCTCACGTGTTCCGGCACATGCGGCTACGCGTTTGAGTACGCCGACTTCATGGACCTGTCGCGCCTGGGCGCGTTCGTCACCAAGTCGATCACGCGGGAAGAACGCCCCGGCAATAACCCGACGCGCATCGTCGAAACCCGCGGCGGCATGCTGAACGCGATCGGCTTGGCGAACGTCGGCCTCAAGCGGTTTTTGGTCGAGAAGGTGCCGCTGCTGCAGAAGATGCCCTGCCCGGTCATCGCCAACGTGGCCGGGCACAGTTACGACGACTACGTCGAAACCTGCGCCGCGATGGATTCGATCGGCTGCATCGCCGGCGTGGAGCTGAACGTGAGCTGCCCGAACGTGAAGGACGGCCTGACGTTCGGTACCGACCCCACGCGACTGAAAGACCTCGTCGGTCAGGTAAAGAAAGTCCTTCCGCACAAGCCGCTGATCGTAAAGCTCAGCCCGAACGTGGAAGACATCGTCGCCACCGCCCGCGGCGCGATCGACGGCGGGGCGAACATGCTTAGCCTCGTGAACACCTTCACCGCGATGGCCATCGACATCTGGAAGCGCAAGCCGCGCCTGGCGAACGTCACGGGCGGCCTGAGCGGTCCGGCGATCAAGCCGATCGCGCTCCACCTGGTCAGCCGCGTCTACCGCAACATCGCCAAGTCCGCCGGCGTGCCGCTGATCGGCATGGGCGGCGTACAGACGTGGCAGGACGCGGTCGAGTTCACGCTGGCCGGCAGCAGCGCGGTGGCGATCGGCACGGCGCTGTTCGTCGATCCGGCCACGCCGAATAAAATTTGCGACGGGTTGCAGGAATATCTGACAAAAGTAAAAGTCGAGCGGCTGAGCGATCTGGTGGGGGCGCTGGAATTGCCAGGGTGATTCTGCCATTCTGATCTGATCGAATGAGTCTGAATCTAATGACACAGCTTTTGATCCAAATTCCCACGAAGCTCGAAGCCAAAGTACGCGAGCACGCGGCAGACGCCGGGCACCGGAGCTGCGGCATTTGCTGTGAAAACGCCACTAGAGGTCGCCAGACGCTTCGTCACTGCACGACGTGCTCGGCCTAACGTTCCGCCCGGCCGAGAGTTATAAAACCCCTCAAAAATCGGCCGATTTTTACATTTTTTGGCCGACTTTCTCGATCGGCGGCGGTATAGATTGTTGGTCGCTTGCGTTGGTTGGGCGGCTAACAGTTCCTCTTCCGGAGGGAGGGGCCGGAATGCTCTTTGACAATTGAATACCGTCCCTGATCGTCCTTAGTTGCTTGCAAAGAGTCGCTGGCCGTACGGAGACGGACGCAACTTTCCGCGTCAATGCGCGGCTAACCAATGGCCGGGCCGGGAGTTGGGCCGTGCGGCGAGCGAGAATGTCGGACGGCGAGAAAAAAACCGGACGGTGTACGACCCTGATGCGTGGCGGCGGCTGATTTGTCGGCACTTTCCGTCACTATCCGGCACTTTCCGTCACTAAACGTCACTTTGAGGCACTGGCTGAAATGGCGTAACGCGTGGCCGGCCATGGGATTCGGCGGCGGGGCGAGGGGCCGGGATGATTTTATTCAAAACGAACCGTTTCGCTGAGATTTTGTCGCACGTAAGAACCGCTGGTTCGCCCCTTTACACCCTTTGGCCCGCGCATAGACTGCTCGATTCCGTTTGCGGCCGACCCCCGCACGAGTCCGGCGAATGTTAACGTTGGACCGGTCATTCGTCCGATAACCAAGAGGTAACTATGAGCATCAACATCGAATTCATCAAAGGCCGCCAGGTTCTCGACAGCCGCGGCAATCCGACCGTCGAGGTCGACGTGGTTTTGGAAGACGGCACGATCGGGACGGCCATCGTTCCGTCCGGTGCTTCCACCGGCGAGCACGAAGCGGTCGAACTGCGCGACGACGACAAGAAAAAGTGGGTCGGCAAAGGCGTCTCGAAGGCCGTCGACAACGTGAACACCAAGATCGCGCCGGAGCTGATCGGCCTCGACCCGCGCGAGCAGGAATCGATCGACGCGCTCATGATCGAACTCGACGGCACCCCGAACAAAGCTAAGCTCGGCGCCAACGCACTGCTGGGCGTTTCGATGGCAGTCGCGAAGGCCGCTGCCGCGGCGTGCAACCTGCCGCTGTACCGCTACCTCGGCGGGCCGGGCGCTCGCACACTGCCGGTGCCGATGATGAACATCCTCAACGGCGGCAAGCATGCCGACAACAACGTGGACTTTCAGGAGTTCATGATCCAGCCGTGGGGGTTTGATACGTTCAGCGAAGCCCTCCGCGCGGGCGTTGAAATCTACCACTCGCTGAAGAAGGTTCTGCACAAGGCCGGCATGAGCACGGCCGTTGGCGATGAGGGCGGATTCGCCCCCGACCTGAAAGACAACGAAGACGCGCTGAAGGTGATCGGCGAAGCCGTGACGGCCGCCGGTTACGAGTTCGGCAAGCAGATTTTCGTCGCGCTCGACCCCGCCGCCAGCGAGCTGTGGGACAACGAGAAGAAGGGGTACAAGTTCTTCAAGAGCGCCCCGGACAAGATCATGACCAGCGAGCAGATGGCCGACTACTGGCAGAAGTGGGTCGAGAAATATCCGATCCGCTCGATCGAAGACGGCTTTGCCGAAAACGACTGGGCCGGCTGGAAGCTGTTCACCGATCGCGTCGGCAGCAAGGTGCAGCTCGTGGGCGACGACTTGTTCGTCACCAACGTGAAGTTCCTGGAGAAGGGCATTAAGACCAAGACGGCCAACAGCATTCTCGTGAAGGTGAACCAGATCGGCACGCTGAGCGAAACGTTCGCCGCGGTGAACATGGCCATCCGCAACGGGTACTCTGCGGTGCTTTCGCATCGCTCTGGCGAAACCGAAGACAGCACGATTGCCGATCTCGCGGTCGCGACGAACTGCGGCCAGATCAAGACCGGTGCACCAGCACGAAGCGATCGCGTGGCGAAGTACAACCAGCTCCTCCGCATCGAAGAACAGCTCGGCGAACAGGCTATGTACGGTGGGTCGTTCTGGAATAAGTAAGAGAATTTGCCACGGATGGGGCACAGATAGAAAGATGGAAGTCTTATCTGTGTTCATCTGTGCCCCATCTGTGGCTAAGTAATTAGGACGCTCGTCATGGATGACGATCTGATTTTTCGCAAGAGGCAGCCGAAGGCGGGCAAGGCCGCGCCGGTCGGTCAGTCGACGAGTTCATCGTCGAGCGGCGCGTGGTGGTCGATCCCGGTGCTCTGCTTCGGGCTCGGCATGATCGCGTGGTGCGTGCTCATCCCGGCCAGCAACGCCAATCGCAAGTTGGTGCTGGAGCGCGAAAAATTGCAACGCGATCTGGCGGCGGTCGACAAGCAGATCGCCGTGAATGATGAGTTTTTGAAGCGCGTGTCGGGCGATCCGGAACTGTCCGAACGACTCGCGCAGCGGCAGATGAAGTTCATCCGCGAGGGCACCAACGTCCTCGAACTTCAAAAGCCGACGGCCCAGCAGGAACAGATGAGTCCTTTCCTGCTGACCGCAATGCCCAAGCCCGCGCCGCTGCTGAAGTGGCCGCGCCAATCCGGCCCGCTCGGTCGCCTGGCGGAAGACGGGAAGATGCAGCTCTATCTCATCGGTATGGGGTTGCTGCTGCTGGCTGGAGCGCTCGTGATGGGCGGCTCAACGACCAAGCCCGCCGACGTGCGGTAGATTCCTTCAAATCTTTCGCCGATCGGTCGGCGTCGTCCCCATCGCTTCGTGATACACCCGGCTGAAGTGATTCGGGCACGCAAACCCGCACACGTGCGAAACCTCCTTAATCGACAACGTGCTGTGCGTGAGTAAGTGATCGGCCTGCTCGATCCGAAGTTGCCGCAACCGGGCGGCGGGACTTTGTTGAAACGATTTGGCGTACAGCCGGCAAAGCTGGCTGCGGGATAATCCGGTGGCGGCGGCGAGATCGTCCACGCTGATCTCGCGCGACAACTGCTCCTTCATCAGCCGCTCGGCCGCCAGTAAACGGCGATCGATGCCGGTGTTTACTTCGGAGGAATCTTCATCTTCTCCACTGAGTTCACCCACGAGCGACCAAAGCGCCGCCATCACGCGAGCGCTCTGCGCCGCGCCGCCGGTGCGGACAAGGTTCGCGAGTTGTTTCGCCGTCTGGTTGATGCGTGCGCGGTGGCCGGATCGAATCTGCAGCTGATCGCGTGCGTTGAGAAAGTCGTGCAATGCGCCGGCGGATGCGGCGACGCGAAAGTCGATGAACAGGATTCGTACGTTTCGCACATCGTCGGCCCCGACCCAATGCAAAAGCCCCGGCGGAATCACGCACGCCTGCCCGGCCGCGGCGGTGACGAAATGGTCGCCGGCCCAGATACGCATCGCGCCTTCGAGGATGACAAGCACCTGAGTCTCCTGGTGATCATGCCGGCCGCACGGTTTGTGAAAATGCTCTTCGATTTCGGCAAGGAAGGGCACGCCCACGCCGGGCAGCGCTTGGCTGTAGTGAACGAGTCGAGATTCCGGTGTGCTGCTGGTCCGCATAACCCGTGTGCGCCGTTTGGATAGTTAATGAGTCGAAAATCCTGTTGATACCGGACGATTTATAGGCAAATATACCCTGATCAATCTGGAATGCGAGCCGTTTAGATAGCCTTGGAGGAACGAATATGGCTGACACCGACGCACCCGCCGCCATCCCGCTGATCGATTGCGACATTCATCCGGGCCCGAGCAAGCAGTATCCGGTCGAGCCGTTCATCCCGGAAAACTTCCGCGAAGCGATGCGGCAGGGCATGGCTAGTGCGCCGTCGCACGGGTACCAAAACCCGTTCGGCGTGAACCGGCGCGACGTGCGCTGTGACGATCCGCACGAGGTCGCCCGCATCCATTTAGATCGCTACGGCATCGCGTACGGCGTGCTTCAGCCGCCGGGCTTGAAAGTGTCGGTCACGCGCAATCCAACGGTCGGCAGCGCCGAAGCACAGGCGTGGAACGACTGGCAGATCGCCACGTGGCTCGCGGCCGACGAGCGGTATCTCGGCTCGATCTGCGTGAACATGAACGACCCACTAACGGCCGCGGCCGAAGTGCGCCGGGCCGGGCAGCATCCTCGCATGGTGCAACTGAACATTCCCGGCGAGGCGCATCGGCTGTACGGCGACCGCGGATATTTTCCGGTTTACGAAGCTGCGAACGAAATGGATCTGCCGATCTGCCTGCATCCCGGCTCGGAAGGATCGCTGCACTCGTCCACGCCGATCGGTGCGCCGACGAGTTACTTCGAGTGGCACAGCGGCATTCCGCTGACGTTCCAGGCACACTTGATCAGTCTTGTATGTGAAGGCGTGTTCGAAAAATTTCCGAAGTTGAGAATCGTGCTCTGTGAAGGCGGTTACGCGTGGCTCGCCCACACGATCTGGCGGCTGGATAAAAACTTCAAAGCCCTGCGAGCTGCCACGCCGTGGCTCAAGCGGCTGCCGAGTGAGTATGTGTTCGATCATGTGCGGATCACCAGTCAGCCGCTGGAAGAACCGGAAAAGCCGGAACATTTGCTGCAGATCATGGAAATTCTGAAGGCCGACCGCACGCTCTGCTTTGCGACGGATTTCCCGCACTGGGATTTTGATGATCCGGATCGCGCGTTCCCGAAGAAAATGAGCGAGCATCTGAAGCGGCGCATCTTCTACGAAAACGCCGCGGAGATGTACGGGCTGCCGTCGTTGGCAGAGACTCAGGCCAAGATGGCAGCGAAACAGGCGGTCGCGGTTTAGATAAGCGCGTCATCCTGAGCGTACCCGCGAAGGATCTGGCTGCGAACGTTCGAGGCCAGATCCTTCGCGGCTACGCTCAGGATGACAGACTCTTTTGTGTTCAACAGATATGTCAAACTCATCAGACGATCTCGGTTTCAAAGTTCCCCAGGGCTTCGGCTCGGAGAACAAGGCGCTCGATCACGCGTTCAAGATCGTCGCTGAGGCCCAGCCGCCCAAGGCCCGCAACGGCCGGCGGCTAACGGTGTGCGCGGCGAGCGAGTTGCTGCCGGGTCAGCGGAAGATCGTCGAAGATGGCTCAATCTCTATCGGCGTGTTCAACATCGCCGGGAAATTCCACGCGATCAAAAACGTGTGCCCGCACTACGGTGCGCCGCTCTGCCAAGGGAGCATCCACGGCACGCACAAACCCTCCAACGTGCATCAGTACGATCCCGACTACCAAGGCCAAATCATCCGCTGCCCCTGGCACGGCTGGGAATTTGATATCGTCACCGGCAAGGGCTTGTACGACCGCAACAGCCGCGTAGCGAGCTACGTGGTGGAAGTGGACGAGAAGGGCGATGTCGTCGTCCTGATCTGACGCTGCCTTCGCTGTGTCGCCGCTTCGTGGTAGATTTGCCCGCTTGTTCGCACTCGCTATCGAAACATCAGGAAGAGTCGGCTCCGTCGCCCTCGTGCGTGACGGCGTGGTTCTGGCCGAGCCGACGTTTGAGCACGGCCTCAAGCACGCGGCGGGGATTCTGCCGATGATCGATTCGCTCTGCCGCGAGCACGGCGTTGGGCCGAAGGATCTGGCGGAGTTATACGTGTCGATCGGACCAGGGAGTTTCACTGGGCTGCGGATCGGCGTGACACTGGCCAAGACGATGTCGCTGACGACCGGTGTGAAGATCGTCGCTGTTCCGACGGTGGCGGTGCTGGCGGCGAACGCTCCAGCGGACGCGGCGAACGTCATAATCGTGCTCGACGCCAAACGCGATCAGATTTTCACGGCGGCGTTTGAAAAGAATGTAGGGTCCGCCTTGGCGGACCGCGACGCATTGGTCCGCCAAGGCGGACCCTACATTGAGAGAGAGCCGGCCCATCTCGATTCACTCACCGCCATGCTCGCACGCTTGCCGCGGCCGGTGCATTTGCTCGGCGAAGGCATTCCGTATCACGACAAGTTCATCCCGAAAGACGACGCGGGCGTGATCGTCACCTCGTCAGACTTGTGGCGGGCCAAGGCGGGCGTCGTCGCGAACATCGGCATGGTGATGGCAGCCCGCGGGGAGTTCGCCGATGCCGATCGGCTCGTGCCGCTATACATTCGGAAGTCTGAAGCAGAAGAAAAGTGGGAAGAGAAAAACGCGACCAAGTGATGCACTTCGCGTCGGCCGGTCACCGGCTCGCGTACGTAATCACCCCGATCGCCACGCCAATCCCGCCGCAGATCATGCCGGCGATCGCCATGCCTCGGCCGCTGCCGCCCTCGCCGTTTCCGCTCACCTGGTTGTAGCCGATGATGCCGAAGACGATCGCCAGCACGCCGGGGATGATCGCGCAAAACGCGGGGATGCCGATGATGCCCAGCACGAGCGACGCGACGCAGAACCCGTTGCTCGTGCCGGCCGCCTCGAGCGTGGTGCCTTCCATCGTGAACGGCATGCCGCAACTCTTGCAGTTGTTGGCGGTGATGGGGCTGTTGCTGTGGCAGCGCGGGCAGATGATGAACTGCCGCTCGCCTTCACGCACGATGTTGGGCGCGCGATCGCCCGCGGCCGCGTACGCGTGAACGGGGTGCGGGTCTTGCTTGATGATTTGCCGCGTCTTCGGGTCGATGAGTCGGCCGTAGCGGTCGAGGATGGGGATCGTGATGTTGTTGCCACAGGTGGGGCATTGGCCCTCCTGGGCGGCCATCGATTCGGTCGCTTCAAGCCGGCTGGAGCAGTACCCGCAGTTGAAGCCATACCGCTTGCCGCCACCCGATCGCGGTGGCGCGGCGAATGCCTTCTGCTGTGTGTAGTTGGGCGTAGGCGGCGGAGGCGCGTCGCCTTCCGCGATCGCAGCGCCGACCGGGACCGGCACCGACGCGGGGACGCGCAGCGTCGACAGGCACGTAGGACAGCGAACCAATTGCCCCACCTGCGTATCGTCGGCCGAAAGCGACGTGCGACAAACCTGACAGGAAAACACCGGCATCTGGATGCTGATTGTGGATTGTTGAGCGTGGATTGTCGAGTGCCCCTCGACAATCGACATTCAACAATCAACAATCAGGGCATGTTCGATGCATTAACCGACAAATTTTCCAGCGTTTTCCGTGGCCTGTCCGGCAAGGGCCGAATCTCCGAAGAAAATATCCGCGAATCGATGCGCGAAGTCCGCACCGCGCTGCTCGAAGCCGACGTCAACCTCAAGGTCGTCAACGAGTTCTGCGAGAAGGTCATCACCAAAGCCATCGGCCAGCAGGTGATTCAAAGCCTGCAACCCGGGCAGTTAATGGTGAAGATCGTGTACGACGAGCTGGTCGAGCTGCTCGGCCCGGTCGATACGAAGATCTACATGGTCCAGCCGGGGCCGACCGTCATCATGATGTGCGGCCTGCAGGGTTCGGGCAAAACCACCACCTGCGGCAAGCTGGCGAAGTACCTCCTCGGCAAAGGCTATCACCCATTACTGGCGGCGGCGGACTTGCAGCGGCCGGCGGCCGTGGAGCAGCTCCGCGTGCTGGGCGAGCAGGTTGGCGTGCCGGTTTATCTCGATCAATCGAAAGTCGCGCCGCACGGGCAGGTGCAAAAGGGCGCGGCCGTCTCGGTGTGTCGCGCCGCGGTCGCCAAGGCGCGGGCCGACGGGCAAGACATCGTCATTCTCGATACCGCCGGCCGACTGGCGATCGACGAAGAGCTGATGAACGAGCTGAAGGACGTGAACGATCAGCTCAAGCCGCACCAGGTGTTCCTTGTGCTCGATGCGATGACCGGCCAAGACGCCGTGAACAGCGCCAAGGCGTTCAACGAAAAGCTCGAAATCGACGGCCTGATCCTCACCAAGTTTGATTCCGACACGCGCGGCGGCGCGCTGCTCAGCGCGAAAATGATCACCGGCAAGCCGGTGAAATTCCTCGGCGTCGGTGAAAAGCTCGACCGGCTCGAAGAATTCCGCCCCGAAGGCATGGCCCAGCGCATCCTCGGCATGGGCGACATTGTCGGCCTCGTCAGCGAGGCGATGGAAAAGTTCGACCAGGAAGAAACCGCCCGCCTCACCGCCAAGATGGAGAAGGGCTCTTTCACGCTCGACGACTTCATGGCGCAGATGAGCCAGGTGAATAAGCTCGGCCCCATGAGCAAAGTCATGGGCATGATTCCCGGCATGAATGACCTCGCCAAAAACGCCAACATGGGCGATGGCGATGTCGAACGGCAGATGGGCCGCATGCGGGCGATCTACGACAGCATGAACCGCAAGGAGCGGGCCAAGCCCGAACTACTCGACGGCAACCGCCGCCGCCGAATCGCACGCGGTGCCGGTGTTGGATTGAACGAAGTCGGCCAGTTCATGAAGCAGTTCGAGATGAGCCGCGACATGATGCGCGCCGTCGGCGGGCAGGGCATGATGGGCAAGCTCAAGATGATGAAGACGCTGATGAGCGGTGGGCTATCGAGCCTCGGCCAACCCGGCGGGCCGATGCTGCGGACGAAAAAGAGCGGGTGGAACGCGCCGAAGGATCGGAATAAGAAGAAGAAAAGATAACGATGTCCAGCCCGACTCCATCAGCGCCGGTGATCGATTATGCGAGTTCGGGCATCTCACGCTCACCGCATTTTCGTTGGGCGTTGTTGTCGTACGTGGTTCCGATGGTCGGAGTGTGGCTTTCACTGACCGCGTTGTACTGGACTTACGAGATCGGCGTGACATGGCCCTTAGAAATTCACGGAGAGTGCGGAACGTGGCTAGCGTGGGCACGGTTCCAGATGGGCCAAGTCCCGTACGCTTTGGCGGTCTCGGCATACATCACGATTAGATGGCTGCGCAATCCATACGCCCGCCCGTTCCTGCTTATTTCGCTGTTCGCTGCGGCTGTGTACTGGTCGGTTGTAGTTCAGCGAACCGCCATCACGATTGAAGGGCCTCATCCGACATCGTGGCTGGTGGGCCTCTTTTCGCATTGACGCAGTGATGTAGGGTCCGCCTTGGCGGGCCATCTCGTTTTCACGGTCCGCTAAGGCGGACCCTACAAAATGCAAGATATGCCAAAAAGTACTGTCGAACAAATCCGCGAGCGGTTCGACAACGACGTCGAGCGATTTAGCAATCTGGAGACCGGCCAATCGGCGGCGATGGATTCGCCGTTGTGTTTGGAGTTGATTGCCAAAGGCGCCGCGGCGACGACTCCGAAGGCAAAGAGTGTGCTCGACATCGGCTGCGGGGCGGGGAATTACACCGTGCGTCTGCTGCAGGAACTGCAGGGGCTCGATTGCACGCTGCTGGATCTGAGCCAGCCGATGCTCGATCGGGCCAAGCAGCGCGTGAGCGCGGCCACGACCGGCCGAGTGCGAACCGTGCAGGCGGACATTCGGCAGGCGGATCTGCCGGCTGGTTCGTTCGATATCATCATGGCCGCCGCGGTGCTGCATCATTTGCGCACCGACGAAGAATGGCGGGCGGCGATCAACCGTCTCTACGAGTTGCTCCGGCCGGGCGGGTCGGTGTGGATTTTCGACATGACCGACCACGCCGGCAACGCGGTTCGCGACATGATGTGGAAGCGATACGGCGATTACCTGGCCGGGCTGAAGGACGAGGCGTATCGCGATTCGGTGTTCGCGTACGTCGAAAAAGAAGACACGCCCAAGCCGCTGGTGTATCAGTTGGAGTTGCTCCGGCAGGCCGGATTCGATCGCATCGACGTGCTGCACAAGAACGGCCCGTTCGCGTCGTTCGGGGCGATTAAAATGTAGGGTCCGCCTTGGCGGACCAAGTTTACTCACTTATGAAGCGCTTCGGCGACATCATCCTCGGCACTGCGATGTGCCTGATCGCGTTGGCCACCCAGGGTTTCGTCCTCCTGCTGCTGATTGGGTTTCCGGCGATGGCCATGCTCGACAACATAGGACTGCAATGGCTCGCGGTGGTGACGGCGGGCGTGGGGTACAACTGGCTTGCGTTTCAGCATTTCAAACGCGACGACTATACGTTTCACCGAACACTGAGCACGCGTTTCGCGTCGCTGTTTCCGCGAGGGCTCTGGCGCATCATTCACGGCAGAGAAACCTATTCTGCTGCCGAGTTTGAAACGCGTGGGTTCGACGTGGTGCTGCACGCCGAAAAAGTGTAGGGTTGGCCTCGCAGCATAGCAGTCTGTAATGCGATTCTCCGAGGGGCGCACCGCAATGCCAGTCATCACCAAAATCTCCGAACAAAAACGCCGGGAGAATCGGCGAAATGTCTATCTCGATGGGGCGTTTGCGTTCGGATGTAATCTCAACGTTGTCGCGAAATTCAGGTTGCGCGAGGGGCTCAACGTTACCGCCGAGAAGGTGGCGGAAATCCTTGCCGGCGAGGTGCGGCAGGAGGCGTTTGACTACGCGATGAAGTCGCTCGAACGCCGGCTGCACAGCAAGGCGGAGCTGTCGAAGAAACTCGCCAAGCGTGAGTACGACGCGAAGACCATCGAACTGGTGCTGGCTGACCTTGAGCGGATGGGGTACGTCGACGACGCAAGATTCGCCAGGACCAAAGCCACCGCGGCCGCCAAGTACAAGCATCACGGGCATCGCCGCGCACGGCTGGAGTTGATGAAGGCCGGCGTTGACGACGCCACGGCCCGCAAGGCGATCGAAACCGTCTACGACCCACACGACAGCCTAGCCGTCGCCCGAGCGCTCGCGCAGAAGCAGGCACCGCGCCTTCGTAAGCTCGACCCGATCGTTGCCCGGCGTCGTCTCGTCGGCATGCTCGGTCGTCGCGGGTTTGATTACGAAACGATTCGGCCGGTGATTGACGAGGTGCTGGGGTATCACCACGATAAGCGCGAGGACGAGTGATTGGCTCCCTCGCCCCGGAGGGAAGAAGGCTGGGGTGAGGGGCGAGACGTCAACCGGCTATCGGCGGTTATTTGCTCAGGACCGTTTTGTGTAGTTGCGACGCCTGCGTCGCCGTCGCGCACCGAAGAGGCGACGCAGGCGCCGCAACTACATCATTATGAACGCCTCTGCTGGCTCGCGCTCGACGCAACTCGACTACTCACCGCTCATCGAAGGATCGCGTTTCTCCCCTCACCCCAACCCTCTCCCCTCCGGGGAGAAGGAGCCAGATCACTTCACGCCCGTCGTCACCATCGGCAGATCATCCGTGCGGAACGGGCTCGCCGGCAGGCCTGCCTTGTTGAAGACGTTGCAACCGGGGTTTTGTGACCAGCCGTAGCGGACGCTGATCGGCTTGGCGACGGCGGGGCTGTTGAGCGTGACGGTCGGGCCGTCGATCGTGGCGGTGGCGGGGTGGTACTTGCCGTCTTCGCCGGCGACTTCGAAACCGACAGGCTGGCCGTTGGCGGTCAGGCCGTCGGCGGCGTACTTGAAACTCACGACGGCCGTCGCGCCGTTGAGCTTCAGCGAGTCGAACATCGGTGAGCGCGGCGCGGTCTTACCATAGGCGAGGATCATCGCTTCGTGTGCGAGCCGAAGTCCTACGTCGAGCTTGTTGCGCGGGTGAATATCTTTTTCTTCGCCGATGTCGATGGTGACCGCGTGGCCGGTGTTGGGCAGGGCGAGTGTGCGCGACTGCGCCTCGCGCAGCTCGGCCCACGGACTGCCGGCGGCAGTGTCCATCCCGTTTTGGTAGTTGGCGAGTTGCACCCAGATGAACGGGAAATCGCCTTGGCCCCAAGCGTCGCGCCAGCTTTGGATCATGAGCGGGAAGAGCGTGCGATACTGCGCAGCGCGGGAGGCGTTGGATTCGCCTTGGTACCAGATGGCGCCGCGAATGCCGAATTGAACGATCGGGGCGACCATTGCATTGTAGAGCAGCGTGGGCGTGTTCTGGCCTGTTGGGGTGCGGTGCGGAAGGGCGAGTTCGGCCTGGTATTTCCAATCGCCATCGAGTTCGATCGCGCGCGACGGCTCGCCGACCGGAAAGGCCCGCATCCGATCGGCCGGGCCCGTCATGCCGCCTTCGGCCCACTGATTAAAGACGCGGATCGCGATCGTGTTTCGGCCCGCCTTCACCAGGTTGCCGGGAACGACGTACTCACGCTGCACCATCCACCACTCCGGCGTTTCTTTGCCCGTCGCGCCAACCTGCTTGCCGTTGAAGTACGTGTAATCAAAATCGTTCAAAATGCCCGGGTTGAACTGCAGATCCTTGCCGGCCCAGTCAGCGGGCACGTCGATCGTGCGCCGGAACCAGACCGACCCGTCGCAATTCATCCCTTTGCTGTGCCATGTGCAGGGGAGCGTCATCGACGGCCAATTGCTGTCATCAAAGTTCACGTCGGCCCAGCCCATGCCGGCGCCTTTGTTGCCAGGGTCGGTGTGCGGAACGATTTCGCCGCCGGCTTTATACGTCTCGATTTTCTCGAGCAGGTAGGCGTTCGCGGGATCGCCCTCAAGCACTTCGCGTGGCGTCCAGCACTCGACCGGAGTGCCGCCCCAGCTGGTGTTAATCAGGCCGATCGGCACACCGATCTGCCGCTGAATTTCGCGACCGAAGAAATATCCGACGGCGGAGAAGACTTTCGCGTCGGTCGGGTTGCAGGTGGTCCATTTGGTGTCGATGTCTGACGTGGGCGAAAACGACGCGACCTTGGGCACCTGATAAAGCCGAATCAGCGGGTGATTGGCTTTTTTGGTCTCTTCGTCGCCACCGCGGGCCGACGCGAGGCCCCATTCCATGTTCGATTGGCCGGAGCAAACCCACACGTCGCCGACAAGGACGTCGGATATTTTCACCGTCTCCGAACCCGCGGCGACGACCAGTTCATGCGGCCCGCCGGCGAGTAGGGGTTTGATCGCGATCTTCCAGCGGCCGCTCGCGTCGGCGACGGCGGAACCGGTTTGGTCGGCGATTTTCGCGGTGACGGTCGCCTGCGGCTTGGCCCAGCCCCAGATTGTGAGCGGCAGGTCGCGCTGCAAAACCGTGTGATCGGTAAAGATGCTCGGCAGTTTCAAAGTCTCGGACATCGTTTTCCTCATGTAGGGTGGGCAATGCCCACCACGGACGTCAATCGGTGGGCAGTGCCCACCCTACGAAATCGATCGGCCGCCATCCAAACGCAGGATTTGGCCGGTGATGTAAGTTCCTTCGGTCGCTAAAAATTTCACGAGTTTGGCGGCGTCGTCGGGCGTGCCGGCGCGGGCGAGGGGCACGCGCTTCAGGTACGCCTCGCGATCGGCGGCGGGCATGTCAGCGGGCCAGTCGATCACGCCGGGGGCGATGCCGTTGACAGTGACCTCGGGCGCCAGTTCGCGCGCCAGTGACAACGTGGCATTGGCCAGCGCCGCTTTGCTGGACGAGTGTGCGAGATACGCCGGCCACGGCCGTTCGGCGAGCAGGTCGATCATGTTCACGACATGTCCGCGGGCGGAGCGCAGCAGCGGGGCGAATTTCTGAATCAGCAGTACCGGTGACGTCACGTGGATCGCCATCGCGTTCGCGAGCACGGTTGAATCGGTCGCGGCGAGGTCGGCCCGCACGAACATCGACGCGTTGTTCACCAGCAGATCGAGCCGATTAAAGTGCGATGAGAATTGACGGAAAATTATTTCGACGGCTTCGTCGGGCTTGGTGAGGTCCGCCTTGATCGGCAACGCCTTCGCGTTTCGACTCGCGACGTCGCGGGCGAGCGATTTTGCGTCGTCTTCGCTGCTCAGATAAGTGAATGCGACATCAAACCGCGCCGCGGCCAGCGTTTGCACGATCGCCCGCCCGACGCGTTTCGCGCCGCCGGTGACCAACGCCACTCGCCGCTCCTCCAACATGCTGGAAAGGATACAGGCGGCCGGGTAATTTGAAAAACCGATGAAAGCGACGCTCGAACAACTCAACGTCTCCGGCGGCGGCATGCCGAAAACGCCGATCCTCGCGGCTCGCGTGACCACCGAAGGCGTTCCCGGCGACTGGCAGAAAAATCGAAAATACCACGGCGGGCCGAACCGGGCGATCTGCCTGTTCAGCGTTGAACTGTACGACGCACTCCGCCGCGAAGGGGCCGACATGCAACCGGGAAGCGTCGGCGAGAATTTCACCACGCGCGGGATCGACCTGCGGTCGCTCAACAAAGGCGATCGCCTGCGGGTCGGCAAATGTGTAATCGAGCTGACGGACATTCGGGTTCCTTGTACGAATCTCAATAAGTGGCATCCCAATCTGCTGCAGATGATCCAAGGTCGCAGCGGCTGGGTGGCAAGAGTGGTGGAAGACGGGGATGTGAAGCCCGGGGATGCGGTTGAATTGATCAAGGATTGAGTCGATTTTCGGCCTTTGTCTGGGGTTTATCGCCCGCCCGGATCGTTTCGATGTCGGTTCTTGTATTTACGTTCGATTTGTCTATACTCTCCGATTCGCAAAAGTCAGGACGATTGGAGACTAGAAATGGCCGTGAAGTTGCGTCTGAAAAGGTTGGGTCGGAAGAATCACCCGTTTTACCGGTTGAACGCGATCGATTCGCGCTCGCCGCGTGACGGGCGAGTGATCGAAGAACTCGGTCATTATGACCCGCTTTTGAAGGATAAAGCCAAGCAATTCGTGGCCAAGCTCGAACGCTGCCAGTACTGGCTGAGCGTTGGCGCTACCCCGAGCGAGACCGTCTCGTCGCTGCTGAAAAAGGCCGGCGTTGAGCACAAGTCGCTCAAGCTGCCCAAGGCTGGCAAGCCGAAGGTCGCCCCGGTTGATCCGAAGGCGGCGAAGGTCGAGGGCGCCGCGGCGCCTGCAACCGCTTAGTAATAAACTAGATGTGAACGCCCGCGATGAAGTATAATCGCGGCGTTCGCGCAAATGGAGAATGCCGCTTCGCGTTGATATTCTGACCCTGTTCCCGGAGATGTTTGGACCGTTTATCGGTACTAGCATCCCTAAACGGGCGGCCGATAAGGGCTTAGTCGAATATCATCTGACGAATATCCGGGATTTTGCAACCGACAATCACCAGTCGGTCGATGATAAACCTTTCGGCGGCGGTCCTGGCATGGTGATGATGTGCCAGACCCTGTTCGATGCCGTCGAATCGGTCGAAAAACAGGATTCTCGCCCTGCAACGCGTATCATTCTTACGCCCCAGGGACGAAGGTTTGATCAAGATCTGGCTAAGGATTTGTCTGGTAAACCCCGGCTTCTCCTGATATCAGGTCGGTACGAAGGCTTCGATGAGCGAATCATCGACGGCCTGAAACCGATGGAAGTGTCCATCGGCGACTACGTGCTCAGCGGCGGCGAACTGGCGGCGATGGTGATCATCGACGCGGTCGTCAGACTGATCCCCGGCGTTTTAGGCGCCGAGCAAGGGGCAGTCGACGAAACCTTCGCAGACGGCCTGATCGAGCACCCGCAGTACACGCGGCCGCGAGAGTATCGCGGCATGAGCGTGCCGGACATCCTGCTGAGCGGCGACCACAAGTTGATCGCCCAGTGGCGTCTGGAGCAGAGGAAAAAACGTACGCAGGAGCGTCGCCCCGACTTGTGGAAGACGTATCTACAACGCGAAGATTGATCCGATGACTCCCATCGCCCGGAGTTATCGCGAGATAACCGGGCGAATGAAAATCGGAGTCAGCCATGACCAACAAACTTCTCCAGCTCGTCGAACAATCCAGCCTCAAAGAAAAAGCTCCGATCTTCGCCGTCGGCGATACCGTCGACGTGGCCACCCGCATCGTTGAAGGCGACAAAGAACGCATCCAGGTCTTCAGCGGCACGGTCATCATGAAAAAGGGCCGCGGGATCAACGAGATGTTCACCGTCCGCCGCATCGTGAATAACGAAGGCGTCGAGCGAATTTTCCCGCTGCATTCGCCGTTCATCAGCAAGGTGAC
>Ga0070665_100000447_pt1 | contig 60073 bp, 66 predicted proteins | sample KBSS13metaG_FD_65862 | JGI IMG/M metagenome (GOLD analysis project Ga0070665, IMG submission 65862) | Switchgrass rhizosphere microbial communities from Kellogg Biological Station, Michigan, USA - KBS S1-3 metaG | ecosystem: Host-associated > Plants > Roots > Rhizosphere > Soil ...
CGCGGAACAGGCCGATACACTTGCCGAGGCGGGCATGACGCGGGCCAGCATCGGCGTCCAGGATTGCGATCCGAAGGTTCAGCGGGCCATCAACCGCCTGCAAAGCCCGTGGGATCTGCGCAACGCAGCCGGCCTGCTGCGGGAACGCGGCATAGACCGGCTGAACCTGGATCTGGTCTACGGGCTTCCGTATCAAACCCTGATGGGGTTGGAGCGTAACCTCGAACTGGCGATGGAACTGCGGCCGTCGCGCATGGCGCTGTTCGGCTATGCCCATGTGCCGTTCTTCAAGAAGCATCAGGCCCTGATCCCCGAGAAAGCCTTGCCGGACATCGAGGAACGGCTGGCCATGGTTACGTTCGCCGAAGGCTGCCTGACGGGAAATGGCTACCAGCCTGTCGGGCTGGATCACTTCGCTCTTGACGGCGATGACCTGGCGATCGCGGCGGAGCGGCGAACCCTTCATCGCAACTTTCAGGGCTATACGACAGATGCCGCGCCGGCGCTGCTCGGCTTCGGCGCCTCGGCGATCAGCGCCCTGCCCCAAGGTTATGTCCAGAACCAGGTCAGCGCGGCCCTGTATCGCAAAACCCTTGATGAAGACCGGTTGCCGGTCGCCAAAGGCATACTCGTTTCGGACGAAGACAGGCTGCGGCGGGACGTAATCGAGCAGATCATGTCCTATCTGGACGTCGATCTCGGCGCGGCGAACCAATCTCATGGCCGGCGGGCCGATAGTCTCGATGATGTGCTTGCCCTGACTGGCCCCTTGCAGGAATGCGGCGCCGTCACAGTGGAAGGCCGCCACATCACAGTCGCGAGGACCCAGAAAGCGGCTGCCCGCATTCTTGCCTCGTTATTTGACACCTATCTGCAAACCGGCGTGGGCAAACACTCCCTGTCCGCTTGATTTCAAAAATGATGTTCGCGGAACGGCCCGTGGAGCGTCGAGGCCCGCACCAGATAGGCCGTCGACCAGCCGATCATCAGAAACCCGTTGATGCCTTCCAATGCGGTCAACAACCGCCAGTCCTGGTGGAAGGGTAAAACTCCGTACCCGACAGTGGAGAACAAGGTCGTGGACAAGTATAGCGCGTCCTCGAATTCATTGGTGACATTCAGCAGGGCATAGGCCGCCGCCCAACTCCAGATTTCCAAGGTCAGGATGACCAGAATGCCCAGCACGGTCCCGGTCATGATCAAGGTGCGGCCGACATCGTGATTGTGGAATCCCAGCCAGCGCGCCAGCCGCGGCGTGCCGGCCGCAATCGCGATCAGACCGACAGTGTGTATGAGGACCGTGAATGCCACCAATACCGAGCCGGCAGCCAGATTCTGCAGCATCACGTCTGCCTCACGCCCGCCGGCAACCGGGCTCTGCGGCAGCAACACGCAGCGTCTGGCGATGCATCGCGGCAATCATGCGCTGGTCGCGACCGTAAAGGTCGCGGACGAGCCGCAGGCTGCCATCGGGCTCGGCTATCGCCGTCCAATACAGCACATAGATCGGTACTTTCCGGCTCAGGGGCAGCAAACGGGTTTCACCCTGGCCTATGGCATCCTGGATCAGCGCCACGCTGCTCTGATCGGCCGACAAGGCGTAGGAAGCCAGCGGCAGGATCTGTTCGACCCGGATGCAGCCATGGCTGAGCGCGCGGCTGGCCCGATTGAACGACGATTTTCCGGGCGTGTCGTGGAGATAGACATCGAAGCGGTTGGGCAGTTCCAGCTTGACCTGGCCCAGCGGATTGCGGGCCCCGGCCGCCTGCCGCACGCGATAGGGAAAGGTGCCGGCCGGGATGGCCCGCCAGTTCACATGAAGGCCCTGGGGATCATTCGGCGGGCCATCCAGCAGCACCATGTCCTGGCTGGCCAGCCAGGCGTGGTTACGCTTCAGTTTGGGCAATATCTCCTTGACCGCGATGGAATGGGGCACGTTCCAGACGGGATTGACGGTAATGCCGGCGCCTTCGGCGCGCAGGATCGGGGTGCGGGTCGCGGGCTTGCCAACAATGACGCGGGATGAAAGCACCTGGCGCCCACCCAGCCACATGGTCAGCTCAGCGCTCGCGGCATTGACCTCGATCCGGTCTGCTTCCAGTCGCCTGGGCAACCAGCGCCAACGCTCCATGTTGGCCGCGATAATGTCGCGCTGATGCGGATCGGGCGTTTTCGTGAGCCCAGCCTTTAATGCAAGATAACCGGGGTGCGCCGGCGCCAGGTCCGCCAGCTTCTGGCCGAGGGTGCCGGACTGCAACGCCTGATCAAGCAAGGCCGCCATGTCAGTGTTGCGTGCCGGCAGGGCAATATCCGCATCAATCGAGCGCAGCTCCAATCGCCCCTCGGCCACATCGTGCATGTAGGCAAGAACGGCCGTGCTCAAGGCGGCCTCGTAACCCCGCGGATCACCGGGGAGCGCGCGATAACGGTCGGGATCAAGCCCTTCGCGCGCCGCATCAGCAAGGACGGCGAGTGCGATCCGGGCATTCGCGTGGTTCGCGGTACTTCCGTCCCATGCCGGCGCGCCATGCCTGATTTGGTAAAAAGTCTGAACTTCGAGCACCTCCGAAGGTCCGGGCTGCACTGCGGCGCCCGCCATCGCTGGGACCGCCCAGATCGCGCACATGCCAAGGAGGCTCATAACAAATGACCGGAACATAGACGCACCTTGCCGGGTTCGGTGTCGGCAGACCTTGATCTGACGCAAGGCGATCCGATTCACAGCCGCTAGTTTCACAGAAATGAAACATGCGTTGATCATCGCCCACCCAAGACTTGAGAGCTTCACGGCGACCACGGCCGGCGCTTACAGCCAGGCCTGTGAGAAGCTGGGGCATGAAACGATCTACCGGGACCTTTACCGAATGGGCTTCGATCCGTGCTTAAAGCCCCAGGAAATTCCCGGCGATGCGCATTTCCAGCCCGCGGCAGACGTTCTGGCGGAGCGAGCCTTACTGGCTGATTGCGATGTTTTCGCGCTGTTTTACCCACTCTGGTTAAACGCACCGCCCGCAATCCTCAAAGGCTATCTCGAAAGGGTATTCGGCTTTGGTTTTGCCTATGGCGGTGGTGGACGCAGCTACAATCCGTTGCTTACCGGGCGCAAGTTCATCAGTTTCAGTTCCAGCGGTGCGCCCATCGACTGGCTTAAACAGATCGGCGCATTTGATGCGCTGTGCGTTGTGTTCGACGAGTGTTTCGCCGACCTGTGCGGCATGACATCCCTGGACCACGTTCATGTGGGCGGAATCACACCGGGAACGAACCCCTTCTTTGTCGAAGCACGGCTGAAAGATGTACGCGAAGCCGTAACCCAGCACTTTGGAAAGGACGAACATGCCGCTCATGAAAATTAGGCTTGAGCTGGGCCGCACGCCCGATCACCCGCAAGGCGATCCGCGCCACGGTTATGAATTTGTCGCGCCGCTGGATGGCCAGGGTTATCTGGACCCAGTGGAGTGGAAGGCCCAAAAGGACCGCTGCGCGGTTCACCGGTTTCACCCGCACCAAGCCGAATATCGAGGAAGTTTGCGCCACAATGGCCGAGGCTGGCTCTTCGACTATCTGCCTGGCCGCACCAGCAATGACGAATCGATATCCCGGCTCGACCGTCACCAGATCGAGAAAAATCTTTATCTGACGATCACCGAGGAGGACGGGGTGGCTCGCCCCTTCAAGATCGTGGATGTCAGGCCGCTTCCGGAAGCCCCCACACGGTCAGCTATAGCCGGCGAGAAGCGCCATTCGCACCAGCTCTGACAGGCTGGAAGCGCCGGTCTTTGTCATGACATTGGCCCGATGGACCTCCACCGTGCGGGGACTGAGTCCCAGATCATAGGCGATGGTCTTGTTGGGATGGCCCGCTAGAAGGCCGTGCAGCACGTCTCTTTCGCGGTCACTCAGTGATTCCAAGCGTCGGGCGGCCTCATTGACTACTCCCATCCGGCTCTCGCCTTTCCGGCGCTCTAAGGCAGCCTCGATGGCGGAAATCAACGCGTCATCCGTGAAGGGCTTCTCGATGAAATCCGCCGCCCCCAGTTTCATGGCTTCCACGGCCATAGAGACATCAGCATGGCCGGTCATGATGATGACGGGACAGGCGCTCTTACGATCCCGCAGGCGGCGCAGCAGCTCAAGGCCGTCCATCTCCGGCATACGTACGTCACTTAGGATCAAGCTTTGGGCGCCATCCTTGAAGCCGGATAGAAAACCCGTAGCGGTTTCATAGACCTTCACCGCCAGCCCAGCCGTGCCCAATAAAAACGCAAGCGCGCGTCGCACGTCCTCGTCGTCGTCGATCAGATGGACCAGCGCCCCTTCCAGCACCCCCTCAGGCATATGTCAGCTCCCGCTCGTCCATGGCCCGCATCGTCATCCGGAAGATGGTACCGCCTCCCGGCGCGGGTTCTGCCGTCAATGTACCACCATGCGCCTCGACGATCGTCCGGGATATCGACAGGCCCACGCCCATGCCTTGCGCCTTGCTGGTAACGAAGGGCTGAAACAGGCGCGCCATTATCTCGGGCGCAATCCCCGGGCCCGTATCGGCCACGGCCACCTCGACCATATTGCCGTCCAAGGGACGAGTCGAAATATGCATCTCCTTCCGACCACCGGCTTCCAGCATGGCTTCAAGGGCATTGCGCATAAGATTGAGAATCACCTGCTGGATTTGAATCTTGTCGACCATGACCAGGCCGACGCGCGGATCGAACTTGTAAGTCACGCGGATGCCAGTTTCCTTGACCCCTACGAGCGCCAAGGCGCTCGCCTCCTCGATCAGCCTGCGAAGATCCTCGGCATGGCGCTCGCTTTCCCCGCGGGCCACGAATTCCCGTAACCGCTTGATGATCTGGCCGGCGCGCAATGCCTGGTCGGCCGCGCTATCCATGGCCTGCCGTATCTGGTCCTTGTCCTCCGGCCTGCCCCGGTCTAGCAGCCGGCGGGCGCCATTGAGATAGCTGGCGACGGCCGTCAGTGGCTGGTTCAATTCATGGGCCAAGGTCGAGGCCATCTCCCCCAGTGCGGTAAACCGGGACATGAAGATCAACTCCGCCTGCAGATCCTGAAGACGCTGCTGAGCCTCTTGGCGCTCCGTGGTATCACGGACAAAGCCGGTGAAGAACCGGCGGTCTCCTAACCGCATCTCGCCCACCGCCAGCTCCATCGGAAAGGTCGAGCCGTCCTTACGCTGCCCCACGACGAGGCGCCCGAGACCAATGATGCGCCGCTCCCCCGTCGCCAGATACCGTGCGAGATAGCCATCATGCTGACCGGCATAGGGTTCGGGCATCAGCATGCTGACATTGCGTCCTGTCGCTTCGGCGGCTGTGTAACCAAAGAGCTTTTGCGCCGTGGCGCTGAAGGATTGCATGACACCCCGCGTGTCGATCACGATCATCGCATCCGGAACGGTATCGAGCACCGACTGCAGGTGCGCCTCCCGCTCCAGCAAGGCGCTTTGCGCTCTCTTTGTGGCCGTGATGTCGCGAGATACCTTCGAGGCACCCACCAGATGGCCGCTTTCATTATAGACCGGAGAGACGGTGACCGAGACGTCAATGACGGTGCCGTCCTTGCGCCGCCGCCGGGTCTCGAAATGATCGACCTTTTCCCCGCGCCGAATGCGGCCCAGGATCTGCTCTTCCTCTTCCGCCTCGTGCCCCGGCGGGAGCAGCGGCGAGATGGAACCTCCGATCATTTCCTCCGCCGCATAGCCAAAAATCTCTTCGGCGCCGCGGTTCCAGTCGGTGACGAACCCTCCCAGAGTCATGCCGATGATCGCGTCATCGGATGAGGAAACGATCGCGGCAAGGCGGGACGCGACATCGCGTCCGCCCAGCATTGCTGGTTTCCCGTCTCCCTTCGTCATGAGTCGATCCTAGCCAGCCATTCCACCGACCGCCAGAGCGGTTGATTCGCCTCAAGGCGGTGCCTTCTGCCCTGCGCCAATGTTCAAAGCGCAACCCGGGAGATTATCCGATGAAGGCGCTGGTTTATCGCGGTCCCGGCTTCAAGGCGCTGGAAGACCGGCCCAAACCTGTTCTGCAGGATGGAGATGACGCGATCGTGCGGGTGACCTGCACGACCATATGCGGCACCGACCTTCACATTCTGAAAGGCGATGTGCCCAGCTGCACGCCCGGCCGCATCCTGGGCCACGAAGGTGTCGGCATTGTTGATAGTGTTGGACCAGCCTGCACCCGGTTCAAGGCCGGCGATCACGTCCTGATTTCCTGCATTTCGTCCTGCGGAAAGTGCGATTATTGCCGGCGTCGCATGTATTCCCACTGCGAGAGCGGGGGCTGGGTTCTGGGCCATACCATCGATGGCACCCAGGCTGAATATGTTCGCATTCCGCACGCCGATACCAGCCTGTATCACATTCCAGAGGGCATGGATGAGCAGGCCCTCGTCATGCTCAGCGACATCATGCCCACCGGTTTCGAGTGCGGCGTTCTGAATGGCAAGCTGGAGCCAGGAATGAATGTCGCCATTGTGGGCGCCGGCCCCATCGGCCTTGCGACCCTGTTGACGGCGCAATTCTTCTCGCCCGCGCGCATCATCATGATCGATCAGGACGACAACCGCCTCAAGATCGCGCGCCAGCTTGGCGCCAGCGACACAATCAACAATAGCCGGCAGGACGCAGCCGCTCTGGTGCTCTCCCTCACTGGCGGCAAAGGCGCGGACGCGGTCATCGAAGCCGTCGGTGTCCCCGCCAGCTTCGAGTTGTGCCAGGACTTGGTGGCTCCTGGCGGCACCATCGCCAACATCGGGGTCCATGGTCACAAATGCGACCTGCATCTGGAGCGGCTATGGGACCGCAATATCGCCATCACGACCCGGCTGGTGGATACAAGCACGACCGGCCTGCTGCTCAAGGCTGTGTTGTCGGGAAAGCTGGCGCCCACCTCGTTGATTACCCATCGTTTCAGCCTCGACCGGATATTGGACGCCTATGACACCTTCGGCCGGGCTGCGGAAACCGGCGCTCTCAAGGTCCTGATCGCGGCCCCATAGGACCCCGGGGACTACGTAGAATCCCTTAGGAACAAACCCAATTTCGCGGCCCTGCCTGCACCTCTACCAATGCGCTCACCCCAGCCACGGAGGCAGCGATGACAGCGCAACAGGCCATGAAATCCGACCTTTCCCCAGCACAGGCCCTGGCGGCGCGGACCGCCTGGCTCGGCAGGCAGAACGAGCCCCTGAAGTCGGCCGGTACCGTCATCGAAGTGCCGGAGGGACAGGAGATCTGTGCCGAAGGCCAGGAAACGGAGACCTTCTACAAGGTTCTGTCCGGCGTGGTGCGGGTATGCCGCTTCCTCGCAGACGGCCGCCGCCAGATTGAAGCTTTCCATGTCGCGGGTGAAATGTTCGGCCTCGAGCTGGGCGCCGAGCGCATGATGTCCGCCGAGGCTGTCATCGACTCCCGCCTGATCGCCTACCGGCGCCGCGGCGTCGAGCAACAGGCCAGGACCGATCACGCGATCAGCCAGCAGCTGTTCCAGCACGCGATGCAGAGCTTGTCCCAGGCGCAGTGCCACTCACTTCTGCTGAGCCGGCGCGGGGCGGCCGAGAAGGTCGCCGCCTTCCTGCTGGACTGGATGGGCAAGACCGCCGGAGATAATACGCTGCACCTGCCCATGTCCCGCCAGGATATTGCGGACTATCTGGGCCTCACCATCGAATCGGTTTCCCGCAGCATGTCGCAGTTCGAGCGCGATCGCACGATCGCGCTATCGGGCGCCCGGCATATACGCATTCTCAACCAGACCGCGCTCGAAGACACGACGGCGTGATCAACGAAAAAATCCATAAGGGGCTTTCATGTCTACGCAAGAGATTTCATTCCTCGTTCTGGTGGTTGGCGCCCTTCTGCTGTTCGCCGGCGTGCTGGGCTGGGCATCGTGGATGGAAAGCCGCGATACGCGCGGAAGGATATGAACGTTCTCCAAGCCATCCGGGAGCGGCGCGCTGTCCGTGATTTCACCAGCCAACCGGTTTCACAAGCCTCTTTGCGCCAGGTGATCTCGGCTGCAAGCTGGGCGCCGAGCGCAATGAATGCGCAGCCCTGGCACTTCACCGTCGTGACGGACAAGACGATCCTGGACGAGATTTCGACCCACGCCAAAGCCTGGATGCTGGCCAACATGCCGGAGTTGCGTCAGACAGGTCATTTCCGTGACCTTCTGTCCGATCCGGGCTTTCATCTGTTTTACCGGGCTCCCGCCCTGGTGGTCATTTCCGCGCCTGCTGAAATGCAGTGGGCCACGGAAGACTGTGCCTTGGCCGCCCAGAACCTAATGCTCGCGGCCGTGGATATGGGCTTGGGCACATGCTGGATCGGTTTCGCCCAGGGCTGGCTGACGTCGAAGGAAGGCCGAGAACTTCTCAATCTGGCGCCCGACAAGGTGGTGGTCGCGCCCATAGCCGTCGGCTACCCAAAAGCGCCGCCCGCCTTAATGCCGCGAAAAGCCATTGCGCTCAGTTGGATCGGCCCCAAGGACATTCAAGATCATGGCAGCCCGCATCCCGTCCACTAGTTCAGGAGACGACAATTCATGACAAGTGCGCAGGGTAAGCCGTTTCATTGCATGGTCTGGATTGACCATCGCATCGCCCGGATATTCGCCGTTACGCAACGTGAGCTGACCGAATTGGTCACTCTGCATGCCCCCGATGATGGCCGTGGCCATATTCATCACCGCGCCGGCACGCCAGGGGCGGGCCACGAACCAATGTCAGAATATTTTTTGAACCAGGTGGTGGATGCTTTGCGTGAGCCGGAAGAGATTTTGATCGCCGGGCCCGCCCAAGCCAAACAGATTTTCAAGGCGTACCTCGCAAAAAAGAGGCCGACCCTCCACGAGCGCGTTGTGGCCGTGGCGGCGTTGGACGATATCGGCAACGATGAATTGCACACTTTTGCTCGCCGGTTCTTCCATCGGATCGACCGCATGCGGGGCTCGGCGCCTCATGTTTAAAGGGATGCTGGTTGGAAATAATTGAAAACCAGGGAGGCTGATTTGACGCGAACAAGACTGGAAACCGACATCACAGTCCCGGCCGAGCTTTGGAGCACGAATATCTTGCCGGAAGGACTGCTGGAACGTTGGGTGTTCGCCAACAACGCCCTTGTCGAAGCTGGCGACCCCGTGGCCGCGGTGCGTATCGAAGGCGCGTTGCATAACATTATGGCGCCCAGCAGAGGCCGACTGCACATATCATCCTGGCCGAATAGTGTGATCGAGCCGGGAAGCGCCATTGGAACTGTTTCTCGCTTCGTCTAACACCAATGAAGAGAACGACAGGCCCCTATCAGTATTGTCGACGACAGGCCAGCCTTTAGCGGAGAGCGCCCCACAATCGGTACCCGATCATCCACCGCGCTACAGTGGTGGGTAAGGAGTTAACGCCCGGCTGGCGCAAAGCGGACGGCCTAGACCGGCGCGCAGGTCTCGAACCTGGCTAATCTCCTATTATCTCGCGCGACGGGCGCCGACGCCGCAACTAGTGGCTCAGAAGCACACAAAATTCCGGATCCAGTAAGACATCCCGGGTAACGCCGCCGAAGATCCATTCCCCGAGGCGATTGTGACCGTAGGCGCCGGCTATGAGAAGGTCGCATTTGCGGTTCAACAGTTCGGCGTGGAGATGGCCGGCATGCTGGCTGGATGTTCCCACTGCCAGACCGGTCGCGGGAGTGTCGTGCTGTTCCAGCCAAAGCCGGACATCCCGAACCCGCGACTCGGCGTGCGTCCGGTCGCCTTCCGAGGTCACCTCCAAGACCGTCACATTTCCGGCGGCCTGGAGTAGCGGCAGGGCATCAAAGGCGGCGCGGCGAGCTTCCCGGGCATCTTTCCAGGCCAGGAAAACGTGCTCCATGGCCAGGTGCGTTATCCCTTGCGGTACGATCAGGACAGGCCGTCCGGCGCGGATCGCAAGATCGCCGACACTGACTCGGCGACCATTATCGAAAAGCGACGCCCCGATATCCTTGCCGGTGACGATCAAGTCCGCGCAACGCGCCTCGTCGGCGATATAGTCGGAAAGCGTTTGGAAAGTAACCGCCGAACGCCAGCTGATCTGTTTCACACGATGTTCCAGTGCCCTGTGAAACTGGGCGCCGCATTCCGCCAACTCGCTGTCAAGTTCGGACCGCTCCTCGGCAAGGACATCCACCATCGCATAGCCCTCCTCATAAAGCGGATGGGTGAGCTGCGCGGCCGCAATTCCCACAACCCGGGACCGAAAGCGCTCGGCGAGCTGCCCTGCAATGTTCAGGACCCCCTCATTGTCGCCGTTCAAATCGAGGTGCACCAAGATGGTCTTATAAGTCATCGAGACCTCCTTCTCGTTACTCCAACCTAGCCATGGGCGCGTAAGGGACGGTTGATCCGGCTCAAGGGGCCAAAGAAAATGAGTGGCGTGCGAGCGTCGCCGGATCGAGCGCGCCGCAGCAATTACTCCCTACCAGACCATCCAACGTGAAAGAGCCCATACTTGCTTGTGTCGACGCATCTTCCGTCGTGCATCTGATGGTTAGATCATTCTCGCGCCGAAAGCCTTGATCAGGCGCGAGGTCAACGCGGAGTGAGCCCTGCCATTCGTATGATTTCCTGGCGCCTAGGCTGGTCCAATTTCGCGATCAGAGGATTGGCGCGGCGCGGCGTCGGGGCGGAGGGAAAGCCAGGTGGACAGGGTTTTTGGGCCGGGGCGTCACAGCGATTTGGGAGCACGCCCATACCGATAAACAGCTGGTCGATAGCCGGCTCCAACTGGCGAGCCTGCCGAATGTCCCGGGATCCCGTACTGTCCTTTCCGAACAGCTTGGCCAATCCAACACCGAAACGGGCCGATGGCTGCTCGGGGCTCATGCGAAGGGAGCGGTTATAGTCCGCGATGGCGGCGGAAAAACGCTGCATGCGCAGGTAGACAAGCCCGCGGCTGTTGTAAGCGGCGGCGGCCTCCGGCTCGATCCGGAGCGCCTTGTTGCAAGCGCTCAAGGCTTCTCCGAGCTCCTTGCCGGTTGCGGCTTGGGACCAGCACAGGCCATTCCAGTAAGCGGGCTTCTCCGGGGTAAGCGCCAGGGCCTTGTGAAACTGTATTACGGCGTCGGAATAGCGGCCCATATCGCTGAGACTTTGCGCAAAGCCCGCCACAGCTTGATCGTCGGACGGCTTAAGACGCATGGCGGTAAGGAAATCGGCATTGGCATGCTCATATCTTTGTTCAAGCAGATAGACATAAGCGCGAAGCTTGTACGCATCCGCGCGGTGGGCATCGAGGGTGATAGCCTCGCCGCAAGTCTGTTCCGCACCCTTCAAATCGCCTAAGGCAAACCGAACCAGGCAGGAGGCCAGAAAGCCCCCGGCACTGCCATGCTCCGGCTTGTCGTGCTTCAGCAACGGCGTCGGCAATGTCTCTTCCCGGGGCTGAAGCGAGACAGCGTGTGGCGCTGAGAGAACCGGGGCAGTCGCGAGAAATAGGGCCGCGACAAGCGGGATTGAATAGCGGAAAACCATGTTCGCTTTATATGCCGCCGGTTCCCGATTGCCTTGATCCAGCGCAAATTTCCACTTTTGATCTGCCGCAACGCGTTTACCCGGCCCGGTATGGACAATGGTTCTATGAGTTTTGAGCCCAAATTGAACAGTGTCGGTCAGCGACGCCCGAGCCTGGGGATGGTGGCCTGCCTGCTCATCGTTCTGGCCGGCGTCATTGCCGTGGTTGGGATCCTGATCGCTTACGGCCTGGTGGGTACCTTCTGATGCTGGATCTTGAATTGCAGCGGGCCGGACTGGCGGCCGCTATCGGGCTGCTCATGGGCATTGAGCGCGGTTGGCAGGAGCGCCAGGAACGGTCTGGATGGCGCGTGGCCGGCATTCGCACCTACGCCCTTATCGGCATACTTGGCGGAGTATGCGGTTTTCTGGCGCGGTCCTCGCCGCTTGCTATGGGCTTTTATTTTTTTGCCTTTGCAATTCCCTTTGCCGTTCTCGACTGGCGCCGCATCCACCGCGCTCATAATTTTTCCGCAACCAATCTTGTCGCCGGGCTCCTCACCTTCGCGCTCGGCGCCTACGCCACGACCGGTAACATGCTGGTGGCGGGAGCTTGCGCCGTCGTCAGTGCCGCCGTCCTTGCGGAGCGGCGTGTCCTGCATGGCTTTCTGCGGCGTCTGCGGTGGGTCGAGCTGCGCGGGGCCTTGGTGCTATTGGTGATGACGGTGGTCCTTTTGCCGGTGCTGCCGGACCGCACAATTGACCCATGGAATGCCCTCAATCCCCATCAGATATGGTTGATGACGTTGATGGTGGGCGGGATCTGTTACGCCGGCTATGTCGCCATCAGGCTGGCCGGACCGGATAAGGGCCTGCTTTTCGGGGGCGCCGTAGGTGGACTGGTTACTTCCACCACCGTGACATGGACCTTCGCGCGAATGGCCCGGCAGGACCCATCGCTACGTGACAATGTCCTCGCCGCGGTTCTGGCGGCTTGGGTGGTCTCTTTGCTGCGCATGACGGCTCTGGCTGTCGCGATCAGCCCGTCGCTACTCATGCCTCTGGCGATTCCAATTTCCGGCTCAGCCGGCTTCCTGGCCATCGCAACGGCCGTGGCTTATCGCTTTGCGTCACGCTCCCACCCCCATACCCTCACCTTACGCGATCCGCTTGAGCTTTCGCTGATGTTGCGTTTTTGCGGCTTGCTGGTGGCGATCATGCTGCTGGCAAAACTGGCGACAAGCCGGCAGATCGGCCTGCTCACCCTCGGAGGCCTGTCAGGCATTGTCGATGTGGACCCGATCACATTGTCCATGGCGGGCCTCGCAGATAAAGGGGTCGCGGCGCATCTCGCCGCCGAAACAATCCTGGTCGCGGCAGCGGCCAATCTCCTGGCCAAGGCTGTCCTGGCTCAGGTTTTTGGCGGCTGGCGGCTGGGCTCGATCCTCAGTGCGGCGGCGGTGTGTGCAATCCTGGCCGGTCTGGCGAGCTTTCGCTAAGGCGCATTGGGCTTTTCCCGCGAGGCGATTGCAGCGGCGTACCAATGACGCCGTCTTTAGGCAGCATTATATCGGAATGGCCCGGCTTCAGAGCCAGATAGATCTCACCCATGGCTGACGCGGATACGGTGACCGTGCTGTCCACGGGCACGAAAAGATCGTCGCGAATCCGTATCTCCACCACCGCCCGATAGGACTTTTTGTCCAACGAAACTGTGCTCACCGACCCGATCTTAGCACCGGATAGTCGCACCTCACTGCCGGCAGAAAGGCCCGAGGCGTCTGCCATATTTGTGCGCAAGGCATAGCTCCCGAAATGGCCTGTTCCTGTCTGAACGAAGAAATAAATCCCGAAGGCCAGTGCTATCGCGATCACAAGAGCACTGATGATGGTCTCGAACAGGTTGCCGCCCTGTCCTGACGCCTGCGGGACCGGCAACGCCATCAATGCCCCCTCGTAATGAAACCGCCGATTCGCGCTATCGAAACGACGATTAGCAGGGTGATGCTGGCTGAAAAGCCCAGGCTGAAGCCGGCATCATACCAGAAGCCGAGATTGGGAAAAGCATAAAGCCGAACCGGCATGAAGAGACTGGCGAGCAGTGCGATCAAGGCAGTCAGCCCATGAAAAAGCCCCAGCAGGAAGCCGGCTCCATCGCCATGTGGCTCGGGTTGGCTTGCGCAGGCTGCCAGCGATAGGGAAGCCGTAGTGATTAGCGCCCACGCGGTACGCCGCTGCATAGGCTCAAGCATGGCACGTCTCCGGTCTACGAGACAGCACCGCATTGTAGCTCGTTGTCAGGTGCCGCAACGCCGCCAGCAACGCGCTGGCATGAGCAGCTTTGCCCGCCTTCAGTGCCGCCCGGACGTCTTCCACCAGCATCTCCCGGATTTGATCGGGGCCGTGCTTTTGATGCAGCAGATACTGGCCCAGCACTGCGGCGGCGACTTCCGGCATATGTTCATGTTCCGCGATGGCGGCAACTTCGGCCTCGGTCAGGCCGCAAAGCGCGATGCAATCCTCGATAGAGATCATGGCACTAGTCCGAACATCGCCGCCCGCTATGTCATATTGCGATAGAAAGCCGGTCGATTACGCGGGTCACACCCGGCACCGACCATGCGGCGCGCTGCACCGCCTCATGCTCTTCCCAATCGTGAACCGAGCCGTCGAGCATGACCGCACGGCCATCTTCCACGGACACCTGAATCTGTTCGGCCTGGATGTGAGCACTGCGCCGTAGCGCACCTTCGATTCTGTCCTTCACATCGCGTGGTTCGACGTGCGGCTTCAACGTGATGGTGTTGATTACGCCGCGAATGCCGGAAAGCCGGCGGACCAGATGTTCGGCGCCGACGCGCTGATGCTGCCAGTCAACCTCGCCGCTTAAGGCAACCCAGCCGTCCTGCACCTTGACCATCACCCGGCCTTCCGGGACCACGGCACTCCATTCCAGAACATTGAGGGCCCGGCGAGCGATCTCGTCGTCATTTGTTTTCCTGTCGCTTGGAAAGCGCACCTTCACGCCTTCGGCGATTGCGCGCACGCCCTTGACGCGTCTGACGGCTTTTTCGGCTGCCAGCTTCTCCGCGTAGCTGCCGACATGACCGCTGAGTGAAACGATCCCCTTCTCGACTGCCACGCCGATATGCGCGGCGTTGACCGCCGGCTCGAACTCCAACTCATCAACGATGTTCTGTCGCAGAGTTATATCGCTCATTTTCTTCCTCCTGTGCACGACTTTGAAGAATGGCGAAACGGCCGGCCGCTGACTTTGCGGTTGATCAATCTTTGGCAAGGAAGGCAACTAGGCTGGCGATCTGCTCTGCCGTCATATTGCGGATATGCGGATTCATCGTTTGGTTCACGCGCGTCAGCATCGAGAAATTCTCCAGCTGCTTGCGCAGATAGACCGCATGCTGGCCGTTCAGGCGTGGGATGCTGTCGTGCCCCTCGCCCGTTGCACCGTGGCAGCTTTGACAGGACGGCAACCGACCGTCGCCGGTCTGGTAGAGCTTGCGGCCCTGCTCGGCCAGGGGGCCCTCGTGAGAAGCTTCGGTCGGCTTCTGGCCTGCAAAATATTTTGCCAGCTCCACCAAGGTTGCGTCACTCACGCTTGAATTGACGTCCATCATGAAGAATGTCGCGTGGGGCGTCTGTTGCGTCGGATAACGGAAGCTTCGCACCCGATTGGCCAGGTAGGGCCAGGGTTGGCCGTTCAGTCGCGGCATGTCGGCGGACGGGCTGTTGCCGTCGATTTTGTGACAGGCCTGACATTTGGCAAGAGCGGGCGGGGATTCAGCGGCACGAACACTACCTGCGGCTACAGCCAAGCCCGCCGTCAATGCCAAGACGAATGTGTTGCGCATGGGCTGATCACACCTAATTTCCGGATCAAGGAAACAACTCTTGTCCCGGGCCCACTTTGATCTGACGCAATTGCCGCCTTGATATCGTTTTGATTGAAATCAACGCAAATTCTGCTGTTCCGCATAGATACGTATGGTCAAGGCTCGAAGCGCCCCGACAGGAGGCGAAAATCACTATCCATCATGCCAGCCGTCGCCCCAGAAAGAGCGACTCCTGGTTCAAGGAGGAAAGCGTTTTTAGCCGCCTTGGCGGCCGTACTGGCATTCGCTGCAGTCTACGTCTAGCCGATGAAACTGATCTTTCCTACGCGATCGGCAGCGGCCTTGGGGTGGGCGCGGTCATATACATGTCCCTGCGGCTGGCTGCGCATCGCAACCTTTAACAGGAAGACCCCAAGCCTAAAGCCGCTTTGACCCAGTCGAGTAATTGCATGTCTGCGGTTCTAGCGGAAGATTCACAAGGAGAGAGCTATGATCGGCCGAACCCGCGCCGCAATTATCACCGTAATTTTGCTGATTATTGTTGGTGCATTATTTCGGGCAAAGGCTGAACCTTCGATACCTGCGGATTCATCGTCCATCGCCGCATCAGAAGGTGGGTTGTTGGCACATACACTATGCATCAACTGCCATGTGGTCGACACTCAAGGACCACTTGTGCGGACGGACCGTGTGCCGTCCCTTCCTTGGATCGCGCAACAACCGGGCCTGACTCCTGAATATGTCACCAATTGGCTCAGCACCTCACATCAACGCATGCCCGATTACACCCTCACCCGTGAAGAGATACGGCAGCTGACAGCCTACATATTCAGCCTCAGAAAGCAGCAATAGGCTTAGCTCGCGGCGCGGAGGAGTTGCACATATTACAACGCGGTGCCACCCAAGGCCGTGCATGCGATTATCGGAACATCATCACCGGAATCGAGCAGCCGAGCAGCATGCTCTCTGTGACGCCTCCAAGCACATATTCGCGCAGCCGGCTGTGACCGTAGGCACCCATCAGCAGAAGATCGGCATCCTTGTCGCAGGCCATGTTCTCCAGCGTCCGCGCTTCCGGTCCCGTGGCATAATCGGTTTGTACCTCGGCGTTAAGACCCCGCCACCGCAAGCTCGCGGCCAGGCGCTCCGCTGAGAGATGGTCACGGTCGTCCCCGACGGGGTGACGCGAAACGCTCAGAATAAAGATGCGTTCGGCGCGTTCGAGCCATGCTGCGGCGGCAGTCACGGCCCGCGCGGCCTCCGCACCGGCCTTCCAGGCAATGGCGATATTCCTGCCCAAGATGGGCTCCGACTTGGGCGGCGCCAGCAGCAGCGGCCGGCCCGACTGCATCAAAACCGACCGGATGCGTTCGCCGGAAAGCTCCGGCTCGCGCGCCATCACCACCAGGTCGTAGTAGCACGCCTCCTCCACCGTCTCATCCATCACCGAACGGGTTTCCAGCCAGCCGAGGGAGACCGGCGCCTCGCCGGGCGCATCGCACACCGAAAGACCGTGCTGGCGGGCAGCGTTGTCGAAAGCGGCGCGCGCATGGGCCGTCCGCAGAGTGTCCTCCTCGCTCATCAGGTGAAGCTGGCTGGGATCGAACCTGGTCTGCGGAAAGGTCGTCTCCACCATCGCCGCCGCACCGAGCGTATCCACGCGAGCATGCAGGCAAGTGAGATGGCCGCCCGCGATGCGCGCCGCGGCGATGGCGGTTTCCATCACTGCACGGTCAGTACCGAGGCCGGTCAGCGAGGCGAGAATGGATTGGGGCATCACGTCTCCTCAATGAGATAAGAGCACGGGCAGCAGCGGCTCGCGCAGGATCTCCCGCGTGGCCCCGCCCAGAACGAATTCGCGCATCCGGGAATGGCCATAGGCGCCCATCACCAGCAGGTCGGCATCTACGCCCACGGCATAGTCCATCAGGAAGCGGCCGATGCTTTCACCCTCGAGCGAGACCTGGCGCACACTATGTTTGATCCGGTGCGCCGAAAGATATTTTTCGAGATCAGTCGCGACTGCTGTCGTGCGAATATGCTTTTCGCCGGACACGGTGAGCACCCGCACCTCGCGCGCTAAGGCTAGGATCGGCAGGGCATCCGACAGGGCACGCGCCGCCGCCCGGCTGAAATCCCACGCCACGACGATGCGGTCGAGCCGGTTCAGCCGCTTATGTTGCGAAGGCAGCAGGGTCATGGGCCTGCCGCTGCCGAAGAGCACCTCCTGAACGCAAGCACGATCGAAAGCGTCGGCTTCCGGCACGGGCAGAATGACCATGTCGTGTAGCCGCGCGAGGTCTACCAGCCCCGCCTGCGAGCCATAAGGCGTGGTCAGGACGCGGCGCAGGTCAAGCGTGACTCCGTAATGGGCGGCGAGCCCCGGCAGCGTCTCGGCGGCTGCACCGGCATTGGCCTCGCTCATGACCACCGCTTCCTGCATCAACTGCGGGAAATCCAATGGGAAGGACCCGAACACGACTGGCCACTTGGACCGGTCGCTGTCGAGTTGGTCAAGCCGCACCGTCAAGCCGGCGCCCAGCAACTGCACCAGCGTGAACGCACTTTCCATCGTGCGCTCAGACACGGCATCCGGAAAGCTCGGAAGGGACAACAGTGCCTGGCGTATCAGCATAAACCGCTCCTCATTCGCTCGTGCAGCCTAGGGATACGGCGGTTCCCCTTCCTTGATTCCGCTCAAGTCATGGAGACCAGCATCAAGCTACTGTTTGATATGGCTGAAACGCAGTCCACCATAGAGCTTCAGATCGACAAGATCGGTCAGCTGTTTGAGACTTTTGATCCGATGCCGTTCCGCGAGCGGGACCTGGACCGCAACGCCGAGGAATATATCGTGGGATGGGCACGGGAACTGCCGGGCCACGCTCCCATACACATTCGACTGCACATGCCGGCCTCGGAGGCATCTCACGAACACGCCCGGCTATTGCAGGAAACCTTTACTCGATATTTCCGCTACCGCGCAGAAAGCGCGGCGGGAAGCTTGAGTGAGCTTTTCCGGCTTGGCCGTTATTCCCTGTTGATCGGCGTATTGATGCTGGCATCGTGCCTCACCTTGGCGCAGCTGATCGCCCGGCTGCCCGGTGCGGGACCGTTCGGTGCCCTCGCCCGGGAAGGGCTGATCATCCTGGGATGGGTGGCGAACTGGCGGCCCATCGAGATTTTTCTTTATGACTGGTGGCCCATCGTGCGCCGACGCAATCTGTTCAAGCGACTGGCGGCGGCGAGCGTCGAAATCACGCCTCGCTGAGCTGCGTGCCGGGAGGCCTGCTGCAAGCCTCTTCCAGAGCCAGCCGCCGGTCGGATCCACCACCAATGATGCTGACGGGCCCTAGCCGAGGTATCTGTTGATGCCGCCCAGGTCCACATTGCGCCAATAGCGGACATTCCGGGTTACCGATATTCTCACAAAGGTCCGTCGCAAGTCCGCCGAGTCGGCTATATCGCGGACCAATGGGAGCATGTTGAGCTTGCGCGATAGCTTTTATTCCGTGGTGGGCTTAGTCGCCCTCTGCACCGTGCTGACGGGCTGCGTCACGTTACCTCGCACTCCCTTTACACAGGCAGAGCAAGCATCAGCTTCTCCACCCGGATTTGGGGAAGTTCGCTACGCGGCCGAGGATGAGAGCTTGGCGCTCATGCTCAGACGGTCCCTGAAGCCGGATGACAAGGGAGAAATAGATGCTTTGGCGATCTCCGGAGGCGGAGCCAACGGCGCCTACGGTGCGGGGCTGCTTTATGGTTGGACCAAGAAAGGCCCCCGGCCCGACTTTCAACTTGTCACGGGGATAAGCGCCGGCGCACTACTCGCACCCTTCGCCTTTTTGGGGCTCGCGTGGAACAATGAACTCCGCCAGGCCTATTCCGGCTCAACATTCGCCCATTTTAGGCAACCTCGGCTGCTAAGTCTTTTGACGCCGGGCCTCTACGACAAGGCGCCTCTGGAAAACTTGGTGCGAAGCCTTGTTTCCGACAGATTGATCAAGGCGATCGCCGCGGAGCACGCAAAGGGCCGCCGTCTTCTGGTCGGCACCACCAATCTTGATACGGAACAATTAGTTATATGGGATATGGGAGCGATCGCCGCCAAGGGCGGTGTTGAGGCGCGAGACTTATTCGCAACTGTGCTGGTCGCGTCTGCCAGTGTTCCGGGCGTCTATGCGCCCAGCATGATTCAAGTTGAGAGCGGCGGCCATGCCTTCAGCGAAATGCACGTCGACGGCCAAACCGAAGCCGCTTTTTTTGCTATCCCGCAAGCGCTCTTCTTGTCCAGCCCTGTCACGCCGCCACCGTTCCACGCTAACTTGTTCATCATCATCAACGGCCGGGTTGACGGCCAATTCGCTGTTACGCCCCGCAGTACCATTCCGATCCTCGAACGCACGATAGATGCTGGAGGTAAGGCAGCAGTCCGTTCTATCGTCATATCAACAGCTCAATTTTGCCAGCGTATTGGCTGCGCGCTTTCCGTCGCCTCGTTGCCTTCCACAGTCAAGGACGATTCATCGGATTTCGATCAAGCACACCTGGAAAGCCTGTTTGCCGCCGGAGAAGCTGGGGCGGCGGATGGAAGCGGCTGGAGGCCGGCGGCAAAGCCGTGACTCCATAAACCGCTTTGCAACCACGCCACGATATTCACTGACTTTTCGTCGAAATTATCGCTGCCTGAATGAGCAAATTACCAATCCAGATCGCCGCTTCGGGTCAGAAGCGTTCATTTGTCCTACCTAAGAACCCGCAGAGTGCGGGCCCGCGGCAATGCCAATTATCGGTCGGTGTTGCCGCCCGCCCGCCGCGTATCGGAAGGATGTCTCTCGCGCTCGATGTCTTTTTGTTTTCGTGCCACCTCAGCCGCTTTACGCTGCACCTCTGCACAGTGCGATAACCAGTTAGCTTCATGTCACCGGGCGCGCAACCAACTACCAGCCCTGCAGCAGCCCCGCGTCGTACCAGTCCCAGATCAGATAGAAGACGAACTGGGTCTGGCGCTCAGGCCCGCGATCGTTCAAGGGGATGCGTGCGCCGAAACTGGCCAGCACATGCTGGCGCGAGGAGAGACTGACCTGCAGCTGGGGAACGATATCCCACTGCAGTTTTTCGCCGGAGGCAAAAGCTTGTGTTGTCAGAAGCTCGACCTGCGGTGTCCAGGAACGGCCCCAGCCCTCGTCTTCCGCGAAGGTGCGGCCGAAGGCGAAGTTGCCATGCCCTTCCTTCGGAAGGTTCTTGCCGGCGGGGAAAGCGCCGAACACATCGCCCTGCAGGAAATAGTCGCCCATGATCTGGGCAAACAGTGCATGCGTCTCGAACGCCCAGGTACCACTGCCCAGCCCCCGCGCGTAATTGCCGGTAGGCAGCACGACTTCGCCCAGGGCGCTGAAGATGGTGCCTTGGTCCACATCAGCCAGTAGATTCTGCTTCCAGGCGACGCCCATATCGCCAATGCCGGTTTGAGCATGGCCCAACGGGCCGGTCACGCTGGAGATGGGAAGATTCACCTCCAGCTGGCCAGTCTTGCCGAAGCGTTTCTCGAAGATAGAGGTTGAGGTGAACCCGTAATTCTTGGTGTTGATCTCGTTGATGTTGACCAACTCATCCTCGGGAAAGGCCTTTTCGGTGAACATGGCCAGGGGAAGATTGAACTCCCCGCGCGGCCAGCCCGACTTCTCACATTTAGTACGCAGATAGCCGATGATGGCGTCTATTTCATCATCGCTCAGCGCCTGGTCCCAGGCCGGCATGGCGCGGGGAAAGGCGCGCGCCCGGCCGCCGCGATGGATGGTGGATCCCCAGTCCACGTCCGCTTCCCGGGTGGCAAAGCTGCAATCGGTGAAGTTGGGCATCTTGATGCCGAAGCCGGAAAAACCCAAGTCCGATAGCTTGCGGTCGCCGACGCCGTCCGCGCCATGACAGGCGGCGCAGTTCTCGGTGAAAAGAGCATGTCCATCCAGAGCCGCAGGCGGCTTCTCGGCAACAGGGGCCGCGGCCATCAGCAACAGCGTCATAAATGCGAGTCCGCAGAAAGATGCAAAGGCGGACAGCAGACGTGATGCGCGCGGCACGAATATCCCCTTCGGCTTTGGCGATGAAATACTGATAGTGCCATCACCTACGTTGACGCAATAACGCGCACGCTGCTAACTCGCGTCACGTCTGTCGGAAATGACTGCACATGCAAATGATCCGCAAATACAGAACGAGGCTGGCTCTCTGTTGCGCGCTGATCATTGCGGGAAGCATCGTCATCGTGCGCGCGCAACCCTCGCAGGAGAAGACCGCGCAAGTTCCGCGCATGCCGGTGGGTCATTTTCTGTTTGCCACATCCAGCCATTGCATCTCCTGTCACAGTCAGGTGCATGCGCCGAGCGGCGAGGACATCTCTATCGGCTTTCAGTGGCGCGGCTCGGTCATGGCCAACTCCTCCCGCGATCCCTATTGGCAGGCCTCCATCCGGCGCGAGACCATGGATCATCCGGCGGCGACCGCGGCCATCGAGGATAAATGCTCCACCTGCCACATGCCGATGCAGCGCTATCAGGCGCAGGCTGAGGGCCTCAAGGGACAGGTGCTCAAATATCTCGCCAGTGTCAGCAGCGGCGAGGCCTTGGAAGAACCGGAAGGCGAACTCAAGGACACCAAAGACCCCAAGGCCACCCTCGCCGCCGATGGTGTTTCCTGCACCGTCTGTCATCAGATCCAGAGCAGCAATCTCGGCCAGCGCTCCAGCTTGGACGGCGGCTTTCTGATCGACGTGACTAAAAAGGATGAAGAGCGGGAAATGTTCGGGCCTTTCGACGATCCCGACAAGGGACGTCAGCGGCTGATGCACTCCGCCACTGGCTTCACGCCCCGCAAAGTGGATTATCTGGGCGATTCCGCCCTCTGCGCTTCCTGTCACACGCTGTTGACCGATGCGCTGGACGACAAGGGCAATCCGGCCGGCAGCCTGCCAGAGCAAATGCCCTATCAGGAGTGGCAGCACAGCGATTACGTCAAAACCGACAGCTGCCAGGGCTGTCACATGACCCAGGTCAAGGGCGAAGCGCCCATCACTTCGATCCATGCCCAGAATCATGACGGCGTCTACCGCCATATCTTTGTGGGCGGCAATGCGACGCTGCTGCGCATGCTGAAGGACCATGCCGGCGAACTGGGCGTGATCGCCACGGGCGAGGAATTGGAGACCGAAGCCCGCCGCAGCGAGGCGCTGCTGGCCCATGACACCGCCACGGTGGCGGTCGAGAACGCTCGCGAAGACACCGGCCGGCTGAATTTCGACGTGTCGGTGGTGAACCGGACCGGCCACAAGCTGCCCACCGCCTATCCCGCCCGCCGCGCCTGGTTGCATGTCACGATCCGCGACGCACAAGGCGCGGTCGTGTTCGAATCCGGCGCCGTCCGGCCGGACGGCTCAATCGTGGGCAATGACAACGACGCGGATGCGGGCAAATTCGAGCCGCACTATCGTCACATCACCGAGCCTGAACAGGTGGAAATCTTTGAATCCATCATGGGCGACTTCAAGAATCGCGTCACGACCGGGCTGGTCTACGGCAATCACTATCTCAAGGACAACCGCATCCTGCCAAAGGGCTTTGACAAGGAAACGGCCGATCCCAGCATCGCGGTGGTGGGCGATGCTCGCGACGATACACGTTTCACCGGCGGTTCCGCTGCAGTGAGCTACAGCGTGGCCGTACCGAACGGACGCGGGCCCTACCGCATCTCAGTCGAGCTGCTCTATGAATCTATCGGCTATCGCTGGGCGCATAACCTTGAAGCGTACCAGGCTTTCGAACCCAAGCGCTTCCTCGGCTATTACAATGCGCAGTCCGCCAGCTTGGCCAAACCCTTGGCAGGCGCCTCGGTGACACTGCAATAGTTGGGATCAGAGCCATATGGGCAGTCATCGATTTTGTTTTGCATCTTTGCTGAGCTTAGCGCTTCTCGCAGAGCCCGCATTTGCTTTTACGGTGAATAAGACGCCGCTAACGTCCACCGAGAGCAATATTGAGACGCTTGGTACGGGGATAGCGATTGCATTGCCTCTGACGGCGGGTGGTATCGCGCTGTATAAAAACGACCGGATAGGGGTCGCTCAGTTATTGGTGGAGTCCGCGCTGACGGTGGGAACGGCTTTTGCCCTCAAGAACATTGTTCGAGAACAACGTCCGGACGGTTCGGATTTTCAATCATTTCCATCCGACACAACGGCGCTGGCGGCCTCTGGATCTTCTTTCTTATGGCGACGGTATGGGTGGGAATACGGCTTACCTGCCACAGCATTGACCGAATTTGTTTCGTACAGCCGCGTGCAGGCCCGGCAGCATCGCTGGTACGACACTCTAGCCAGCTCTGGCATAGCAATGGGCTACAGCTATCTTCTGGGGACACGCTATAAGCGCCATAACGTGGACACTTCACTGAGCGTAACGCCAAGTGGCGGCGTGGCGAGGCTATCGTATCAGTGGTAAGTGAACATACCCCCCGCTGACAGTACTGCGATCATTGCAGTGGCGTGCGACCGTTATGTATTCGATGCCATTCCCATCCGCTGCAAGACGCGGTCACGCAGGATGAAATAATGGTAGGCGGCGCCCGCGACATGCAAGCCGATAAAACCGAGCAGTACGTAAACAAGGATATTGTGGATATCGCCCGCCTCATGCGCCCAGGGCGAACCCTTCGCCGCCAGCGCCGGCAGCGGGATCACACCGGCGATCTTTACCGTCCAGCCGCGGTAGTTGGCCGCAGCCCAGCCCAGCACCGTCATCGCAAAGACCAGGGCATAGAGCGTCAGATGGGTAAAACGCGATAGCGCGACCTCCCAGCCCGGCATGTCATCGGGCAATTCAACATGATGGAACAGCCGCCACACGAAGCGCACTACAATCACTGCCAGGATAAGAGCGCCAAGCGAAAGGTGCCAGTTGACCCACCCCTCGTTAAGGGTCTTGCGGCCGATATGCGGCATGATCGAGCCCACAGCATACTGGGCCGCGAGCAGAAGAAAAATCGTCCAATGAAAAAGTTTGGCTATGGGCCCGTAACTGCCCGGCCGCAAATTGTTTGCCATGCCTGTTCCCATTTTCGTTAGCGATCATAGACCATCGCGGACAGGATTGGTGCGAATCATACGCAATCACCGTCCGCAATCTCGCAGCACTTGCGAGCAGCTGGCATCTAGGATGCCAACACGACCGGTGTCGAGGGCCACAAATTTATCGCCCATTTGTGGGCTGCGGCGGCTCGTCCGGTGGCAAAATCGGTGGCAATAGCCACCCGGCTCGAAGACCGCCGCGACCATAGTGGCCGAGGCCCGGATCCTGTCTGGGCCTTCGGTTGGCCGGGCCTCGCCCTGACCCACTGGCCCCCAAACGGCAGTCCGAGCTCGCGCCCCAGACTGAACCGGCTCTACTGAACTAGGTAGAATCCCTCGGTAACTAACCGGATTACTTTCCCACCGTTGCAGGCCTACCAAAGCCTCACAAGGTAAGGAGGCCGACATGAAAGCCCAGGCAAGGATTGCAACCGCTTTCTCCCCCGCCGAGGCGCTAGCCGCACGGACAGCTTGGCTGGCCAAGGAAGATGAGGCTTTCCGCCCGACCGGAACGGTCATGGAGGTCCCAGAAGGAAGGGAAATCTGCGCCGAAGGCCAGGACACCGACAGGTTCTACAAGGTCGTGTCCGGCGTCGTGCGAGTTTGCAAATTCCTGAATGATGGCCGCCGCCAGATCGAAGCATTCCATGTGGCTGGGGAGATTTTCGGATTGGAGCTCGGTGCTGAACGCCTGCTGTCGGCGGAAACGATCACCGACTGCAGTTTCATTGTCTATCGACGCCATAGCGTGGAGCAGCAGGCGAAGAGCGACCAGGCTCTGAGCCGCCAGCTTTTCCAGCATGCGATGCGGAGCCTGGCGCAAGCCCAATCCCATTCCCTTCTTCTTGCCCGGCGTGGGGCCGCGGAGAAGGTGGCAGCGTTCCTGCTGGACTGGATTGCGAAGGCTACCGAAGGAGGCGTCTTACACTTGGCCATGTCCCGCCAGGACATTGCCGACTATCTCGGCCTGACCATCGAGAGCGTATCTCGCAGCATGTCACAGTTCGAACGCGTCGGCACGATCGCCCTTGCCGGAGCGCGCCACGTGCGCATCAAAAATCGCTACGCCCTTGAGATGTTGGCTGCTTGACGGAGAATTTCCAGGAGGAAGGCATGTCGTCCTCGAATATCATGGCCGTCGTCTTTGCGGCAGGCGCCCTGTGCACTTTCTACGGGGGTGGTGAGCTCCATCTCTGGCTCCAGAAGCGCTGCCAGCAGCGGCATTCCTGAGCGAAGTCTGAACAGCCGTGGAGCTCCTGCAGGCCATACGCGAACGTCGGGCGGTGCGTGATTTCACTCCGCAATCGGTTTCACAAGCCGAGTTACGTGAACTTGCCTCGGCCGCGAGCTGGGCTCCCAGCGCGATGAATGATCAACCATGGCGCTTCACCGTGGTGACCGATAGAGCGCTTTTGGACGAGGTCTCAATCCGGGCAAAGGCCTGGATGCTGGCTAATATGCCGCAATTGCGTCAGGCAGGGCATTTCCGTGACCTGTTCGCCGACCCCAATTTCCACCTTTTCTATCATGCGCCGGCTCTGATCGTCATTTCGGCGCCAGCCACGGAGCGATGGGCAACTGAAGACTGCGCCCTGGCGGCCCAAAATCTTATGCTTGCCGCGGTGAATCTCGGCCTTGGCACATGCTGGATTGGCTTTGCACAGGGCTGGTTGACCTCGCAAGAAGGGCGAGAGCTTCTCAATCTGGCGCCCGACAAAGTGGTCCTGGCTCCCATTGTGGTGGGCCATCCCAAGGCCCGACCACCCGCGATGCCGCGCAAGGAAATAGCTCTCAGCTGGATCGGACCCAAGAAAACAAACAAAGCCGTAATGGTGGGCGACACGCTATCATGACCGTCCTTGCCGCTACCCAACGGTTGGGCATCCTGATCCTGTTCCTCGGGCTGGTGGGACCCGCGCGGGCTGCAAATCTGGTAGCAGAGGGCTTGCAGGCCGCCGAGCTGGAATGTTCTGCCTGCCATCAAGTCGCCAAAAAACAAAGGCCGCCAGGCCCGGTATATGACCCGGACGAAGCGATCAACGTGGGCGCGCCGTCCTTTGACATGATCGCGAGGCGTTATGCGGGAAGAGATGCCGATTTGAAGGCTTTCATACAGGCACCCCGCCATCCCATGCGGGAGCAACAGTTTACCCGGGAGGACCTCGCCACCATAAGCGCCTACATAACATCGCTGCGCGGTCAACGGTGGAACCATGGATTTGACCGGTCCCCAGCCCATCGGATGAATCCAGCTATATTAAAATGATGGAGATCGCTATGCGGCGAACCAAGCTCACCACGGATATCAAGGTGCCAGCGGAATTGTGGAGCACAAATATTTTGCCCGAAGGGATACTTGAACGCTGGATTTTCGCCGACGACGCTTCGGTTGAGGCAGGAGATCCGGTCGCCGCGGTTCGCATTGAGGGAGCGCTGCATAATATCGTCGCCCCGGGAAAGGGAAGACTTAATATCGCATCGCGGATCAACAGCGTCATTGAGCCGGGCAGCACTATTGGCACGATTTCGCGCCTGATCTGAGGCCTCAGGGCACCAACACAGCGGCGCCATCGATCAAGCCGCCGCGAAGGTCCGCCAATGCCTGGTTGGCGTTGGCAAGCGGATAGACGGTCGTGTGGGTCTGAATATGGATGGTCCTGGCCAGGGCCAGAAAATCCAGCCCATCCTGACGGGTGAGATTGGCCACCGACAACAGGCTGCGCTCCTCCCACAATAGCTCGTACGGGAAAGACGGAACATCGCTCATGTGGATGCCGGCGCAGACCACGCGCCCACCTTTGCGAACAGCCCTGAGCGCCAATGGCACCAGTCTTCCATCCGGAGCATAGATAATCGCCGCGTCCAAAAGGACGGGCGGAGCTTCATCCGACCCGCCAGCCCATTCCACTCCCAAACTGCGAGCGAAGGCTTGGCTTTTCTCGTCGCCGGGACGGGTAAAAGCCAGGACCCGTTGCCCGCGAGCCAGCGCAACCTGCGCAATGATGTGGGCGGCGGCGCCGAAACCATAAAACCCTAGCACCGGGGCCTCGCCCGCCATGACCAGCGAACGCCAGCCGATCAGGCCGGCACAAAGCAGGGGCGCGAGCGAGACGTCTTCTCCCTCCTCCCCCAGATCAAAGGCGTAGTTGGCGTCGACAACGGCGGCGGTCGCAAAGCCCCCGTCCCGCGTATAGCCCGTGAAAAGTGGCCGATCGCAGAGATTTTCGTGTCCGCCTACGCAGTAGGAACAGGTGCCGCAGGTGCTGCCCAGCCAGGGAATACCGACGCGCTGGCCCAGCCGCAACTCCGTCACGCCCTCGCCTATCGCGTCAACTCGGCCGACAATTTCATGCCCGGGCGTAATCGGAAGTTTCGCCTTTGCCAGTTCTCCATCCACGACGTGCAAGTCTGTGCGGCACACGCCGCATGCCGTCACCCGAACCCGCACTTCGCCGGCTCCCGGCTGCGGCAGAGGCAAGACCTCCTCCTGCAGCGGCCGACCCGGCCGCCGCAGAACCATGGCGCGCATCGCGCCTAATGGCTTAGAAGCACGCAAAAGTCCGGATCCAGCAAGACATCCTTAGTGACGCCGCCAAAGAACCATTCGCCCAGCCGATTGTGGCCATAAGCGCCGGCAACAAGAAGATCGCATTTGTGGTTCAGCAGTTCGGCGTGCAGATAGCCTGCATGCTCGCTGGCCGTCCCCACCACCAGCGGGTTTGACGAGATTTTGTGCTCTTTGAGCCATGTGGCGACGTCCTTGACCCGCTTGTCGGCCAAAGCCGCAGCGCCTTCGTTCGTAACTTCCAGAACAGTGACGTGGCCGGCGGCCTCCAATAGCGGCAACGCATCCACGGCAACCCGGCGGGCTTCCCGTGCATCCTTCCAGGCAAGAAAGACATGGCGCATGGTCAGTTTGGTTATGCCCTGCGGCACAATCAAGACAGGCCGGCCCGCGCGGATCGCAAGATCGCCGATATTGACCCGCCGGTTATTGTCGAACAGCGACGCGCCGATGTCTTTGCCGGTAATGATCAGGTCGGCGCACCGAGCCTCGTCGGCGATATATTCGGACAGCGTCTGGAACGTGATGGCTGAACGCCACTCCGTTTGTTTGGCGCGATTCTTCAGCGCACTATTGAACTGATCGCGGCATTCGAGTAGCTCGCGGGCGAGTTCAGAACGGTCTTCGGCGACCACGTCCATCATCGTGTAGCCCTCTTCGTACAGGGGCTGAAGCGGCTGCGCGGCCGCGATGCCGATCACCCGGGCATCAAATTGTTCCGCCAGCTGTCCCGCAATATTCAGGACCCCGGCATTGTCTCCGTTCAAATCGAGATGCACCAAAATGCTTTTGTAGGTCATTGGGACCTCCTTCTCATCATATTCAGCCTGGCTCCCGGCGCCCGCCGACGCGTTGATCTGCCTCAAGCGACGAGGGAAAATGTGTGACGCGCGATCGTCAGTTCCTCGTCTGTGGGCAGGACCCACACGCGGACACGACTGGAGGGTGCCTGGATCTCGAGACGATTTTCCCGGTTCGCCGCCGGGTCGAGGACCAGTCCCAACCAGATGAGCCGTTCGCAAATGCGCTGACGTATTTCCGGGGAATTCTCCCCGATGCCTGCCGTGAAGACGATTCCATCCAGGCCGCCCATGCTGGAAATCAGCGCGGCGGCCTCGCGGGCGGCGCGAAAAACAAAGAGATCGACCGCATTTGCGGCATCAGCGCTCTTGCTTGTTAGCAGGACCCGCATGTCGGCGCTCACGCCTGAGACGCCCAGCAGTCCGGCCTGGGAATAGAGCATATTTTCCAGGGCGGACGGGTGCAGCCCCTGACGCAGGAGATACAGCAGAACGCCGGGGTCAAGCGTGCCACAGCGGGTACCCATCACCAGGCCGTCCAACGCGGAGAAACCCATGCTGGTGTCCACGCTCTGCCCCCTGTGCAAGGCGCACATGCTCGCGCCGCTACCCAGATGGGCGACCAGAACGCGTCCGCTCGCGACTTCGGGTGAAAGCTCCTTCAACCGGCCGGCAATGAACTCATACGACAGGCCGTGAAACCCGTAACGGCGCAGCCCACCGCGCTCCAGGACCATGGGCAATCCAAAACGCCTTGCGGTAGGGGACATGGTCTGGTGAAAGGCGGTGTCGAAACAGGCAACTTGCGGCAAGCCAGGGCGAATCCGGGATACCGCATCAACCGCCGCAAGATTGTGGGGCTGATGCAAGGGCGCCAGACCCTCCAGCTTCTTCAGCGCCTTGCGCACCGCATCGGTCAGCAGACATGGCGCTGTGAACTGGTCGCCGCCATGAACGACCCTGTGTCCCACTGCCACCAGCGATCGACCATCAAGATGATCGTCGGCAAGGGAGAAAATCTGCCGGAAGAAACTCTCATGCGTACCGGTCTTACGTTTCTTTTCTGCGATCGAGACACCAACGGCGTTCCAGGCTTGGAGATGCGGTTCGGATCCCAGATTTTCGACCCTCCCCCAAAGAAGGCGGCCCCCACCGCGCTCGAACAAGGCGAATTTGACGCTTGAGGAGCCGCAGTTCAGCGTCAGGACCGCTGTTGAAGTCATTTAATTTTTCGCATGGCTTCCACCAGCAACAGAGCGAGTGCTGCGGATGCCAAGCGGGTACGCTCCGGATCGGCGCGGCTGGTCAGGATGATTGGAATACGCGCGCCCAGCACGATCCCTGCCCCATCCGCATGATCAAAGAAGGTGAGCTGCTTTGCCAGCATGTTGCCGGATTCCAAGTCAGGCACCACAAGAATATCGGCCTGGCCGGCAACCGGCGAGCGAATGCCCTTGATCGTCGCAGCTTCCGGGTTGACCGCGTTATCAAAAGCCAGGGGCCCATCAACAAGAGCGCCTGTAATCTGGCCGCGCTCCGCCATCTTGCTGAGAGCCGCCGCGTCCACCGTGGATGGCAATCTGTCCGATACGGTCTCGACGGCAGACAGAATCGCCACCTTGGGTTCCGCGATCCCGATGATGTGTGCCAAGTCTATCGCGTTCTGGCAGATATCGCGCTTTTCCGCGAGGCCAGGTGCAATATTGACAGCAGCGTCCGTGATCAGGAGCAGCCGAGGATAATCGGGCACATCAAACAGATAGGCGTGACTGACGCGCCGTCCGGTGGCAAGGCCAGAACCAGGCTTCACCACCTCATGCATCAGTTCGTCGGTATGGAGGCTGCCCTTCATAAGCGCATCCACTTGGCCGGTCGCGGCGAGCTTTACGGCCTGCTCTGCAGCCGCGTGGCTGTGCGGCGTGGGCAAAAGACGGAACGCAGATATATCCAATTTCGCGGATTCAGCTGCGCTGCGGATCTTCGCTTCCGGCCCGACGAAAACAGGCTCGATAAGCTTTTCGTGCGCGGCCTCTACCGCGGCAACCACGGACGGCACGTCGCAAGGATGAACGACGGCTGTACGCGCTGGTTTAAGCCCGGCGCAACGCCCGATCAGCGCTCCAAGACGCACATGGGCATGTGTTGGATCTTTCGCGCCTTGAAGGATAGCATCCATAGGGCAAATAGATTGCTGTTCAGCGTCGCCTGCCTTGATCAGGCGCAAATCCCCTAACGGCACGACATCTGGGGCTCAGGCCCCATTTTCAGTGGCCTCTCGCAATGAAGCCGCCGACCCGCGCCATCGAAGTGATGGCCAACAGGACTATCCTGGTCGAAAAGCCCAGACTGAAACCTGCATCATGCCATTGTCCCGCCGCCTGAAGCGCGTTGTTTCACCGCGGCCGGCAACTCTCCAACATGTGTGGCAAGAAAGTGCCGCAGCGCGGCCAACAATTCGCCAGCATGCGATGTGTCCCCCGCTTTAAGTGCAGCCCGCATGTCATCGACGATCATTTCCCGTATCCGGTCCGCACCATGCTTTTGATGCAGCAAGTACTGACCGAGTACCGCGGCAGCAACCTCTGGGAGATGCTCATGCTCCGCGACAGCGGCGACCTCGGCTTCACTCAGCCCGCAAAGTGCGATGCAATCTTCAAGCGAGATCATATCGCGATCGAAAGCGGCAGTGGTACATCGTTCATCGCTACCTCCTCACGCTTTAAAGAATGGCGCACCGACCAGGTGTTTGCTTTGCGGCTGATCAATCCCTGCAAAGGAAGCCAACCAGTAATCACAAGGGGGCGGCCCCTTCAGCGGACGACAACCCTGTTCCAAAGCCATCCACCGGTCGTACCGAAAACCAAGCCGGAAACGAATACGACCCCCAGCAGGACAATGGCCCGCTCAATTTCGAAGGGCTCCACATGATAAACCGGCACAATGAAGTGTGCCCAGAATATGAAATTCATCAGGCCTTGGGCCCACCCGATGGCTACCAACGCTGCCCAGGCGGCGTGAAACGCAGCCAAGGCAAGGCCCAGGGTGACACCAATGCTAATGGGATTTGCTTTCATGGTCTTCTCCTCAATCCAGGAACATTTTGGAAATGCAGCCGGGGCCGCGCCTTGCGAAGGATCAATTGGGCTCGCCCCTTGATCCGCCTCAATAGCCTGCGAAATCCGGCGGTTATTCTACGAACATGAGCAAAGCCCTGCCCAAGCGCTTGGATGTGTTTCCCACGCCGCACACGCTTCAGCAGCTCATCTTGTCGCTGGAAGCGCTGTGCGCTCGGAACCACGGCAGCCAAGTTTCTGTGCAAGATGTTGTAACGCTGCTGGGACCACGTTCCTTTGCCCCGATCATTCTCACGATCGGCCTGATTGCGATCACGCCGATCGACAGCATTCCAACCCTACCCAGCACCTTTGGCGCAATTGTCTTCCTGACCGCTGGCCAGATGCTGGTGGGGCGAAAATCGCTGTGGCTTCCCCGTGTCATCTCCCGCCGCGCCGTGCCGGCTGACCGCCTGAAGAAAGCGCTGCGGTGGCTGGAGCCCTTCGCCGCCAGGGCCGACGGCTGGTTCGGAATGCGCCTTACCGCCTTCACTCAGGGGCCTTTCCTCACGGTTATTGCCCTTTGCTGCGCGCTGTTGGCCCTCACCATGCCGTTGCTGGAGCTGGCGCCTCTGGTTTCGACCTTGCCCGCCCTGGCTTTCGCCGCCTTCGGTGTGGCGCTCCTCATGCGCGACGGCGTCGCGGCCCTACTGGGTTTCGCCATTACCATCCTGACAGCGGCCATGTTGGCGCAGCTGGAGCGCCTGCCTTTCTGAACCGGCGGTCATGGAAAAGCAAAAAGGACTGAGCAGTTTCGAGGCCGCCCAGCGCCTGAAGCGGTTCGGGCCCAACGTCCTTCCGAGCGCCGAGCGGCGCAGTTTGGGCGGGATCGTCTGGGGCGTGGTGCGCCAACCCATGTTCGCGCTACTCTTGGGCGGCGCCGTGATCTATCTGCTGGTGGGCGAGGCGTTGGATGCCATCGTTCTGGCGGCCTTCGCCACACTTTCGGTCTCGATCGGGATTGTGCAGGAAAGCCGCAGCGAGAAAGTGCTGGAGTCTCTGCGCAGCATGGCCAGCCCGCACGCCCTGGTGGTGCGTGACGGAAAGCAGCAGCGCATCCCTGCCCGCGAGCTTGTTCCCGGCGATCTGATTCTCCTGAGCGAAGGCGACCGGGTACCGGCCGATGCGGTGCTGGTAAGCGGCGACGGCCTGATGGCCGATGAATCCCTCCTGACCGGCGAGTCGGTACCAGTGCGCAAGAAGATCGCGCTGGAAGGGTACGCCCATGCCCCGCCGGGCGGAGAAGACCTCCCTTTTGCCTTCGCCGGCACGCTGATCGTGCGCGGCACCGGCACGGCCTCGATCACCGCTACCGGCCTTCATTCCGAGATGGGCAAGATCGGCCAGGCGCTCGCCTCCATCACCTTGGAGCAGCCGCGGCTGCGCAGGCAGCTTCACTGGCTGGTGCGCGATTTCGCCATCGGGGCCTTTCTGGTTGCCGGCCTTGTTCTATTGCTGCTGGGGTTTTCGCGCGGTTCCTGGCTTAACGCCGGCTTGGGCGCCATCGCCGTCGGCATGTCGATGCTGCCCGAAGAGATTCCGCTCGTCCTCGCGGTGTTCATGGCTATGGGTGCTTGGCGCATCTCGCGCGCGGGGGTGCTGACCCGGAACGCCGGCGCCATTGAGACCTTGGGCTCAGCCACCGTCCTTTGCACCGACAAGACCGGCACCTTGACTGAAAACCATATGCGGGTGGTGCTCGTCGCGGCAGATGGGCAGGAGTGGCGACCCAATAACAAACTGAGCGAGACGTGCGAAGCCGTGCTGCACGGCGCCCTGGGCGCCAGTGCGCCGTTGGCCACCGATCCCATGGACCGCGCCATCCATGAAGCCGCGCTCGCCGCCGAACTCGCGATGTCCGAAAATCTTCTTCACAGCTATGGCCTGATGCCCGAACTGACGGCCACCACCAACATCTGGAATGGACCGCAGGAAAGTTCTGCCATCGCCTATGCCAAGGGCGCGCCCGAAACCGTCGCCGACCTTTGCGGCCTTTCACCGGATGCCCGCGCTGACTTGATTGACAAGGTGGACCGCTTCGCGTGTGAAGGCATCCGGCTGCTGGCGGTGGCGCAGGTGCATCTGGCCTGGCACGGCGGCTCGCGACCGAAAAGCCAGCGCGACATTCCATTCCACTATCTGGGCTTGATCGGTTTCGCCGATCCCTTGCGCGAGACGGTGCCGGCCGCAGTGGCCGAATGCCAGCGCGCCGGCATCCGGGTGGTGATGATAACCGGCGATTATCCCGCTACGGCGCGGGCCATCGCCAGCCAGGCAGGCATTGACAGCGGCACCGTGATTACCGGCGACGCGCTGGAAGCGATGAGCGACGCGGCGCTTGCCGAGTCGATACGCCAGACCAATATCTTCGCCCGCATCCGTCCCGGTCAGAAGCTGCGGCTGGTCGAAGCCTTGAAGCGCGACGGGGAAATCGTCGCGATGACCGGAGACGGGGTCAATGACGCACCCGCAATGAAGGCCGCTCATATCGGCATCAGCATGGGCGGCCGCGGCACGGATGTGGCGCGTGAGGCCAGTGCACTGGTGCTTCTGAAGGACGATTTTGCCTCCATCGTCGCCACCATCCGGCTGGGCCGGCGCATTTACGACAATCTGCGCAAGGCCATCGAATATATCGTGGCGGTACACATTCCGATTGCGGGCCTGGCGCTCCTGCCGCTCGTTTCTGGTCTGCCCCTGATGCTAATGCCTGTCCAGATTGCGCTCCTGGAGATGTTGATTGATCCAGCCTGCTCCATCGTCTTCGAGTCGGAAAAGGAGGAGGTTGATGTCATGCAGCGTCCGCCCCGGCCGCCCGATATGCCGGTGCTGCCGGGGCGCCAGTTCTTTTGGGCCATGTTGCAGGGGTTGGTCGCGTTTGTCGTTGTTGCAGCGGTCCTGCTTTTGGGCGCCCGCTTCCAGATGCCAGAGGCCAATTTGCGTGGGTTGGTTTTTTCAGTGTTGGTGCTGGTGAACATTGGGCTGATCTTGGTGAACCGGTCGTTCCACGCCTCGCTGCAGGACGTGGCGCGGCCCAATCGCGCGCTCTGGTCTCTTGTTGCGGCAGTCCTGCTGGTGTTGAGCCTCGCGCTCTACTGGCCGCCCGCACAGGAGGCCTTCCATTTTGCCCCGCTGGATTGGCGCCACCTGCTCGTCGCTTTCTCTGCGGGTCTGTTGTCGACCGGTTTCCTAGAGGTAGCAAAACGTCTGCAAAGGTTCACAGCCTAGGCGGACCGTGACGCAGCCAGCGTTTCCGGCATCAATCCGCGGCATGACGCTCTCCCAGGGCGTGGGACAGGTGGTCACATAGGGATAGTATTCCTGATACGGATCACACCAGTACCACCAGCCGAACGGCCGGTCATATGGCGTGTAAAGACCCGGATACGGATAGACGGGCGCGTTGAAAGGATACCAGTTAGGTCCGACGACCCACCACCAACCAAGCCGGCCGCCATGCACGACATGCTGCCACGCGCCCCTTTGCCAGACCGGCGCATCGAAACGGTGCACATCGCCGCGCCAGCCATTGGGTCTGGGCAGGTTTGTGCTTCCATAACGATGAGGCGCAATCCGGGCAGGCGCGGTGTCATGGTGAAATGCGCTCCAACCCGCATTTCCGCGCGGCGGTGCTGACGTTGCTCCATGTCCTGAGCCGCTCGCTCTGCCGTGTTCAGCCCCTCTTTGGGCGATGGCCGGCGTAACCGTCAAAGCCAGAGTGGCCGCAGATACGGCCAAATTGTCCCGCGAGCCGTCGCACGTGCGGTTCTGGTTTTCAACTGGATCAGCCCATGATGCTCAGGCGATCGACCACCCGGCTGACGCCGGGAACCGACCAGGCTGCGCGTTCCACCGCATCCCGTTCCTGCCAGTCATGCACCGAGCCCTCCAAGGTCACGGCACGGCCATCCTCAACAACGACGTGGATTTGCTCGGCCTGGATATGGGCGCTGCGGCGCAAAGCGCCTTCGATCCTGTCCTTGACGTTTCTGGGCTCGACATGGGGTTTGAGCGTAATGGCATTGAGAAGACCCTGAATGCCGGAGAGGCGGCGAACAAGTTGCTCCGCGCCGATGCGCTGATGTTGCCAGTTCACTTCTCCGCTCAAGGTGATCCAGCCGTCCTGCACCTTGACCATGACGCTGCCCTTGGGCGCGACGGCGCTCCATTCCAGGATATTCAGGGCCCGACGCGCGATCTCGTCGTCATGGGTCTTCTTGTCATCGGCGAAGCGCACCTTGAGGCCTTCTGCAATCGCCCGAACCCCTTTGACCCGCTTGACCGCTTTCTCGGCCGCCAATTTATCGGCATAGCTGCCGACATGGCCGCTGAGCGAGACGACACCCTTGTCGACCGCCACGCCAATGTTGGCAGCGTTGACAGCCGGCTCGAATTCCAGTTCGTCGATAATGTTCTGGCGCAATTCGATATCGTTCATAATTCTTCTCCAGCTGGATACCTCATCGCAGGATGGGCAAAACCGGAAATGCTGTCTTTGCGCCGGATCAATCTGAAAAATCGGAAAGGAACGCCAAGCAAGAAACTTGCGCAGGGTCAAATCTCCAAGCTCGGTCGTACGCCAATCTGCTCGCGGTTCACGGGGGAGTTTCTGCGTGTTGAAATTGCGCTTCCTGGGAGGAGCCGGCACCGTCACCGGCTCCAAATATCTTCTGGCAAACGAGGGAAGTCGCATCTTGATCGATTGCGGCCTCTTCCAGGGCTACAAGGTGCTTCGTCTGCGCAACTGGGCAAACCTTCCGGTGGCGCCGGCGAGCCTTTCCGCCGCGGTGCTGACCCATGCCCATCTGGACCATACGGGTTACCTTCCCTTGCTGGTCAAAAACGGGTTCGCCGGGCCGGCCTTCTGCACAAAAGCGACAGCCGCGCTTGCACGGATTCTCCTTCCGGACAGCGGCCACCTGCAGGAACAGGACGCCGAATTCGCCAATCGGCACCGCTTTTCCAAGCATCACCCTGCCCTGCCCCTTTATACCGAAGAGGACGCGCAACGTGCCCTGTCACGGCTGAAGCCGGTTTCTTTTGATCAGCCCGTGACCCTGCCCGGCGGGGCAAAGCTCCGCTTTGTGCGCGCCGGGCATATACTTGGTGCGGCCTCCGCAATTGTGGAATGGGAAGGGCGCCGCATCGTCTTTTCCGGCGATATCGGCCGCTACAATGATCCGCTGATGCCCGACCCCATCACGCCCGAGACGGCAGACTACCTGGTGATGGAATCCACCTATGGCGACCGCCGGCACGACCGCGCCGATCCCGAGACGGTGCTGGGAAAAATTATCGCCGAGACGATCCATCGCGGTGGCACGGTCATTATCCCCGCCTTTGCCGTCGGCCGTGCGCAGAGCCTGATCTACCACATTGCGCGGTTGAAGCAGGCGGGCAAGCTACCAGCGATCCTTCCAGTGTTTCTGGATAGCCCGATGGCGATCAATGCAACCGATATCTTCCTTCGCCACGGCGGTGATCACCGGCTACTCGCCGCGGACGTGGAGATGCTGGATGGAGGCATTCAGTATGTCCGCACCGCCGAGGAGTCCAAAAATCTGACCGCAAGCCCCTTCGCCAAGGTCATCATTTCCGCCAGCGGCATGGCCACCGGGGGCCGCGTGCTTCATCATCTTGAACACTTTGCTCCCGAGCCCAAGAACAGCATCGTCTTTGCCGGCTTTCAGGCGGGCGGAACGCGCGGAGCCGCCATGGTCGCAGGCGCCGCCACCATAAAGATGTTCGGGCGGCAAGTGCCGGTGCGCGCCCAGGTGCACAATCTTTCCATGCTGTCCGCGCATGCCGACCGTGATGAACTGCTACGTTGGGCGCGGGCATTCAAAGCGACGCCACGCCGGACCTTCATCGTGCATGGCGAGCCGCAGGCTGCAGATGCTTTGCGGCTTGCACTAAAGGACGAAGTCGGCTGGGAGGCCCAAGTCCCCGACCATCTGGAAGAAGTGGTCCTGGAATGATCAAGAACTTTCACCTTCTCAAGCCGCGCCGGCTGGGCATCGAGACCCATGCTGAAAGCGTGGTGTTTCTGCGGCGTGACAGTGTCATCTGTCGGTCCGAAGGTCTGACATCGCACAACCGCATCCGTTTGACCTGCGGCGGCCGAGAGGTGATCGCCACACTCTACCAGGTGGAGGCGGGTTTCCTCGCCCGGAACGAGGCGGGACTGTCGGAAACAACCTGGCGGGCGCTGGCTCCCGCGGAAAACGATCAGGTGCGAATAAGCCATGCCCCACTGGTGGATTCCATGAGCCTGGTCCGGCGGCGCATCTACGGCCAAAACCTGGGCGACGAGGACTTCCACAAGGTCATCAGCGACATCGTGGCCGGCCGCTATTCCACCATCGAGACCACTGCCTTCGTTACGGCATGCGCAACCAACCCGCTGACGGCGCAGGAAATCGCGTCGCTGACCCGGGCCATGGTCGGCAATGGCGATCGGCTGCACTGGGATGACCCGGTGATCGCCGACAAGCATTCCGTAGGGGGGCTGCCCGGCAACCGAACCACACCCATCATTGTGGCGATCTGCGCCGCGCTTGACGTGACAATCCCCAAAACCTCCTCGCGCGCCATCACTTCGCCGGCCGGAACCGCGGATACGATGGAGGTCTTGGCGCCGGTGACGCTGGATGAAAAGGCGTTACGCACCGTGGTTCAGCAGGAGAAGGGCTGCATTGCCTGGGGAGGCGCGGTCGCGCTGAGCCGCGCCGACGACATACTCATCCGCATCGAGCGCGCTCTCGACCTGGACAGTGAAGGCCAAATGATCGCCTCCATCCTGTCCAAGAAGATCGCCGCCGGCGTCACTCATCTTGTCATTGACATGCCGGTTGGCCCAACTGCCAAGGTCCGCAACGCTGAGAGCGCCCGTAAACTCGAACAGGGCCTCATCGCAGTGTCGGAGGAATTTGGCATCCGCATTCGCATCGTTGCGGGCGATGGGACCCAGCCGATCGGTCGCGGTATCGGCCCGGCGCTGGAAGCCCGTGACGTGGTGGCCGTTCTGAAAAGAGAGGAGGAGGCGCCGCTTGATCTGCGTAATCGCGCGTTGGAGCTGGCCGGCGCTCTTCTGGAACTGGCGGACCGCACCCCAGCGGGAACCGGCCTGGCGCTGGCCACCGCCACGCTTGATGATGGCCGCGCCTGGGACAAATTTCAAAGCATTTGCGCGGCCCAAGGCGGAATGAGAGCCATTCCAGTCGCGCCCTACCGCCATGTGTTGGAAGCCGCATCCGAGGGCGTTCTGATGGCGGTCGACAACCGGCGAATTGCGCGCCTGGCCAAGCTCGCCGGCGCGCCGGAAGACAAAGCCGCCGGCGTCGAGATGCATGTGCGGCTTGGCGACAGAATCCGGGTCGGCACGCCTCTTTGCACCGTGCATGCCGAGACCGAAGGCGAGCTGGCTTATGCCCTGGCATATGCCGAGACCAACCCTGGCATTTTTGGCATCGCGGCATGAGTTTTTTGATCTTCCCCCTGCCCGGCAACGAAGATCTGGCCTCGCGGCTTGCCGCGGTATCAGGTGGTACCGTGGGCCGACTTGAGACACGGCGCTTCCCGGACGGCGAAACCTATCTGCGTTTTGCCGATGGTCTCGAGGGCCAGAGCGTGGTGATCGCGTGCACCTTGGACCGGCCTGACGCCAAAATTGCTGGATTGCTTTTTGCGGCGGACGCTGCCCGAGAGCTTGGGGTCAAGCGCGTCGGTTTGGCGGCGCCGTACCTCTGTTACATGCGCCAGGATAACCGTTTTCGGCCGGGCGAAGCCGTCACCTCACGCAGCTTCGCGGCCCTTATCTCCCAACACTTTGACTGGCTCGTCACGATCGATCCTCATCTGCACCGCTATCGCGCCTTGGACGAGATCTACAGCATTCCCGCCCTCGCGCTGCATGCCGGCCCTGTCATCGCGGACTGGATCATCCAGAACGTCACGAAACCGTATCTGATTGGACCCGACAGGGAGAGCAGCCAGTGGATCGAAGCCGTGGCCGCTGCCTGCGGCGCCCCCTGGACCGTCCTGACCAAGACCCGCATGGGTGATATGTCGGTCAGCGAAACACCGCTTTCCGCACCCCTCGCTGGCCGGACTCCCGTCCTGCTGGATGATATCGTTTCAAGCGGCGCGACCATCCTGGAGGCGCTCCGGCAATTGCCGGCCGACGCCGAGCCTTCGGTCGCCGTCGCGATCCATGCCCTGTGCAGCAACGACGTACGGCGGGGTTTGACGGCCAAAGGAACACGGCTGGTCACGACCAACAGCGTCCCCAACCCCGCGGCGGGGATCGATGTGGTTCCGCTGCTCGCTAACGGCGTGCGTCAATTCACCTGATCCGAGCCCACAAGACCGCCGAAAAGTCCGTGGGCGGAGACGGCTTCGGATCGCTCTGCTTCTTCCGTGAAAACACTTTCATCCATCCAGATGATCCTTGGCGGCCGTCGCGCCACGACGGGGGTCTTCGCTGGCACACCATAATGGGCGCGACGACCCACTCGTCCGCCGGCAGCTCGATCAACTGCCGCCCTTGCGGAGTCGCCCATATTGATATTTACGAGGAGATCCGCTTGCCCTTGATCCATCAAGCCGCGAAATTCTTCACACGAAGGTCACAGACCGAAGGGGTAGGTTTCGGGCACACCGCTCGGCCGCCGGTCTCCCAATGGCGTGATGGCGCGGCTGGTCTCGAACCAGACAAGAGCGTCAAACTGCTCGATCAACACGGCCTGGAAATAATGGCTCAGCAGTTCAGTCTCGGGCCGATAGACCACGCCAATGGCGCGCTCCAAGCGGGGCGCCGTCATAAGTTCGCGCATCTCGTCATGCTGCGAGCCGCGCCAGTCAACCAGCGCGCGGCCATGCCCGGCGTGGCGAAACAGATGTTCGTGGCCATCCTTTCGCGCCGGCAATACGGACTTCACTTCCATCGGACCGTCCCAGTCGGAGGCCGCAGCGACGGTGCCGCGATCCGTACCGAACCCGATCGCGACCATGTTCTCGCCAAAGGCCGCACGGCAAAGCTCTCCGATGTTGAATTCCCCTTCCCACCCCATGGGAGGTCGCTGCCGCATTGCCGATATGGCTGTTATGAGCCCAGACGATCGCTTTTGCGCCCAAACGGCGCTCCATCAATCTATGGAGCGTATCGAACATGTGTCGATCGCGCAGATTCCAGGATTCCCCGGTGCCGCGCCAACCGCGCTGCGGCCGGGTCGACCTTGTCGAGGTAAGCGAGAACCCGGCCGATCCAAGGCGCTCCGCTTTGATCTTGCTCAAGGCCGTGCCGCGCTGACTGGGCATGATATGTTCATGACGATTTCGAGGATCGTAACCCTTACGCTCAATCCGGCGCTCGACCGTTCCGGGAACGTGAACGGCCTGTTGCCCTCGGAAAAACTGCGTTGCACCGGCGAGCGTATCGATCCCGGCGGCGGCGGCATCAATGTCGCGCGGGTGCTCACCCGCTTCGGGGCCGACACGGTGGCCATCTTCCCGGTCGGCGGCTGGACCGGCGGCCAGCTGGTGAAACTGGTGGAGGCGGAGGCAATTCGCTTTCATACAATTCCGGTGTCAGGCGCGACCCGAGAAAATGTCAGCATTCACGATACCGTCAGTGGTCACCAATATCGCTTTGTATTTCCGGGCGCGCCGTTGCCGGCATGGTATGCCGAACAATGCTGCAATGAAGTCATGCATCATATTCGTCCAGGCGGCTATCTCATCGCCAGTGGCAGCCTCCCGCCGGGGACGGCGCCCGGCATCTATGGCGCCCTGGCGGGAAGCGTATATGCGCGCGGCGCCAAGGTGGTTTTGGATTGCAGCGGCCGGGCACTTCGCGAGGCGCTCGGAAGCCAGCTCGAACTGGTGAAGGTCAATCAGGCTGAACTCGAAGACGTGACGGAAAAACCGGTGCGCGACGGGCAGCAGTGTCTGGCGGCGGCCCGTACGCTTCTTGCGTCCGGCACCAGGATGGTTGCTGTCACGCGCGGCGATGCCGGGGCCATGCTGGTTTCGCTGGACGAAGCCTGGGAAGCAGCCGCCCCGAGCGTGCAGTGCGTCAGCACGGTCGGCGCAGGCGACAGCTTCCTGGCAGCCCTGGTCTGGAGTCTGGCGCAGGACAAAAGCATGGGTGAAGCGCTGCGGATGGCGGTGGCGGCGGGAAGCGCGGCACTTCTGACCGAGGGAACAGGCCTTTGCAGGATGCCGGATATCGAAAAGCTGATGGGCCAGGTTCAACTACGGTCGATCGAAAATTCGTTGCAAGCAGTGGGAGGCTAGAATGGGCCCGTATCCGACCCAGGACAATGGTCATTATCATCTCACGCGCAGTGGCTGGGTCCGCAAGGATGGCGCCCCGTTCCCTGTGGACCGGGTCGAAACCTGGTCATACTCGGCGGAATGCCCGGCAGACGATGCCAAAGAACAGGTTTGTCTGAAGCGTATCTGGAAGGCGCGCGAGCTCGCCGAACCGGAACGCGACTCTCTGCGCAACAGGTTCGGGATGCCGATAGGCCTCCAAACCGGCCGCAATGTCACTTTTGAATGTGACGTCTGATCGGAGGTTGCCATGTCTCTTCTGCGACTGCGCCATGGCCTTTGGTTGGCGGTCTGCGACGGCAAACGCGCCTTGCTGCTCCAAAACAGCGGCGACCAGGTCTATCCCAAACTGGAAACCCGCGAAGCATTCAAGCAGGATGATCCGCCAACACATGAACAGGGCTCATCCCCTCCGGGGCGTGTTTTCGCCAGTGGCAACCGCCGGGCGGCGACCGAGGAAAGTGACTTTCATCAGCAAAGAATCGAACATTTTCTCGGCATGGTCGCCAAAGACCTGAACCACCGCGTTTCGCAAGGCGAGATCGAAGCGCTTGCCCTTGTCGCGCCGGCGCCCGCGCTGGGGGTGCTGAGGACCCGGCTTTCGGACCAGGCTCGCCGCGCCGTGGTCGCGGAGATAGATCGCGACTACACAAAAATGCCGATCTACGAGATCGAACGGCATTTATCGCAGGGGAACGCAAGCCATTAATGTTGCGATCATCCTCAAGGCGCTGGCGCTGATTGGGACGGCCAACACCTCGCCTCTGCTGTTGAAGTGGTTCGCTGGCGGACGCCATTTCCGGCCGCTGGATAACGGCCTTATTTTCCCCGATGGAAGGCCCCTGCTGGGGCGCTCAAAGACCTGGGCGGGCATAGCCTGCTCACTTACCGCCTGTGCCGTCGTTGCGCCCATACTGGGCCTGGCCATCGAAGCGGGGCTCTGCGCAGCCGCTACCGCGATGGCTGGCGACTTATGCAGCAGTTTCATCAAACGACGGCTGGGCCTTTCGTCAAGCGCTCCCGCGCCCGGTCTGGATCAGGTGCCAGAGGCCATCCTTCCCATGTTCACCCTGCAGGCCTTTCTGCCTCTTACGTGGAGCGATCTGGCCATCGCGCTCTTGTTGTTTGTTCTTGGAGAAATCACAATCGCATCGCTGCTGGAGCGCTGCGGACTCAGGGAGCCCCCCTTCTAGGGCCTGACTATTTGTGCCGAGGAGACGGTTCGGATCGAAGACTGGCAATATAGGCAGCCACGTCACTGATTTCACGTTCGCTCAGCACGTAGTTCGGCATGACCTCATGCGGTGTTTTGAGGAACACTTCAATCGAGGTTTGCGTCATCCCTTTCGTATTGGCAATTTTGGCAAAAGCGGGTGCAAAACCCAGGATTGGCCTGGGCTGTTCCTCGGTTTGATGACATCCGCTGCAATGCTTCCGCGCCACGTCAGCTCCCGCCGCAGCGTCCTGCGCCCTGAGTGGCGGGGATACCGCTAAAAAGCATAACACCGCCAAAAACCGAATGCGGATCATTGGCCTACCTTCACTTTTGCCACCTCACCAATTTGACGGGACACAATCCAAGAAGATTTGATTTCCCGCAAAGCTCCTACGGATGAGCCGTTTTAAATGGTGGCAAAAGATCAGTTCGAGCCCAATGTGAGACATATTCTGATCATCGAGGGCAATCCCGACCCGTCCCATGAGCGGCTGAGCAGTGCGCTGGCTCGGGCCTATCACGAAGGCGCCGAAGAGTCGGATTGCATGATCCAGCGTATCAATGTCGGCGGGATCACATTTCCGATTTTGCGGACTGCAAAGGAATTCGAAACCGAACCGGCTGAGGAGGTCATCGTAGACGCACAGGCTGCATTCCTGCGCGCCGACCATGTTGTATTTATCTTCCCGCTTTGGCTGGGAGGCCCACCGGCGTTACTGAAAGCTTTCATGGAAGAGGTCGCTCGCGATCATTTTCTCATTCGCGAGAGTGACAAAGGCTTTCCGAAAGGCCATCTCAAGGGCCGCTCCGCCGAACTGATCGTTACCATGGGCATGCCGCCGCTTCTATACCGGACCGTGTTTGGCGCCCACGGCGTCAAGGCTTTTGACAAGAGCATTTTGCGGATGGCCGGGATTTCTCCCGTGCGAACCACATATTTCGGGGGCGCTGATATCACTCCGCCCCACGTCGGCAAGCTGATAGATCGGGCCAGGCGGATGGGCCGGAAGGCCGCCATCCACTAGTGTCAGGAAAGCTAACGGTGTTGGGGTGCGCTGCGGCCACCTGGTGGGTGAAGCAGGCTTTACATTGCCCGTTCAACGGGTAGGCCAGCTGCTGCCCAACTCTCGATCCCGCCCTCAAGATTGAAGATTTCGAGAGACGGGTTTTGTTTCAGCAGCTTTTGACACGCGGTCTGGCCACGGCCACCTTTCGCGCAATGGACGACGATTTTTTTCGCCACCGGCATTTTGTCGGCATCGACCTCGGAAAGAGGTATCAACCGCGCCTGGGGAATATGAGCAGCCCGGTACTCGGCAGGCTCGCGAACATCCACCAGGACCGCGCTTCCTCCTTTGATCCAAATATTCGCTGTCGCAGCGTCAACGGTACGGACTGGCACACCCACCTCGATCGATCATCCTGTCATCGCGTCTGCCACCCGATGCCCGGCGGCTTCGGGGGAAGAAGCGCGCCGGGCCGGTGCAGGTCGCCGTGGCTATTGGGGGAGGTAACAGCGACCAGGGTTTTTATAGACGCTCCTAATGGGCGTTTGCTTGATCGGGATCAAGCCAGGCAGCACCAACTGCACTTGATTGAGCGCAATGCGGGGGACATGCGGCATCGGCATCATTACAAGGTGCCGATGGGTGGTGCGAACGCATGTAAGTCCCCAATGAATGAAGCCTCCGAACCAGAATTGACCAGATTCGATGCACCAAACGTCCATCAAAACACAGACTGTTTCCCAGCATCTTGGGGCGAGAACGGGTCGCGACCCCAAAACCCAATTTCGAGGCGTGGAACTCGCTTCAAGCCGCTGGAATGTTGCAGCGCAAGCGTTTCGGCGTATGATCCAGCATCACATCGAGGACAGCGGGATGCACGCCACAAGAATCCGGAGATTCCCTCGCGGCGAATTAATTGGCTGCTTCCTCCTTCTGTTGATGCTGACACAAGCTAACTCCGCCGCCTGGTCCGCGACTCAAACCGAACTCGTTCGGAGTTGTGAGAGTTGCCATGGCCCGCATGGTGACAGCGCCGTGGCCACGACGCCCCGCCTCAACGGACAGCAGGCCGGATATATTGTCGACCGCTTGAAAAAGCTGGCGAAGATAACCAAAAGCAATCCGCACGCCAGGATCGGCATGTTCAATGAGCTGGCGCGCAAAGATGACGCGGCAATCGTATCGATCGCAAACTATTTTTCGAGCCAAGCACCGAGCAGTCCCAGGCCCCGCGCCGACGTCTCCGAGGGCAAGAAAATATACGAGCATGGCAGCCCGGCGGAGAATGTTATCGGCTGCAGCCAGTGTCACGGCGCACAAGGCGAAGGCCACAATGCCACGCCACGTCTCGCCGGTCAGCATGCTGATTACCTGCGCGCCCAATTGAGGCTATTCAATCTGAAATTCCGCGAACATGTCCTGATGAATCCCAATACGAAAACCATGAAGCAAGAGACGATGGACGCACTCATATCCTATCTGGCGAATGAATGAGGGGGAAAGGATCGGAGTGGCTACGGCCCGTCCAGGTGGCCTAGCTGCTGACGATGCAGCATGTGCACCGACTGCAGCGTCTGTTTGACCTTTATCATATTCTCGAGAAATCTTCGCAGTTGCTGGAGTCGACCAGAATCGCCGGTGCCATCGATCATCAGCTCACACTTAGCGTGACCCCGCCCGCCGAGGCTCCTATGGCAACAACGTCCGGACAATGCGCGCGCGAGTCATAAATATCTCCTGCACGCCGACAATTTGCTGCCCGGACCTGCGAAAATCAGAGGACCTCCAGGCGATTGTCCACCAATCTCACACCTGGCACGGACCAGGCTATTTTTTCCGCCGCCCGTAGCTGATCTAACCCATGTACCTCCCCATCGAGGATGACATGATTATTTTCCAGCAAGGTGACCATGATGGAAGTGCCCGCTAGCAGCCTGTTACGACGCAGGGCATTCTCGATCTGCCACTGCGTGTCCGGTGAGGGAGGATAGTGCTTGAGCGTGATGTTATTGATGATTCCCGTAAGGCCCGACAGCTTGCTGATCTGGCTCTGCGCTTCAGCTCGCTGAAACTGCCACTCGACCTGCCCTTCCAGGCTCACCCAGCCGTCCTGCACCCTGATCTGAATCGCGTCCGCCGGTATTGTCGCGTTGAGGGCCAGGACGTCAGCGACGCGCTGGGCAATCTCATCATCCGCGATCCTTTTGTGGTTGGGCAGGCGCACTTCGATTTTTTCGGCGATGGCGCGCACGCCCTTGACCCGCCGCGTGGCACGTTCGGCAGCAGCCTTCTCGGCATAACTGGTGACATGGCCAGTCAGTGTAATAACACCCTTTTCGGCGATGACCCCAATGTGCGCCGGGTCAACCTTGGGGTCGAAGCAAAGCTCGTCCAGGACATGCTGCTGCAGATCAAGATCGTTCATTGGGAAACTCCTTGATGCCACCAGCCTAAAGGATTGCCCGTCGAAGGAATTGCGTCGGATCAAAGCCCGGCCGACCGCGGGGCGCTCGTCGACGCATGTGGCCTTACCCGTCCAAAATAATCTCGTCGGCCCCACGCGCCCGGATGCGCCGTGTCGAGCTTCTCGCGCTTCGGTGAATGGATGTTGATCTGGCACGAAACGACCGGGGGTATTCAAGGATTGAGCGTGCATGGCCGCCGGACCATCACATTGCCGGACTTTCTGGTGACCGAGCTTCGTGCCCACCGTCAAGCCTAGCTTGAGCAGCGAGTCGCCCTTGATCTGGGCCGGCCACCGGACTGTCAGCCGGCGCCTAGGCCACAGCAGCCCCACGGCCACGCCTCAGGCCTATGGCCATCTCTTCCCTAACACGGATGATCGCGCTGCGCAGATTGTCCAAACGGCGTTCTCACCGCGTACGGACTAGCAACCTTTGCAGGCAAGCCCGGTGGCATTCCGGTGGCAATTTGAGTCAGCCGGCCCAGCCAGCTCGCCCGCGCTGTTCAAAAATCGCCATATACTGGGGCGGATTGGTACAGTTGGGTGGGCTCGAACCACCGACCTCCGGATCCACAATCCGGCGCTCTAACCAACTGAGCTACAACTGCACGGCGCAGGACCGGCCTTCTATGGGCGCATCGTAGCAAAAGCAAGGCTTTAGGCGGGAAAATCCCGGGAAATTGCCGCCCGGCCCAGGGTTTCCGCAAGGCCTTACAGTCCGCTAGTCTGCCGACATGAAGTTGCGGCGCCGTATTCTTGTCCCACTAGGCCTGGGTCTGATCCTGCTGGTGGGCGCTCTGTTCTTTTTCACCCGTCCGCCGCCCATCCTTAACGTCATGACCTGGCCTGGGGCTTACGGCCGGGCCCAGGCCAATGCCCAGATGCATCCCTTCGCCGCCCGCAACAATGTGGATGTGCGCATGGCCGTGTGGGACGGCGACCTCGCCGATGTCCGCGCCATGGTGGACAAGCAGCAGTACAAGGCCGACGTGATCGATTTTGAGCTGCCCAAGGCGGTCCAGGCCTGCAAGGAAGGCCTGATCGAGAAAATCGATCCCGCCATTTTGCCCGACGGCGCCAATGGCGTCACGGCGAAGCAGGATTTTGTGCCCGGGGCCCTTGGTCCCTGCTGGGTGGGCAGCGTGGTCTATTCCCAGGTGATGATCGCCTCGCCGCGTCTGCGCCGCGATCCCCAAAGCTTGGCCGATTTCTTCGACACAAGGAAATTTCCCGGGCGCCGCGCCCTCTCCCGCGCCTCGGCCAAATACAATCTGGAAATGGCGTTGCTGGCCGACGGCGTGGCGCCGAAGGATGTCTACGCCACCCTGGCGACACCCGAGGGCCTCGACCGCGCCTTCGCCAAGCTGCAGGCGCTCAATCCGATCTGGGCCCATGACAGCATCGGCGCCCTGCGCTGGGTCAAGGATGGCCAGGCGGTGATGGCGACGGTGCTGAACGGCGATCTTTCCGCGGAAAAGGATTTCACGCCCCATGTGATCTGGGATCACCAGCTATACGAGCTGGATGTCTTCGGCATTCCCGCCGGCGATCCCGCCAGACGGCGCGCGCAGGAGTACATCGCCTATGCCACCGGCTCGGAAGCTTTGGCGGGCATGGCGCGCTGGGTAGCCTACGGCCCGGCGCGGCGCTCGGCCTTCGCCATGGTCAAACCCAATCCCGAATCGGGCGCGGACATGCGCCCGATGCTGCCAACCAATCCGGCCAATTTCCATCAGGCTTTCGCCATCAATGAGAGCTGGTGGCTGGAGCATGGCGCCGCCATCAACTCGCGCTGGCAGGAGTTTGTCTCGCGATGATCGCCTATGCCCTTCGGCGTCTCGTCAGCGCCATTCCGACCCTGTTCGTCATCATCACCCTGGCCTTCTTCATGATGCGGGCCGCGCCCGGCGGGCCCTTCGACAGTCAGCGCAAGCTGACACCCGAGGTCGAGCGCAACATCAAGGCCGCTTATGACCTCGATAAGCCGCTGTGGCGCCAATATGTGATCTATCTCGGCAAGGTCGCACACGGCGATCTGGGCCCCTCCTACAAGAACAAGGATTTCACCGTGGTGCAGCTGATCGGCACCGGGCTTCCCGTCAGCGCTCGGCTGGGGCTTTCCGCCATGGTGCTGGCGCTGCTGCTGGGAACGGCGCTGGGCGTGGCGGCAGCGCTGAAACAGAACCGATGGCAGGATTATTCGGTGATGGCCGGCGCCATGCTGGGCATCACCATTCCAACTTTCGTCACCGCGCCGATCCTGACGTTGATTTTCGGCATCTATGCCGGTCTGTTGCCGGTGGGCGGCTGGAGCGGCGGCGCGTTGCGCAACATGATCCTGCCGGTGACGGTGCTGGCCCTTCCCCAGATCGCCATCGTGGCGCGGCTGATGCGCGGCTCGATGGTCGAGGTGCTGCGCGCCAACTATATCCGCACCGCCCGCGCCAAGGGCCTTCCCGTCCATCGCATCGTGCTGGGCCACGCCCTGCGCGCCGCCGCCCTGCCGCTGGTGAGTTATCTGGGCCCCGCTCTGGCGGCCGTGCTGACTGGCTCGCTGGTGGTGGAGCAGATTTTCGGCCTGCCCGGCATCGGCCGCTATTTCGTGCAAGGCGCGCTCAACCGCGACTACACCCTCGTGATGGGGGTGGTCATCTGTTACGCAGCCTTGATCATCTTCCTGAACTTCCTGGCCGATATCGCTTACGGCATCCTTGATCCGCGTGTGAGACTAACGTGATCGCGACGGGCCAGACCCTCAAATCCAGCGAAGAGATCAAAGGCCGCAGCCTGTGGATGGATGCGCGCCGCCGCCTGTTCCACAACCGCGCCGCGCTGGCCAGCATGATCATCCTGGGATTGATCGCGGCGCTCGCCGTGCTGGCGCCGCTGCTCTCGCCTTACGCCTATGACGAGGTCAATTACGACCTGATCGCCTGCTCTCCCGGCTGGTGGCCGGTCGAAGCCGCCTGCCGCGCGCAGGGCCATGTCTTCGGCACCGATGCGGTGGGCCGCGATCTGTTCGTGCGGGTGCTGTTCGGCGCGCGCGTGTCGCTGGCGGTGGGGCTGGTGGCCACGCTTGTATCCCTGGTGATCGGCGTCCTCTATGGCGCGATCGCCGGCTACCTGGGCGGGCGCATCGACGGGCTGATGATGCGCATAGTCGATGTGCTCTATTCCCTGCCCTTCATCTTCTTCGTCATCATCTTGATGGTGATGTTCGACCGCAATTTCATTCTTCTGTTCGTGGCGATCGGCGCGGTGGAATGGCTGACCATGGCCCGGATCGTGCGCGGTCAGACCCTGTCCATCAAGCAGAAGGAATTCATCGAGGCGGCGCGCGCCGCCGGTGTCGGGCCGCTCGGCATTATCACCCGCCATGTGATCCCCAATGTGGTGGGTCCGGTGATGGTCTATGTCACCCTCACGGTGCCGGGCGTGATCCTGATGGAGAGTTTCCTGTCCTTCCTGGGGCTCGGCATCCAGGAACCGCTGACCAGCTGGGGCGTGCTGATTTCCGACGGCGCCGACCAGATGGAGACTGCCCCCTGGTTGCTGCTGTTTCCGGCTCTGTTCATGGCGGTGACCCTGTTCTGCTTCAATTTCATCGGCGACGGCATGCGCGACGCCCTCGATCCGAAGGATCGCTAGAACGTGGCGGCGCTGCTCGAAATCAGAAATCTCGATGTGCGCTTCGATACGCCGGACGGCGAGGTCCATGCGGTGAAGAATGCCAGCCTGACCATTCAGGAAGGCGAATGCCTGGGTGTGGTGGGTGAGTCCGGCTCGGGCAAGAGCCAGCTTTTCCTGGCGGCCTTCGGCCTTCTGGCCGGCAACGGCCGCGTCACCGGCAAGGTGCTCTATCGCGGCGAGGAGATATTGGGCGCCTCACAGAAGCGCCTGAACGGCCTGCGTGGCGGCGCCGTCACCATGATCTTTCAGGACCCACTGACCTCGCTGACGCCGCATATGCGGGTGGGCGAGCAGATCATCGAAGCCCTGATGCTGCACCGGAAGATGCCCCGCGCCGAAGCTAAGGAGCGTGCCCGGGAGATGCTGGACTATGTCCGCATCCCCGAAAGCGCGCGGCGCCTAAAGCAATATCCGCATGAACTGTCTGGCGGCATGCGCCAGCGGGTGATGATCGCCATGGCGACCATAACCGGGCCCGACCTGATCATCGCAGACGAACCCACCACCGCGCTGGATGTCACGGTGCAGGCGCAAATCCTGGAGATCCTGCGCGCGCTCAAGACCGACAAGAAGACCGCCATCGCCCTGGTCAGTCACGACATGGGCGTGATCGCGGGACTGGCCGACCGGGTGCAGGTGATGGCCCGCGGCGAGATCGTGGAAAGCGGGACGGCGGACGAGATTTTCTATGCCCCGCGCCATGATTATACCCGCATGCTGCTGGCGGCGCTGCCCAAAGCCGACGACACCCCGCCGCCAGCCACCAAGGTCGGCCCGCCACTGCTTGAAGTCGAAGACCTGAAAGTCAGCTTCCCCATCAGCCGCGGCCTGTTTCAGAAGCCGCTGACCTTGCGCGCGGTGGATGGGGTCAGCTTCACCCTGCATCAGGGCGAGACTCTGGGGGTGGTGGGCGAATCCGGCTGCGGCAAGTCCACGCTTGCCCGTGCCGTGCTGCAGCTTCTGCCAAAAACGGCCGGCACGGTGGTGTGGCTCGGCCGCAACCTGGACGCGGTGGCCGAGACCGATATTCGCGCGCTCCGCGAAGACCTGCAGATCGTTTTTCAGGACCCGCTGGCGAGCCTGGACCCGCGCATGCCCATTGGTGTGTCCATCGCCGAGCCGCTGCGCGCCTTGGAGCCGCAGCTTTCGCGCCAGGAAGTGCGCGAAAAAGTGCGTGCGATGATGGCGCGGGTGGGGCTCGATCCCGCCTGGATCAATCGCTATCCGCACGAACTCTCCGGCGGCCAGAACCAGCGCGTCGGGCTGGCGCGCGCCATGATCGTGGGTCCGCGCCTTTTGATGTGCGACGAGGCGGTCAGCGCCCTGGACGTTTCCATACAGGCGCAGATCGTGGCGCTGATCGGCGCGCTGCAGGCCGAAACAGGCCTGTCGCTGATCTTCATCAGCCACGATCTTTCGGTGGTGCGCCGCCTGTCACATCGCGTGATGGTGCTGTATCTGGGCCGGGTGGTGGAACTTGCCCCCAGCACGGAGCTCTACGCCCGTCCGCTCCATCCGTATACAAGGGCGCTGCTCTCCGCGGTTCTTGCCCCCGATCCCCGCGCCGAGCGGGCCAGAAAACGCGAACTGCTGACCGGGGATCTGCCCTCGCCGCTGGACCCCAGGGCGCAGCTGACCTTTCTCAAGTCCCGGCTGGGCGACCCTGGCTACCGCCCCCAACTGGAGCAGGTTGCTCCGGGGCATTTCGTGGCCGAACACGACCAGTTTTAAGGCCAACAGGTACGTTCGGGGCTGCCACGCCTTGGAAAAAACTGCTATAAATTGCATCAACCGCCACTATCAGAACGGCGCATCAGCATGGAGACGCTATCAGACTAATTTTTGGGAGGTACTGGATGAGTAACATCGGTGAATTCCATCATGGCGAAGACGCGCCGGACAAAAAGTCCCGCACCGTGGTGGCGATTGTCATAGCCGTCGTAATGGCCGGCTTCGGTGTCTATGTTTACGAATCGGGGATGTGGAATCCTCAGCCGCACCAGGCCGTCGAAGATAGCCAGCTTCCCGCGCACTGAATTCAAAAGCCGCCCCGATGAGGGGCGGCTTTTTTATCGGATGCGCGTGACCTTGTGATGGACGTTCTCGTCATTCACCACAAGGTTGAAGGTATGCATGGCGGCCTGGCTGATGGTGACCCGCATGCTCGAAGCAGGTTGGGTCCAACGCACAGGACTTTTGCTGGCGTCGCCGTCGGTCTGACGCCACACCTGCCCGTCCGGCAGGGTGATGACGAAATTGCCGTTCCGCGACATCTCATAGGACTGGATTGGCGTGTTCTTGACCACGTCCGAGCCGCCAAACACATCCAAAATACCCGAACGCTTGGTCGGCGGCGGCGGCCCAGTACGGGTGGCGGCACGCGTCACGGTTGAAGGAAGCGAGGCCGAAAGCGGTGCGGACGTCTGCGGCTGGCCCTGCAGCAGCTTGAGCTGGGATTGCGGCGCCGGCGGCAGGCCAAGCCAGGCGCGCATCGGCTGGGCGGCGCCGTAATAGCATTCCAGCCATTGGCGGTCGTCGGTGTAACCGGCGCAGCGTGTCATGCTGCGGACCACGTCATCGCGCGCATCGGCCTGTACCATGCCGGGCGTACCCGCCCCGATTGCCAACATTGCCGCAAACAAAACCCTGCGCATTCTTCCCCTCGAACTCAAAGACAAACCAATTGAATTTTCTGCCGCAAATCGGGCAAATCCGGGCGGCAGGGCATGGTAGAAGGTCTTGATGGCATCGGGCAAGGCATGGAACCGGCGCGCCGCGGTGATCGGCGGCGCGAGCGTCGCAGTGGGCGCCGCCTGGGCGCTGTGGCCACGGCACGATCGTCAGAGGGTACAGATCGCGGATGCCCACACGTTACGGCGCGGCAATAGCGCTGAGCCCGAAACCCTCGACAACTCTCTGTCCTCCGCTGACGGCGACGACATCATCATCGGTGACCTGATGACCGGTCTGGTGACCGAGGATGTTGCAGCGCGGCCCATTGCGGGCATGGCGACGACATGGAAAAACTCGCCGGACGGTCTGACCTGGAACTTCAAGCTGCGCGAGGCAGTATGGTCTGACGGCGTACCGGTCACGGCGGAGGATTTCGTTTTCTCCTGGCGCAGGCTGCTCGACCCCACCACGGCGGCGCGCTACAGCAACTATCTGTACCTGGTCAAAAACGCCGAACCGGTCAATGCAGGCAAACTGCCGCCAGGCGCTCTGGGGGTCAGGGCCGTCACCGGGCGCGAGCTCGAAGTCCGGCTGGAACATCCGGCGCCTTACCTGCTGCAGATGCTGATGCATCCCTGTACCCACCCCCTGCCGCGGCATGTGGTGACCGCCAAAGGCAAGAACTGGAGCCGGCCGGGCAATCATGTGGGCAATGGCGCTTTTGTCCTGAAAGAATGGCTGCCCAACGGCCATGTCCTGGTGGAGAAAAACCCACGCTTCTACGACGCCGCCAATGTCGCGCTGGAGCGCATCTTCTACTATCCCACCGACGATTACAGCGCCGCGCTGCAGCGCATGCGCGCAGGTGAGCTGGACATGCAGACCAGGATCGCCGTCCAGCGCATCGACTGGATCCGGAAGAACCTGCCGCAGATTCTGCATCCCCAATCGGTCTTCAGCGTCGAATTCGTCTATATCAATGTCCGCCGCCCCCCCTTTCACGATGTGCGGGTGCGCGAAGCTCTCAATCTGGCGCTCAACCGCGAAGCGATCGCCCAGCGCATCCGCCGGGTCGGCGACGTGCCGGCCTATAGCCTGGTGCCGCCTAATATCGCCAACTTCGCCCATGGCAACAGCTTCGCTTTCAAAACCATGGCCCCGCAGGCGCGCATCGAACGGGCGCGCGCCCTGATGCAGGCTGCCGGTTTCAGCGAGACAAACCGGCTCAATACGACCTTCCTGATCCGCAGCACCGCACCCGGCCCCTATAGGGCGGTGGCGGCCGCCATCCAGCAGATGATGGCCCAGATCCACATCAACCTCAGCATTGTGCCGATGGATTTCGCGGTCTTTCTGGCGCAGACCCACAGCCACAATTTCGACCTGGCGGAATCGGGCTGGGTCGCCGATTTCGATGACGCCGCCACGTTCCTGGAACTGCTTCAGACGGGCAACGGCAACAATGACGGCGAGTACAGCAATCCCGCTTATGACCAACTGCTGGCTGCCGCCCAGCAGGATACCGATCTCATCAGCCGCGGACGTAAACTGGCCCAGGCCGAAGCGCTGGCGCTGAAGGATCATGCCATCCTGCCACTCTTTTTCTGGGTCGATCCCAACATGGTCTGGCCCTATGTCAAAGGCTGGCAAGTCAATGGCATGGACAAGCACCGCTCGCGCTGGATCAGCATCGATCAGCCGGCGCGCATAAAGCAGTTCACATGAAGCCGGCTGCGCTAGCCCTGTTGCTGCTGCTCGCGGCGGGAAGCGCGCGCGCCGAAACGGTGCTCAACCGCGGCAACGGCGCCGAACCGGACACTCTCGATCCCGCCCAGGCCGGAACCACGATGGAAGCCAATATTCTGGGCGACCTGATGGTGGGGCTCACCACCCTTGATGCGGCGGCCAGGCCCATTCCCGGCATCGCCGAGCGCTGGGAGACCTCGCGCGACGGACTGACTTGGACCTTTCATCTGCGAAAAGCGCGCTGGTCGGATGGCAGCCCCGTCACCGCCAAGGATTTTGTCGCCGCCTGGCGCCGGCTGCTGGAGCCGAAGACCGGGGCGCGCGCGGCGCAAAACCTCTGGATCGTGAAGAACGCGCAGGCCATCAGCGCCGGCCGCATGCCCACGGAGAACCTGGGCATCGCCGCGCCCGATCCGGCGACGGTGATCGTCATTCTGGAGCATCCCGCGCCTTATCTGCCGGAGCTTCTCACCCAGCCGGCTGCCCTGCCCCTGCCGCCGGCGATGCTGAAAAACGGCGTGCGCACCAACGCCTATGTCTCCGACGGGCCCTATCTGCTGAAAAGCTGGGTGCCCAACGATCGCGTCACCCTGGTAAAAAATCCGCGCTTCTATGACGCCGCTGCGGTGAAGATAGACACGGTGAACTATTTTCCCACGGCCGACGCACAGGCCGCGCTGCGCCGCTTCCGCGCCGGCGAACTGGACATGCAGACTCCGCTGCCCAATGCGCAGATCCCTTTCCTGAAACAGACCATGCCGGCCAGCCTGCATATCCTGCCGTCGCTGGCGCTGGTCTATGTCGCCATCAACCTGCGCGATCCGGCGCTCAAGGACTCACGCGTCCGCCGTGCGCTCAATCTTGTTTATGACCGCGAAGCCGTGACGCAGAAAGTGCTGAAGCTGGGCGAGCGTCCGGCCTATGCCTATGTGCCGCCCAACATCACGGGCTATGCGGGCGGCCCGCAGCTCGACTTCAAGTCTCGGCCTTACGCCGCGCGCCTGGCCGAAGCGCGCCGGCTGATGCAGGACGCGGGCTTCGGCCCCTTCAACAAGCTGACTTTGAATTACGCCACGCCCGGCACGCCGGACGGCCGGCGTCTCGCCGCGGTATTCCAGGCCATGGCGCGGCAGATCTATGTCAACCTGCACATCACCAGCCAGGATTATGCGATCCTGTTGCGCGACTTGCGCCGCGGCCAGTACCAGCTGGGCTATACCAGCTGGCTGGCTGATTATAACGATGCCAGCAATTTTCTGGATCTGCTGCGCTCATCCAGTCCGGGCAATTATGCCGGCTACAGAAACCCGCGCTTTGACGCGGCACTTGATGCCGCTGAACGCGAACCGGATGCGCACAAGCGCGCCACGATGCTGAAACAGGCGGAAAGCCTGGCCCAGAAAGACATGCCCTGGCTTCCCATCCGCTTTGCTTCCCAGACCGAACTGGTCGCGCCCAAAGTCAGCTTCTATGTCCCAAACGCCGCGGACTACAACCGCAGCCGCTGGCTCTCGATCAAAAAGTAAATGCCGATTTCTGTGCCCACTTGGGACACGGAACCGCCAAGAAACGACCTTGGTTCGCTTTTCGCTTTGGCGCGTTGTTGCCTAACTCGAAAAGCATCGCACGCACTGTACGATTTCAGACCAAGGGAGAAGACATATGCGGAAATTGGCTTTCTTTGCCGGGATCGGCGCGATCGCGCTTCTCAGTGCCACACCGAGTTTTGCTCAGTTGGGCGGCGCCTTGGGCGGAAGCGCCGGCGGAGCGGTGCGGGGGCCCAGCACGGCGCCTGTGACCGGCGCCATCGGCAACACGACAGGGCGGCTCGAAAGCAGGGCGAACGGCACAATGGGACGCGTGGAAGACCGCTCGACTTCGACCCTGGGCCGGACGACTGACAAGGTTGATCGCACCGCCAACGCAGGCGGATCGGCGGATGTGAATGCGAACGCCGCGGGACAGTCCGCGGGCGCCGGCGGCAGCGCCTCGTCCACCCAGGCCATGAACGCGGCGAATGGCGCCGCCGGTGCGGCCGTCGGCACAGCCAATGGCGCCGTGTCCAAGACCGAAGACACGGCCAATGGCGCTGCCGGGACTGCAACCACCACGGCGGACGGGATCAACCCCAGTGTCTCTGCCGGGGCGAACGCTTCCGCCAACGGTTCGGCGCGCTAAGTAATCTGAACTTAGCGATCAGACGAAATGGAAAGGGCCTCCCTCGGGAGGCCCTTTTTCTTTGCGCCAGCGCGCAAATTTCAGTGGTGACCCCAGGAGGCGATCAGCAATCAACCGACAGGTTAATCGCCGCCGAACGAACTTCCGGCCATCATCACAGCCAACACTGGCATTGCGACTTGAAATGCGGCAAAAGTTCCGGCGTGACCCCGTAGCTCAGCAGGATAGAGCATCGGTTTCCTAAACCGAGGGCCGGAAGTTCGAGTCTTCCCGGGGTCACCACTCTTCTCCACCAAATCAACACAATGGCGGACCAGTTCCGCCGGAACAGGCCTCATCCCCACTCGTTCCCTTCTTACGAATTCATATGGGCGTTTTGCTCCGAAGGAAGGAGACGATCATGAAAAGCAGTCTGAACAATGCCTGCATCTCGGCCGTGCTTTGCGGCGCGGTTCTTATGGCGCTGCCGGCCGTCGCGGCCGGCGTGGGTGGCACCGCGGGCGGCGGTGTCGGCGCCGGGGCTACGACGGGCGCGGCCGGCACCTCGCTCGGCACCGGCGTCAACACCACCGGTCAGGTCACCACGCCCGCCGGCACGCTCAACAACCAGGCCAACGCCAATGCCAACGCGGCGACCGCATTGAATACGAACAGGGTGGGCGGTTCGGTCAGTACCGGCGGCATGACCACGAGCGGCGATCTCAACAGCGCCACCGCCGGCAACAATGCGGGCAGTGTGAACACCCAGTCTCAGACACAGGCAAGCCGCCTGGCGCGCGAGGCGCAGAACAATGCCAACGCTGCCACCAATCCGGCATTGAGCACACCGCAAGCCAGTGTTGGCACAGCCGGGACGATCAACGGCTCAACGACAAGCCCACTGCCGGGCGCGACCGCCGGTATCACCACCACCACGACCACAGGCACCCTGGCCCCTGCCCAGCAGCCGCAATAACAGCACCGTCATGACGCAAAGGCCGGGCGCCCTGCCCGGCCTTTGTCGCATCTGCACAATGGCCAGAGCAGGCAGAGCGGGCTAAGAATCCAGTTCCCCAAATTGGATTTCACATGCCCATTTATCGCGCCCCGGTCGAAGATTACCGCTTCCTGTTCAACGAAGTGCTGGAGTTGGAAAAGCACCGCGACCTGCCCGGCTTCGCCGAACTGTCGCCTGATCTGGCCGACGACATTCTCACCAATGCCGGCAAGTTCTGCGAGGAGGTGATGCAGCCTCTGAACCAGCCGGGCGATGAGGAAGGCTGTCATTTCCAGAACGGCGTGGTGACCACGCCCAAGGGTTTCAAGGAGGCCTACAAGGCCTACAGCGAAGCGGGCTGGGGCGGCCTGGGCGCGCCGGAAGAATTTGGCGGCGCCGGCATGCCGCCGATCATCACCATGGCGGTGAGCGAGATGGGCATGAGCGCCAACCAGTCGCTGGCCATGTATCCCATGCTGACGGCCGGCGCCTATGGCGCGCTGCTGGAGACGGGCCCGGACTGGATGAAGCAGCATATCGCGCCCAAGATGGTCTCGGGCGAATGGGCCGGCACCATGTGCCTGACAGAACCGGGCGCCGGCACCGATCTGCGCCTGATGAAAACCAGGGCGGTCGAGCAGCCCGACGGCACCTACAAGATGAACGGCACCAAGATTTTCATCTCGGGGGGCGACCAGGACCTTACCGACAACATCATCCATATGGTGATCGCCAAGATTCCGGATGAGAACGGCCAGATCCATGACGATCTTTCCACCGTGAATTTCTTCATGGTGCCGAAATTCCTGGTCGCGGAAGACGGCAAGATGGGCACCAAGAACGGCGTCAACACCGGCGGCATCGAGCACAAGATGGGTATCAAGGGCCAGGCGACCTGTGTGATGAATTTCGACGACGCCAAGGCCTGGCGCCTCGGCCCCAAGCCCACCCCGCCCAAGCCGGGCGAGAAGCGCTCTTCGTCGGCCGGCATGGCCGGCATGTTCGGGATGATGAATGCCGCGCGGCTGGGCGTGGGCATCCAGGGCATCGGATTGGGGGAAGTCGCCTACCAGAACGGCTATGCCTATGCCCATGAGCGCCGCGTCGGCCGCGCCCTCACCGGACCGAAAGAACCCGACAAGCCGGCCGACCTGGAAATCGTCCATCCTGACGTCAAGCGCATGCTGCTGCAGGCGCGCTCCGCGACGGAAGGAATGCGGGCGCTGGCGGCCTGGACCACGCTCCAAATCTCCATCGGCCATTCCAAGCGGCCCGAGGCGGAGAGTGCTGCGATGCTGGCCGATCTGATGACACCGATCATCAAGGCTTTCGGCACCGATTTGGGTTTCGAGGCCACCAATCTGGGCATGCAATGCTATGGCGGCCATGGCTATATCCGCGACAATGGCGTGGAACAGTTCGTGCGCGATGCCCGCATCAACATGGTCTATGAGGGCGCCAATGGCGTGCAGGCCATGGATCTGGTGGGCCGCAAGCTGGGCCGCAAGGGCGGCGCCGCGCCCATGGCTCTGTTCACGCTGCTGACAAGCTGGATCGGCGAGAATGAAAAAGACGAGGCCATGAAGCCGTTTGTGGCCGGCGTGAAGCGCGGTACCGAAGCCCTGCAGGGCGCCACCATGTGGCTGGCGGCCAATGGCCTGAAGAACCCCAACGATGCCGGCGCCGGCGCCACCGACTATCTGCGCCTGATGGGCATCACCGTTCTGGCCCTGATGTGGGGCCGGATGGCGAAGGTCAGCATCGGCAAGACCGATCAGCTTCACAAGGATAAGCTGATGTGCGCCCGCTACTGGATGGAGCGCATGGTGCC
>Ga0070665_100000448_pt1 | contig 59975 bp, 43 predicted proteins | sample KBSS13metaG_FD_65862 | JGI IMG/M metagenome (GOLD analysis project Ga0070665, IMG submission 65862) | Switchgrass rhizosphere microbial communities from Kellogg Biological Station, Michigan, USA - KBS S1-3 metaG | ecosystem: Host-associated > Plants > Roots > Rhizosphere > Soil ...
GCCGCAGCCTGTGGTGGTAGCGCTGGGCGTGGCGGCTACCTGCAAGCCGGCCGGGAACGTGTCAGTGAAAGCAACGCCGGTGAGAGCCGTCCCGGTGTTGGAATTCGTGATCGTAAAGGTAAGCGTGCTCACTCCGCCGAACGCGATTGGGTTCGGCGAGAACGCCTTGGCGATGCTCGGCGGAGCCACCACCGACAAAGTGTCGGTGCCGGTGTTACCGGTCCCGCCGTTGGTCGAGGTCACGCTGCCGGTGGTGTTGACCTTGGCGCCGCCGGTTGTGGCGGTGACGGCCACGGTGACGGTGCAGGTGCCGCTCGCGGCGATGGTGCCGCCCGAGAAGCTCACCGAGGTGTTGCCTGCGGCCGGCGCGAAGGCCGGCGCCCCGCAGCCGCTGGTGGTGATGTTCGGAGTCGCCGCTACCTGAAGGCCCGCCGGGAACGTGTCCGTGAAAGCGACGCCCGTTAGGGCGATGCCCGCGTTGGAATTCGTGATCGTAAAGGTGAGCGTGCTCACCCCGCCGACCGCGATCGGATTCGGCGAGAACGCCTTGGCGATGCTCGGCGCGGAGACTCCTCCGACTCTGGGAACGGTCTTGGAGTCGGTGTTGGAGGTCACCCCGTCCGCCGTGGCCGAAGCCAGGTTGGTCACCGAGCCGAAGGCGAAGTCGCCGGCGGTGACGGTGTAGGTCGCCGTGCAGGTGATGCTCTCCCCGGGATCGAGGAAATTGTCGAGGTCACCCACGGTGGTGACCGCCGGGCAGCTCTCGTCGGTCGACTTGTCGTCGGCGACGACGATCGGTCCGGCGAGCGGCGCCGCACCGGTGTTGGTCACCAGGAAGCTGTAGTGCAGCACGTCCCCCGCCGCCGCGAAGCTGCTCTCGGTGACGCTCTTGACGAGCGTCAGCCCGGTGGTCGCGTACGTCGCGGTCGAGGTGTCGGTTACCGTCGTCCCGTTGGTGCCCGAGGCGGTCGCGGTGTTCGGATGAGTGCCGGCGATAGCGGCGACCGGCCCCACGACGCAGGTGGCGGTCGGGTCGGCGGTCGGCGAGGCGACCGGCAACGGCGCCGGCCAGGTGCAGGACGCCGTGCTGATCTGCGGATCGGTGACCCCCACCGAATTCAGCGGCACGTTGCCGATGTTCTCCACCGTGAAGCGGTAGAAGACGTTGCCGCCCGCCGGAACCGCCAGGAACGAGGACCACGGACCCGCAGCGGTCGGACCGACCTGCTTGAGGAGCGCGATCGCCGGATTGGCCGGGGTGACCGTCAGCGTGTCCGAAGCCGTGTTGCCGTTGACCGGCACCCCGTTGACCAGGTGCGACACCGCGCCGGTCGTGTTCGGATAGCTGCCCGCGACCGGCGCCACCACGTTGACCGTGACGACGCAGGTGCCGCCCGCGGCGATGGTGCCGCCGCTGAAGCTGATCGTGCCGCTGCCCGCGGCCGGCGCGAACACCGGCGAGCCGCAGCCGGACGTCGTGGCCGCCGGAGCCGGCGCCACCACCATCGCTCCCGGAGAGGTCGGCAAAGTGTCCGTGAAGGCGACCCCCGAGACCGCGAGGCTCGCGTTCGGATTGGTCAGCGTGAACGTCAGGGTCGTCGGCGTGCCGGCGAGCACCGGGTTGGGCGCGAACTGCTTGGCGATGGCCGGCGGCAGAATGCCGGTGATCGAGGCGGTCGCGACGCCGCTGGCCCCGGTGTTGGTGCCCCCCTCGGTCGAAGTGACGAAGCCGCTCACGTTGTCGTGTGGCCCGGCCGAGGTCACCGTCACCGTCGCCGTGACCGTGCACGAAGCGCCCGCGGCGAGGGTGCCGCCGGCGAAGGCGAGGGTGCTCGGCGCCGTCCGGGTGAGCGTGCCGCCGCACTGCGCCGAAACGCCGGAGGTGACCGTGACGCCGGCCGGCAGCATGTCGTTGAAGGCGACGCCGCTCAGCGCGAGCCCGGCGTTGGGATTGGTGACCGTGAAGGTGAGCGTCGAGGTGCCGCCCACCGCGACCGGGCTCGGTGAGAAATTCTTGCTGATCGTCGGCGGGCTCGGCGTCAGGCAGCCGCCGAACGTGACGTTGTCGACGTAGCTGTCGGATCCCGAGTTGACGTTCCCCGAATTGAAGAAATAGATGCGCACGTGGGTGGTGCCAATCGGGAGCGCGAGGGGGCCGAACGAGGTAAAGGCGGTCGTCGACAGCGGCAGCGCCGTGGGATTCGCGGCGTAAACGACGGTGCCCGGATCGGTGGCCGGTCCATTGCCCGCGACGGCGTCGGTGGCAAGGGAGGCCGTTCCCGCGTAGACGGCGATGCCCTGCGGGCTGTTGGGAGTATTTTTGCGCGCCGCGTCGAAGGCGAGCACGAGACTGGAATATCCGGTCGTGTTGACGGCGAATTCGAGGTAATCCTCGTTGGCGAAGACCAGCGTAGCGCCGGTGGTGACGCCGCCGTTCGAGCCCCAGGAGTTGGCGCCCTCGGTGAAGGAGGAGGCATTGACGCCGTCACCCGGTTTGGCCGACGGGGTGCCGGGCACGTTGTCGGTGCTCGGCGCCGGCGAGGTGACCGAAAAGCCGGCCGGGAAGGTCCACTGCGCCAGGGTCAGCCCGCAGACCTGCGGCGGCGGCGGCGGCGCGTTGTTGACGGTGAGCGTGTCGGTCGCGGAGCTGCCGGTGTCGATGCTGCCGACGAAAAGGTGGTTCGAGGTGTTGATGTAGGCGCCGGTCGCGGGAACGGTGACGTTCACCTTCACCGTGCAGGTGCTGCCAGCCCCCACCGTACCGTTCGAAAACGAGATCGATCCCGCCCCAGCCACCGGCGCGAAGGTCGCGGCGCCGCAGCCGTTGGTGGTGGCGGCCGGCGGATTGGCCACCACCATCGCCCCCGGCGAGGTCGGGAAGACGTCCGAGAAATTTACCCCCGAGACCGCTGCCGGATTGGGATTGGTGATCGTGAAGGTGAGCGCGGAAACGCCGTTGACGTTGGTCGGATCGGGGCTGAAATTCTTGGCGATCGTGAGGGTCGAGGGATCGACGACGGCGGCGTAGCGTGCCGAGGTGCCGAAGTCGTCGTTGTAGTGGTAGCTGCTGCCGGAGAAGTCATAGAGCAGGTTGGAGAGCGGCTCGGGATTGACCAGCGGCGCGCCCGGCACCTGGAGGATCTTGACCACATATTTGACGACGATGTCGCCACCGACCTTGCCGACGTCGCGGCAGGAGCGGTAGTAGGGGCTGTTCGGATCGTTGTCCCACTTGCAGGCGTCGCCGTACAGCTTGTCGTTGGGGCTGCTCACGTACGGCGAGGAATCGGCGGTGTAGGTCGTCGACACCGAGAGGACCTGGAAGATGGTGTTGGGGAAGTTGATGAAGCTTTCGAGCTGCTCGTAGCCGTTGGTGGCCGTCGAGCCGATCAGGTCGATGGTGTAGGTCTGTCCGACCAGGAGCGTCATCGTCCCGCCGTTGGGGATCGAGGTTCCGTCGAGCTTGACGTCGAGGATGTGGTTGCGCGACTGAGAGATGAGATGCTCGACGTAGAGCTCGCGCGGGACCGGCGTGCTCACCGTTCCGAGGGTGTCGGCGGTGGCGGTGATGTGGTACCGGCGGGTGGTGTCGTACGCCGCCGGGTTCCGCGTCACCTCGGCCTCGTAGTAGAAGTCGTGGCAGGCGGCGGGCGCGAGGCTCGGCACCGGGCTGGCGTTGAAATTGGTGAGGGTCCCGGCCCGCAGATTGATCAGGGGGTTGGCCGAGTCCCAGACGAAGGCCGAGGTGACGTTCGTCGCCGGGGCATCGCCGGTGTTGCAGACGCGAGCGCCGACCGGGAAGTGGTTCGGCCCGGTGTTGACATTGTTGCTATCCAGGCCGATGACGTTCCAGGTGAGCGGGGTGACGGAGAGGCTGGCGGCGGCGAAAGCCGGCGCCTGGCCGAGCAGCACCGCCGCGGCCATGGCCAGCCCGCGGAGCAGGTTTCCGCGATGGAACGCGATTCGATCGAGCATGGTCTGCACCACCTAGGGAAATGGGCCCGCTGGGAAGCGCGCCGCCCAAACGGCACAGCTTCTCCTGGAGAGGGGCTCCCCTCTCCAGACCCGAGTTTTAGCGAGTGACTGGGTGACTGTATAACAGACCGCCCCGGCAAGGGAAGACGGTTTGACCGCGCCCGGCTTCAGGATTGAAGAAACGGCCGGATCATGGCATCGTAGCGGCACCATGACGACCTCTCGAATCACCTCCCGCGCGGCCGCCGCGCTGCTGGCGCTCACCCTGTTCTCCCCCGGTCTCCAGGCGGGCCCATCGAAAGACCCTCTCGCCGCCGAGATCCAGCGCTGGTCGGCGTTCCTGCGCAGCGACGCCGCGTCCCGCGGGGCCTGGGCCCAGGTCAAGCCGGGCGGCCTCGCGGTGCTCGCGCGCGCCGAGCAGGATCTCCGCGACGGGCGCCGTCTCCTGGCGCTGCACCGTCTCGCCATGACGCGGGTGGACCTCGCGACCGCGGCCTACATGAGCCAGCGCTCAGCCGCCCAGCACCGGGACATGGCCGGCTTCGAGGCGGAGTGGGCGCGCATGGGCACGGTGATGCGCGACGATCTGGGCACGCCCTCGCCTTCCGCCCTGAGCAGCGTGCAGCCCGCGGCCCTGCGGGCCCTGGGCGAGGCCGCGCTCCCCCAGGTGCGGGCCTACTACAAGGCCAGCCTCGACTACGGGCACAACACGATGCCGGACGAGGGCCTCTACTACCTCGGCACCGCGCAGGCGGAGCGGGAGCTCGCGGCCGTCTGCCGGCAGCTCTCGGTGCCGTCGCGCCTCCCCGCGCCGCCGCTGCGCCCGCTGCGGGCCGAGATCGAGGGATTGCAGTCGGATCTGCTCGCGGCGTACCGGCCGCCGGCCTCGATCGACCGGCACGGCGCCTTCATCACCGCCAACGCCGCCCTGAACGAGGCGCGCCAGTTGGACGCCGCCGGCCTGCGCTACGGCGCGATGCTGCGCTATCTGGACGCCGCGCAGATGATCGTGCCGCTGCGTCCGCCCGCGCCGCCGCTGGCCCCCGGCGAGCTCCGAAGGCGGCTGCGCGAATTCGACGCCCGCCTGTCCGCCGGCGGCGTCGATCACAGCATCGCCCGGATGGCTCTGGAGGGGGCCCAGGGCGAAATCGCGGGCGCTCCGCCCGGCACCAACCCCGCCGCGTCGACGGCGATCGTCACCGACGTGCTGCCGCGCTACTTCGCCGCGCTCGCGCCCGCCCGGCCCGAGGCGCCGAAGCCCAGATCCCAGGTCACGGTCACTCTCGTCCGCTGGCCCTACACGTGAGGGCTCTCGGATCCAGCAGGTCTGCTGGCTCAAAACGTGATTCAAAAGTTCGGCGGCAAGGCGAATTTCGTTTCGGTGAACTCGGGGGATTCAGAGCTGGCGAAGCGGTTCGGCGTGACGCGGTACCCGGCGGTCTTCGTGAATGACGTGCTGGTGGCGACGCCGAACGACTTCGGCTATTACGGCAACGCCGGGGTGAAGAACGGCGGCCGCTACGCGCCGATCCGGAACGCGGCGAACCAGGAGCGCTTCCGCGCCGATCTCACCCGGATGATCGAGCTGATCCTCGCCGGCCGCAAGGGCGCCGCGCGCGCGCAGGCCGCGCCGTCGAAAATCAGCGAGATCGCCGCGCTGCCGGCGGTCAAGCTCACCGGCATCGACGGCAGGACCCTGACGCGCGCCGACCTCGCCGGACGCGTCGTGCTGGTCGAGTTCTGGGCCAGTTGGTGCCCGCCCTGCCGGAGCACCCTGGGGTGGCTCGGCGAGCTGAAAAAGCGCTACGGCGACCGCGTCGCCCTGGTCGCGATCTCTGTCGAGACCGAGGATGCCGCGGTCCGCAAGCTGGCGGGCGAGCTGAAGCTCCCCTTCACCTGGGTCAAGGGCACGCCGGAGCTCGGCCGCGCCTTCGGCGACGTGAGCGCGGTGCCGACCCTCTTCGTGTTCGATGGCAAGGGGCGCACCGCCGGGGTCTTCTACGGCGCGCCCCCCACCCTGCACGGTGAGACCGAGACGAAGGTCGCCTCGCTGCTCAAATAGGCGGGCGCTCGCCGATCGGCAGGCTGACGAGAAAGCGGGTGTCGCCGGGGCGCGATTCCAGCCTCATCTCGCCTCCATGCCGGCCGACCACGATGCGGCGGGCGATGTCGAGGCCCAGCCCCGAGCCCTCCCCCATCGGCTTAGTGGTGAAGAAAGGCTCCCAGATCCTCCCCAGCAGCTCGGCGGGGATGCCTGGGCCGTCGTCGCCGATCTCCACCTCGGCCTGGTGATCGATACGGCGGGTGCGGACGGTCACCCGCCCGCCGGGCGCGACGGCGTCGAGAGCGTTGTCGAGCAGATTGGTCCAGACCTGATTGAGCTCGCCGGCGAAGGCCGGAACGGCGGGCAGATCCGGATCGTAGTCGCGGATCACTTTCACCGCCTTGGCCTTCGCCTTGTGGCCGAGCATGGTGAGGGTGCTGTCGAGGGCGCGGTGGAGGTCGGTCTCCGCTTTCTCGGTCAGCTCGCGGTCCATGTGGGAGTACTCCTTGATCGAGCCGACCAGGCCGGAGATCCGGCGCGCCGCGTTCTCCATCTCGCCCAGCAGCAGATGCAGGGCGACGCCGGTCTCCACCCACGGGATCGCCGCCGGCAGGACGGCGGCGGGAACCCCCGCGACGAGGCGCTCGAGATCGCCGGCGGTCATTCCGGTGGCCACGAAGGTGGGGGCGAGCCGCCAGGCGTCCGCCACCCGCCGCTCCTCCAGCCAGTCGCCGAGCTCGCTCTCGCGATCCGACTGAGTCAGCGGATCGAGCGTCGCGGCCTCCTCCGCGCCCTGCTCGGAGCTTTCATGCAGCCGGCAGAGCGCGTCCATCTGGGCGGGCTCGACCCCCTGGCGGATCAGCGCGGCGGTCAGCGCCGGCAGGGCGGCGAGGCGGTGGCGGAGCTCGGACACCGCGCGGCCCATCGCCGAGGCGGGATTGTTGAGCTCGTGCGCCAGCCCCGCCGACAGCTTGCCGAGCGCCAGGAGCTTCTCGTTCTGCTGCTCGATGCGGGTGGTCTCGCGCGTCCGGTCGGTCATCAGGCCGATCAGCCGCGGCTCCAGCACGGGGATGCGGTGCAGCATCTCGTCGAAGCGGGCCGACGGGATCGCGGCGACGCGGGTCGGGCCCACGGCGCGGATGGTGGCCCCCCACCGCCGCATGCGCGAGAAGGGGAGCAGGCCGGTGATCTCGCCCGCCGGGGCGATGAAGGTGCGGGTGGCGGCGCCCTTCTCGTTCCGCCCCCGCAGCTCGCCCGCCAGCACGATGGACATCCGCTCGGCGGGCTCCCCCTCGCGCGAGATCACCTCGCCGTCGGCCAGATGAATCTCCTCGGCGTTCTCGGCGAGCCAGTCGATCTCCGCCTCCGCCAGATCGGCCAGCAGCGGCACGCTCCGCAACGCCTGCCGCAGCGGCGCCTCGCCTCTCCCGCCGGTCTCTCCGCTGGTCTCGCTCATCGGCCATCTCCCCTGTGTGGGATTCTATCTCACGACCCTCTTGCCGATTTCCGCCACGAATTCATCGAGGTTCGTGGTCCCCGTGTTGCTGAGGATGATGATGGTGACGTCCTCGTCCAGGAAGTGGTAGAGCTGGCTCTGCGCCCCCATGATCTGCCCCGGCCTTTTTACGACCCGGTGCGGTTTGCCGTTGATCTTCGTCTCATACGACCAGACACCGTAGCCATAATCGTCGAGGCCCGGCTTGATCATGAGCGCCAGGGTTTCCCTCTCGAGCAGCCTGGCCCCGAACAAGGCGCGCGAAAAGGTCAGCACGTCGTCGACTGTTGAATACATCGCGCCGGCGGCATACCAGTTTTCCGGGTAGACGGGCAGATCGTTGACCAGGGCCTTCAGATCGTCCCGGAAGAAATAGGTCGCCGCCAGACCGTCGACGATCTCGCTCTGGCGCAGCATGCCCGTACTCGCCATCCTCAGCGGCCGCAGGATCCTGTCCTGGAGAACCTGTTCATAGGTCTTGCCGTAGACGCGCTCGATGATCTTCCCGAGCACGATGTAGTCGGCGTTGTTGTAGTCGAAGACCTTGCCCGGAACGTTCGCCAGCTTCCCGCTGCAGAACCTGGCCAGGAGCTCATCGCTGGTGTAGGGCGTCTGATAGACCGGAATCCCGCTCTTGATGGCCGTCTCCACGTCTTTGACCGTATCGAAGTTCGCGAGGCCGGACGTGTGGTTGAGCAGTTGGTGAATCGTCACCTTGCCGGCGCCCTCGCCGGCATAGTCCGGCAGATACGCGCCGATCGTCTTCTCGAGATCGATCTTCCCCTGCTCCTGGAGCTGCAGGATCAAGACCGCCGTAAAGGCCTTGGTGATCGAGGCGATCTTGTATTTCGTCCGCCGCGTGTCGGGAACCTTGAAGGGTCTGTTCGCCAGCCCGAAGCTCTTCGCGAAGGTAACCTCCCCTCTCTTCTGGATCAGGATCGACCCGTTGAAGCCGTGCTCCTTCGCGTAGGCGGCGATAAAGCCGCCGGGTGGCGCCGGCTGCGCGGACAAGCCTGGATTCAGAAATAGGGCAAGGATCAAGGGCAGAAGACGTTTCATAGGCGCTCCGGTCGGTTCGAGTCGTAGAGGAGGGCCACCGGGCGCGTCACGCCGTGGCCGCCACGATTCAAGACGTGGCGGTCGGTCGATCTGTTTCAACGACTCCAGGCCCCCTGCCTTCCCGCGATGGCACCGCCATCAGGCGACGGCACGGCTCAGCCGGGCCGCGCTGCCATCGTCGAGAGGCGGGAGCCCTCGGGATTTATCACGTTTTCCTGGGAGATCGCAGATTGCGGAGGGCGGCATGGCCCTTGCTCTGCTCTATCTCCGTCGCAGCCGTTACACCGAAAAAGATTTCCTTCAGGAGGGTACGACGATGCCAGCTACCATGCAGCAACCGACGATTCATCAGGTGGATGCGTCCGAGCCAAGCCAGCTCGTTGTGGCGGTGAAGGTCACTCGCGGCCTTGCCCCGGGTACATTCAAACACAACGTCACCGCCATCACCGCGGCAGGGCCGACCGGCTCACAATGGATCGTGATCTGGACTCTCGCAACGAACTCCGACCCCGACCTCTCGGTGACTTTCAAGGACCCTGGGATTATCGTCCTGTCGATTCCGGAGGGGATTAAGGATCATGTTATTTCCGGAGCTTCGACTCAACAGCAGCTCACGTTCACCAACGACGTCCACGATGTGAACGTCATCCGCTATGACCTTGATCTCGATGTTAAAGAGCTTAAGACTAGAAATCCACTGACGCAGAACGTCGTCTTCGATCCGACCATCGCCGTCATCAAGGATCCACTCGATCCTCCCGTTGCTTAGAAGCACGAGAGGCGAGGGTCTGGAACTCAGGTCTGGCGCGCAAGGGATCGAAGAAGGGGACCGCGAACCAGTAGGCGTCGACGCCACCCGCTCTGGCCCTGTGGGCATGATAGAGGGCGGAGCTCTGGTCGCCGATGATCGTATAGACCACCGCGGCCTCATAGGCGAGCTGAGCGTTGTCGGGCGTGAGGCGAAGCGCCTGCTGGATCGCCTCCACGGCGAGCGCCGGTTTGCCGAGATGAGCGAGGGCCTGAGCCTTGTTGCCGAGACTCTCCCAGTCGTTTCGTTTGCTATGCTCGGCATCGGCGACGATGCCGGAGTACAGGGCGCGAGCTTCCGCACCGTGGCCTTGCAGAAGCTGACAATCGGCGAGGTTGAGGCCTGCTGAAAGGGAACTTGGCTGAAGCTTCAGAGCCTGCCGGAAGTTTTCCTCAGCCTCGCCGTACCGGCGCCGCAGGAGCAGAGCGACCCCCAGATTGGTCAGGGAATCGGCATCCGGTGCGCTCTTTGCAATCTGGCGCAGGGTGACGATGGCCGCGCCGGTATCGCGCAAGAGCTCGATCGCCGCCAGGGTCTTGAGCCCCTCGATGTTACCGGGCGAACGCTGAAGCAACGCGTCGAGATGATGCCGGGCGTCGTCGAGGCGCCCCAGACGGTATTCGGCATTGGCCAGGATGTGCAGGGATCGCCAGGAGGGCTGCAGGCGCACGGCCTCCACCATCAGATCGATCGCCTCCTGAGGGTTCCCCCGGCGCTCGGCGAGCTGAGCGCGCCGCAACAGGCTGCCTGCCGGGTCGATCCCGGCGATTTTCGCCAGCACCGCGTTCGCCTGAGAATATTGGCCGGCGGCCAGGTAGAGGTCGAAGAGATTGGCCAGCGGCCGAGGGTCGCCCGGAGCGCGCTCGTGGGCTTGACGGGCGACGTCGAGGCCCCGCTCCAGGTAGCGCGCGTCGCCTTTGAGGAGATAGATCCGGCGGGCGACGTTGGCCTCCAGTGAGTAGACTTCCAGAAAAGCCGGGGACTTCTGGCGCAGAGCTCCCAACCGGTCCAGCACCTCCTGGTAAGCCGTGGGATCGTCAGCCTGCCGGCGCAACTCGAGGTAGGCACGATAGTCGTCCTCGCTGGTCTCAAGCTCCAGCCGCGGAACGCGCAGATCCCGATCTCCAAAGCCCGTTCGCAAAGTGACGGCTACCGCATCGGCGAAAAGGCGGGGCTTGGACGGTGGAAGCGACGGCAGGGCTTCCGTCCACAGCACGTGACCGTCGTTTCCGGCCAAGCGGCTGAGGTCCACTTGGCAGAGATCGCCAGCGCAACTGGCGCGCGAGACCACAACCTCGCTTGCCGCCACGGCGTGGGCGATCTCCGCCGGAGATCCACGCAGGGTGTTGACTTGAGAGGAGTCAAGCGCCGCCAGACCGTCGAGGGCGGCGACGGTGCGCAGCAGCGCGGCCTGGATGTTGGCGGTGACCCGCGCCTGGTCGTCCGCCGAGAGCGAGCCGGCGATCTCCGGCTTGAGCACCGCCACGTAGACGGTCGGCGCCGGCTTGCGGGTCAGCAGGAAGGCGGCGAGGACGGCGGCGGCGAGGAGGAGGATCGCGGCGCCGGCGATCCACCACCGCCGCGGCATCCGCCGGCGCGGCAGGTGGACCGCGTCGCTGCCGGAGCTCCAGAGCCCCGCGGCCTGGAGATCCGAGAGGACGCCGGCGGCCGTCCCGCGGTCCCCCGGCTTCTTGCGCAGACAGTGGGAGACGATCCCTTCCAGACCGGCGGGCGCGTCCGGCCGCGCCTCGCGCAGGGGCGGCGGCTCCTCGTGGAGGATGGAGTGCACCATTCCCGCGCGCTCGCCGCCGAAGGGCTTCCGGCCGGTGAGCATCTCGTGGAGCACCACGCCCAGCGCCCAGAGATCGGCGGCGGTGCCCGTGCGCTCCCCCTGGAGCTGCTCGGGCGCCATGTAGGCGGCGGTCCCCATCGCCGTCCCTTCCTCGGTGAGGGCCTGGGCGTCGAGCCGGCGGGCGAGGCCGAAGTCGAGCAGCTTCACCCGTCCGTCCGGCAGCACCATGATGTTTTCCGGCTTGAGGTCCCGGTGGACGATGCCGGCGGCGTGGGCGGCGGCGAGCGCCGAGGCGAGCTGGCCGGCGATGGCGGCCGCCGTGGCCACCGGCAGGCGCCGGTCCGGCGCGGCGGCCAGGAGCTGGGCCAGAGTGGTGCCCTTGTAGAAGGCCATGGCCAGGAAGCGCTCGCCTTCGTGCTCCCCCACCTCGTAGACGGTGCCGATGTTCGGATGATCGAGGGCGGCGGCGGCCTGGGCCTCGCGGCGGAAGCGGATCTCGTCGGCGGGGCGCGCGGCGCGCCAGTGATGGAGGAACTTGATCGCCACCTCGCGGCCCAGCTCGACGTCCTCGGCGAGGTAGACGACCCCCATGCCGCCGCGGCCGAGAGGCCGGAGCAGCCGGTAGTGGGAGATCCGCCGGCCCGCGAAAGGCTCCCCCGCCGGGGCGGCTCCCGGCGGCGGGCTGTCGAGCACCGTGGCGCTGGCGGAGCCGGCGGCGGAGATGGGAAGCGCGGCGCCGCAGCCCAGGCAGCGGCTGTCGAACTCCGAGTTCGCCCTGCCGCAGGAGGCGCAGAGGAGCTCTTCCATCAGGCCCCTTCCGGCAGGCCGCCCAGGAGCTCGAGGGCCGCGCGGTGGCGGGCCAGCAGCTTTTGCAGATAGGTGCGGTGGAGGCCCGCCTCGCGAGCGGCTCGCGAGACGTTGCCGTCGCAGCTCCGCATCAGCTCGACGAGGAAGCGCTGCTCGACCGCGGCCACGCTCGCCTCCCGCGATTCATTCAACGCCTCGCCCGTCAGCGCGGAGAAGGCCGGCTCGGCCGCTGGATCGCCCGCCAAGCCCGCCATCTCCGGCGGCAGCAGGTCGAGGTCGAGATCCGGCCCGCGGGCCAGCAGGCAGGCCCGCTCGACGGCGTGCCCCAGCTCGCGGACGTTGCCCGGGTACGGATAGGCCCGCAGCGCCCGCTCGGCCCGCGGGGTCCAGCGCGGCCTCTCGCCGGGGCGCCGCCAGGACCGCCGCAGGAAATGATCGGCGAGGAGCGGCACGTCCCCCCGGCGCTCGCGCAGGGGGGGCAGCGTCAGATCAAGCACCTTGAGACGGAAATAGAGATCCTCGCGGAAGAGCTTCTCTTTCACCATCTGCCGCAGGTCGCGATGGGTGGCGGCGACGATCCTGACGTCCACCTTCTCCGTGCGGTCCGACCCCAGGCGCTGGATCTCGCCGAACTGGAGGAAGCGCAGCAGCTTCGCCTGCGCCTCGACGGGGATCTCCCCCACCTCGTCGAGGAACAGGGTGCCGCCGTGGGCCGAGGCGAGGCGGCCCGGGCGGTCGCGCTTGGCGTCGGTGAACGCTCCGGCGACGTGGCCGAAGAGCTCGGATTCGAGCAGGGTGCCGGGCAGCGCCGAGCAGTGGACGGTGACGAAGGGGCGCCCCCGGCGCGGGCTGTTGACGTGCAGCGCGCGGGCGATCAGCTCCTTGCCGGTGCCGGTCTCGCCCAGCACGAGGATCGGAGCGTCCGCTCCGGCCACCTGCGCGACGACCCGCAGCAGCTCGAGCATCCGGGGATCGCGGGTGACGATCCCCTCGAAGTCGTGCTGGGCGAACAGGTCGCGCTCCAGGCTGCGGTTGCGCCGCCGCAGCTCCTCGCGGTCGCTGGCGCGCTTGAGGAACAGGCCGGCGATCTCCGCCAGCTCGGTCAGGAAGGCGCGGTTCTCCGGAGAGAAGCTGTCGACGCGCTCCCGGTTTTCCAGGTAGACGACGCCGTAGACCTCGCCGGCATGGCGCAGCGGCGCCACCAGCACGCAGCAGCGGCCGATCACCAGGCCGCTCTCGCCCGCGGCGAAGCGGGGATCCTCGATCAGATTGGGCAGATAGAGGAGCTCGCCGGTGGCGATCGCCTCGCGGACGAGGGTGCGGCTGAACCGGCGCTCCAGGTCGCTGCGCCGGCCGCGCTCCTCGCCGACCTCGAACTTCTGCTGGTAGGAGCCGTCCTCGCGGACGACGACAAAGCCCGTCTCTGCGCCACACCGCTCGACGAGTCGGCGCAGGAGGACCTCGGGGGCCCGTTCCGCGTTGTCCTCGGCCAGCAGGAGTTTCGAGATCTCATACAAATCCTCGTATAACACTCCGCCTGCCTCCAATCGGTGACATCTGCCTCTGGGAACAGGCAGAGCTTAACCGATTTCTACGCCGAAGTCTTGAGCGGAGGGAAAAGTAGGCGTTCGGAGGGGCCGAGCATGAGCAGATCTCAATGAGGGTGCTGCCTTCGCGGAGTGGCGGCCATGGAGCCGGAAAGTGGCTGAAAAGCCTGGAATATCAACGCTTTCCGATGCTGGCCTCCCCTGGCAGGAAGGTTGCTCAGGGGAGTAGATCAGATAGCGCGGCTATCTTAACAAACGGTTCGGATTACTTCAGCCGTCGAGAGTCGAGACGTTCGATGTATGCGAACCATTTCACCAAGGAGATTGAGACATGGTAACGTTCGAAACCAACGGCAACTCTTTGTTCCTCACCACTCGCTCGAACGGACAGACAGTGCGTACGCAACTGACCGTGAACGAGCCCTTCTCCATGAGCTTCGATTTTACCTCGGCAAGTGAAAAGGCGATCCTCGGGGAGCTTCAGGCCGGTAAGTACACGCTCCTCGCCTACAAGGGGGCAACGGGGCCGTCGCAGGTGAGCGCGGGGCTGCCGACCTGGTTCTCCGTGCCTTTCGGCAGTATCTTCGGAAGAGTCATGATTGACTACACGCCGCAGTACCAGGTCTATGTCTTCAACCAGTCGAAGATCGCCCCGAACACGGTGATCTCGATGGATGTTGCCTCGAACCCGATACTCCTGGGCAACGCTCTCAATTTCCTTGCTGACGGATCGTTCACCTCGGCGGGTACTTCTCCGGAAGGGACCATTACCCTGAAGGATCAACGTCCGGCGGGTTCGCCCGTAGTCACGGTAGGCCTTGCGGGCCAGGTTACCCTGCCGACGGGAACTCAGTATCTCCCGTTCTGCGCATTTACCCTGACCCCACAGGGTAGCATCGAGATGGCTCCCACCGAGAGCGTCGCCTTGATGGCGGCGCAGTTGAACCTCGTGTCGGGCACCGTGAATGCGAATGCCAGCGCGCCGGGGTGCAGTTTCACCTTCAACAGCGCGAACATCGCCTACGAGCTGATGGTCGAGCCCAGCACGTACGCGATCACCAACCAGCCGGGAACCACTCCGGTGAATCCGATGTCGAGTGGCGAGGCCCTGAGCTTCCTCAATAGCTGAGGTGGCCGGCGGGCCGCTGATCATCGAAAGCAACCTTCCCGGCGAGCGCCGGGGAGGTTGTTTCTATCAACTTCTGTTCATCAAGGTGCACCATGTTCCAGCTAACGGTCAATAGTCCGAACGTAGATGGATTTTCGGTCGTCCTGATCAAGTCGACCCCACAGGACTATGCCGTCGTCTGCGGCCTATGGCCTGCGGCGGGGGGGCTGCCCACGACCGTCAGTATTGACGTCCTCTGCGCGTACGCGTCGAACTTCCAGGGAGAGTTCCAGAACTGTCTCACGATCTCCGCCGGCATCTCTTCTGTTCCCCTGGTCCAGGACAATATCTATGAGTTCAATGGAACCATGTTCGTGCAGGGCGGGCCGACTCCCTCCGACTTCGCCTATGGACTGCGAAATGGGGGGCAAACTCCAATCACCTGTGGCTTTTGCCAGGATGTCACCGTCAACGGTCAGATGGCAAAGCCTCCTGTGTACGTCCAGCACCTGGCTCCCGGCTCTACCACGTACTTTCCGACCAACGATCTATTCTGGCTTGGTGTCGGGCAGTTCCTCGGCCTCAAGGACCCACAACCCGGCCTTTTGCTCTCGACGTCGATCATTCAAGCGGCCCTGGAGAGCAAGAGCTCGCAAGGTTGTGTGGTGACTCTGGGGCCGTTTACGCCGGTGGACTTCTCGGAAACGCAGAGCTGGGTCGCGAACTATGAGCCGACTTCCAATTCGTTTCAGCTCCAACCTTCGTCCTAAGCTCGGGCGTAGGTACTTCTCAAGAAAGGCAGGAACAACCAGTGGCAGTGCCGTAGAAGTCCCGATGTGTCGGCCGGCCCTGACGCGTCAGTGACATGTCAGGATTCCCGGCGGTGAGAGCGCCCACCTCCTGACCCTCCCGGTCGAGAGCAGCCAAAGGCTTGTGCTGGCTTGGTTTTCGCCGTCCGGCGTGAACGGTGGCCGCTCCTGGCATCCAACTTGCCTCTGTGACAGTCAGGACCGATGTTCCACAAGCTGTCATAGCCGCCGCCCTGTCCAGGGTGCGCCCGAAAGGAGCGTAACGTGCCAGAGAGGGAGGCGCCAAGCGAAACGCCTGGCACCCCGCCAGCAGCAGCGGCCAAGCGTGTTATGATTTATTGTCACCCTACTAAAAGACTCCATCTGGCGCGCCGCACCGGCGCCGCCCGAGAAGAGCGGTCCACCCGTGCGACCTCATCGCGGGACCAAGGAGAAGTGTCTATGAGTACCAAGAGAGTTGCCTGGATGTTCGGCCTCGCGTTCGTCGCCACGTGCGCGCTGCTGCCGCACGCGCGAGCGGAAGCTCAGACCCCGCAGGTCCGCATGCGCTGGCAGGACTTCGTCAGTGGACCGGACGGCGCCAAGAGGCTCGCCAGCCTGCAGTCCGCCATCACGAAAATGAAGTCGCTCGACAACAGCCCCAAGGATTCGGCGGATTACCGCCGGAGCTGGCAGTATTGGGCGAACATCCACGGCTATTACGGACCCACGAGCCCCGACGGAACGGTGGCGCAGCAAATCCAGTGGCTCCAGCAGAATGGGATGGGACAGTATGTTTCCTACTACAACGGGATCACCGACCAGACCGTCCCCGACTCGATCGCCCAGGCCGTCTGGGCGACCTGCCAGCACTCGGGCCAGATGCAGGCGCTGAACTTCTTCGGTTGGCACCGCATGTATCTCTATTACTACGAGCGGGTCCTGCGCTGGGCCTCGGGGGACGACACGCTGCGGCTGCCGTACTGGGACTACACCGATCCCACGCAGGAGGCCCTGCCGGCGGACTTCCGGACCACGACCGCCTCGATCTTCGACGCGCGGCGTGATCCGGGCATGAACCTCGGCAGCTCCACCCTCGACCCGAATTCCACGGACATCAACGATCTGCTGTCCGGCACGGACTATTTCAAGTACGAGTCCAGCATCGAGCAGGGAGTCCATGGCTACGTCCACTGCACCGTCGGCCCCACCTGCCCGGTCGCGCACATGGGTGACGTGCCGGTCGCGGGCAACGATCCGGTCTTCTATTCGCATCACGCCAACATCGACCGGATGTGGGCCTGCTGGCAGCAGCTCCATGGGACGCCGGCCGGAACGTGGCAAGACCAGGAATTCAGCTTCGTGGACGAAACGGGGACCCTGCAGACAAAGCCGGTGAAGAACTTCGTGGACTCCACCCCGCTGGGCTATGTTTACGATAATGTCAGCGAGTGCTCGCGTCCGGCCGCGGTGGCCTCACTGGAGTCCTTCAAGGCGACCCCGTCACCGGCCACGCCCTCCGGCCAGGAGAAGAAGACGGCCATGATCAGCTCCCTCAAAGGCGTCGCCATCAACCAGCCGGTGACCAGCGTCGACCTCGCCGTGCCGAGTCCGAAGCTGAAGGGCGCGTTGAAGAACCTCGAGAAGCCGGGCAACGTGGAGCTCGTCCTGAACGACATCACCGCGGAGAGCCCCCCGGGCGTGCTGTTCCATGTCTACCTGGTCAAAAAGAGCGACCCGGGCCAGCGCCAGCACGTCGGCACCATCTCCTGGTTCGGCGCTTTCGGCGGCCATCACAACATCGCCCGCGGGCCCGCGAAGAAGACGCTCCGGTTCGACGTCACCGATGAGTTGCGGACTCTCGGCGGCGATGTCGCGTCCTCGGGCTTGAGCGTGGTGATCGAGGCCACCGACGGCCGCGTGACGTCCGATCCGGCCAAGACCGACGAGTTGCGTCAGGCCGCGAGCGCGAAATTCCGCGCCGAAGCCAAGGTGAAGATCGGCTCCATCGAGCTGCGGGCTGTCCCGCCTCCGCAGACCCCGCCGAAGAAGTAAGCAGTTCGGTTCGACATCCTCGCCCCGGGACGCCCGGGGCGAGGCGATTCCGGCCCGCCCCGGACCCACCTCAGAGGCTACGCCCCCGGCACCACGGCCGGCACCACGGCCTGTTGCGGATAGTAGATCGGCGCTTCGGGGTCGCGATGCCAGTCGTATTCAGCGCCCATGGCCGCCACTTCGGCGACGGCGCGGCCGGCGAGGCGCTGGACGAGATAAAAACCCATGTCGGTGCCGGCGGAGACGCCGGCCGAGGTGACATAACGCCCCGCGTCGACCCAGCGTGAGACGTTGTCCCAATGGACGCGCGGACCGAATCCGGCAACCCAGCCAAAGGCCGCGTGATTGGTGGCGGCCGGCTTGCCGTCCAGGAGCCCGGCCGCCGCCAGGACGGCGGCGCCGGTACAGACGGAAGACATGATCGCGACCCGCTCATCCATCGCCCGCACCCATCGCAGGAGCGCGCGCCGGTCCTCGGGAGGCTCGTCGGCGAGCAGGACGCGTGTGCCGGTGCCGCCGGGGATCATCAGCAGGTCGATCTCCTTTTCGAGCGCCTCGTCGCGAAAATAGTCCGGTGCCGCGCGTGGACCGTTGACGCTCTTCACCGGCGCCGGCATCGCCTTCCCCTCTCCCTCCGGCCTGCACTGGTTCGAAATGAAGACCACCTCGAACGGGTACGGCGGCGGGCTGTCGTAGCTCGTGCCGAGGAAGCGCGAGATGGAGAAGGCCTCGGTGAACCCCCACACGTCGATCGGCTCGAACCCGTCGAACACCAGGATGCCGATGCGCAGCGTGGGGGGAAAACGATCGTTATCTCTCATGGACGCCTCCTCCAGGTCATGGATTTCCCGTCATGCTCTACTGCGGCGATTTTTTTGTGTCCTCGATTGTACGCGACAACAGCCCGGCCAGCGGGCACCTCGCAGCGATTGACCGCCGCCACACTGGAGCGCTACCCTGGGCGGACAGGATGGAGCCATCGACAATATAGCCATGTCGAATTACCGGCAAAAATCAGAGGCAGACCTGTACCTGCGGCAGTACCCTGAGCTCCATCAGTGGCTGAACGTCTGTGGGGTGTGCGGAGCCCGAGGCTACAAGCCGGATCTGCCAGACAACATCTATCTCTGGGCCAACGTGTCGGCGGACCATCTCAGAGCGTATTTCCGTCCCCTCGCCCTGAACGAAGCCGGATTGTGCGAGCAATGCGCGGAGGCCGCCTCATTCCTCGAGCCGCGTTGATAGGCCAACAAAGGCATCCTCCACCGCCCCCTCGGGGCGGATATGGGGGGGTGGGACCTCCTACCTGGTTTTGATCATTGACGGGGCCCGGAAAGCGGTGTAGCCTTCAAATGTACATAGAATGAGAAACATAGGTCATGCTCCTCGCTGGCCACAGTTCCTCGGCAGGAGGCGATCTGAATTCCGATGCACCGACAAGCCAGGGCCAGGTGACCGGAGTGACCGCTTCCTGGAAGGCACGGCTGCGGCGCTTCTTGAAGCGTCCAACGGCTGACGAGCGCGCGGCCGAGCTGCGTCAGCAGGGCCTGCTGAATGAACAGGAGTATCGCGCCACACGCATGTTCAGAGTCTCGGGATTTAGGGACGAGGGCTTCCACTACTTCTTCCTGCTCGAGGACAGCACCGTTCTCCATCTCCAGGGACCATATCTCCGCGGCTACGGCTCGCCGGCAGCCGATATCAAGGCGCCGCCGGACCAGGTCTTCCCATCCACTTCTTTCGTGCTCGGCCGTCACGCCAGAACTGGCGAGGTCGTCAACTTACGGCCCACCGGCGAGTTCCTGCCGCCGGAAGCAACGTTCTTTCCGTTCGCCCCAGGGTACGTTCCACCCGAGGATGGAGACCTGATCACCGATGCCTCCTACACGGAGATTCTGAAGAACGAAGGCAGGGTTCCCAAACCCTTTGTATATGCCGGTACCGACATCCCGGTGCGGGTGGGAGACCGTGTAACGGTCAGGAGTTGGTTCGGGCTCGGACGGAAGCGTCCTGGAGTCGTGTCGTACCTACCGGGTCAAAGCCCCGTGCACTCGCAGATGGAGGCGCCGGACTTCAGCCAGTGGGCGATCACGCTCGACAACAGCCACAGCCTCATCTGGGCCTATGTGCCGACGCAACTGCGGCCAAGCAGGAGCATCGAATTCCTGGAACGTGGCGTTCTGACCGAGCAACTGCTCCCTGATCCCGATGATTTCTAGGTATCCATTCCAAAGGAGGTTGCATGGATTCAAGGTCGTTCCGCCGTCTCGCCTGGGCTTTGCCCGCTCTGATTTTTGCCTTCGCGGTCGCCATGGCGCCCCGGCTCGCCGCCGGTCCGGCCACGGCGACGCCCGTGATCGATCCGGCCCCGTTCCCGCCCGGGTTCGACTACCCACAGTCCGCCCAGACCGTCCTCGGATGGGTCCGGAGCCGGTCCGGCTCGTCGATGCGGAAGCACGGCTGGTCCGTCTTCGCCGGGCTCAACCAGAAGACCGCGGACGGCAGCTTCGTCTGGCGGACCTGGTACACGTCCACGCAGGCCTTCCCGTGGCAGTACGCCCGGAGCGGCGCCAACTCGAACCAGCCGTCGATGATGAGCCACAGGAACGTGCATCAGTCTGATGGGGCCGGCGGTGATCCCAATCTCTCGGTGCCGGGCGATCCGATCTATCCGGTCCCGGAGAGGGTCAAGAGCCGCTACCCGGGGTGCGTCGCCGGAACCGGGCTGCTCGACGGCCCCACGTTCCAGAGCAACGGCGACATCATGGTCGCGGGGGTCATCTACAACGAAGCGGCGTTCCAATGGATTCAGAACGAGCGTCTGTACGACGCGCGACTCCTGACCTCGCAGCTGCCCCCGAACCGGCAGGCTCCCCCGGCGGTCATCCCCGAGTTCCCGCACGAGGCCATCGTGCTGAAGCCCATGTGGTGGCCGGTCAAGGGCACGGGCACCACGGCGCTGCCGATCTGGGATTCCCCGCCGCCGTCGGCGGACGGCAGCAGCGGCGACGGCCTCCAGGGCGCGCGCTACGCGGGCTTCGAGACCCAGTCCCTCTGGAAGCGGGCCGTCGCGATCACCGCCGGCTCCCCCGGCGGAACGGCGACGGTGACGTACCTCCATGGCGTCCTGGATGCGAGCGGGAAGCGGCAGCTCGGGCCGATCACCTACGCGAACGCCCCGGTGGTGCCGCTGGAGCGGTTCTACCACCTGACCTTCTCGGCGGCGGATCTCGCGGCGATGAACCCCTGCGACCGCGCGCTGCTCGACGCCTCGGCGTTGTGGAACTACGGCCGCCCCTTCGCGGCGGGGGATTCGCTGGCCCTGATCGCCATGCACATCATGACCAAGGAGAAGCCGGGCTGGACGTTCCAGTCGGTCTGGTGGCACGACCAGGCCCTGGCCTGCAGCACGAATCCGGCGAGCTGCAACGGCACTCAAAGCCGCCCGGCCAGCTACGGCAGCAACCGGCCCGCGCAACTCCCGGGCGACAAGACCTGGCAGAACTACTTCATGGTGACGACCTACGGCGAGGAGCAGGTACCCGGGAACCCCAACGCCTGGCCCCCCGGCACGGCCAACCAGGCCGGCAAGTGGCCGGTGGCCTACAACCCGTACATCGAGCTCGCGGCGACCCATCCCATCGCCACCAACTGCATTAATTGCCATCACCGGGCCGCCTGGCCCCCCCGGTCGGCGGCGCCCGGGCGGCACTCCAGCTATCTGGCGGGAGGAGCCAACGCCCCCGACACCCAGGACACGTTCACGCGCGACAATCCCGTCTTCGACGGGTTGCTGGTGCTGGACTCGATGTGGGCGGTCAGCGACCGGGCCCACAATCCGCCACGGTGACACCGCCGCGCGGGGGAGGGGGCGCGTCCCCTCCCCCGCCCTGAAAGGGCGGAATTGACGAGCCCTTCAGGGCAACCTCTCATACACATCTCCCCCGCCGGTTGGTGCGTCCTGCCCTCCGAATCCTCACCCTCGGTCCCTCTCCACTCCGTGGAGAGGGAGGGCCCTTCGGCGCAGAGTTGCCGGAATCCAGCCAATTTCGTTGAAACCGCTTTTCCCCCTCTCGACGTTGGACGGAAACTCGATCTGTCTGCTGCCGTCCGGACGGTACCGTCCGGACGGTAGGAGACCGTCTGGACGGTCGTCAGTTCTCGCAGCGAGGATGTATTCCTCTTAAAACCGCTGGCACGGCAGTTGCCTTTGAGCCTGAGTGAAGCTCACAACCGAAACGTTTAAATCGGTAGAAAAGGAGGTGCCGCGATCATCGTTTACTCCGAGTAAATTCGCGATGCCAAGCCAGTCAAGGCGATCTTTGAGAAGCCCCAGACGCCGTTTTCCCGAGCCGAGCATCTCTCGGTTCCAAACCGTCCGACCAAAAGGAAAGCGATATGGCCTACTCCATGAACTTCGATTTCACCTCCGCACCTCAACTCGAGGTTCTCCAGCAGCTTCAAGATGGCAACTACACACTTCTCGCCTACCGGGGGGCATCGGGCCCCAGGCAGATCGCCGCGGGGCTGCCGACCTGGTTCTCCGTACCCTTCAGCGAGATCTTCGGCCTGTTCGACATCTCCTACGAACCTCTGTACAAAGTCTACGTCTTCAACCAGGCCGAGGTCGCCGCCAACACGGTCGTCCAGATGCAGGCCATCTCGAACGAGGTCCCCCTCGGTACCGCGCTCAACTTCCTCGAGGACGGTACGTTCACCTCGGCAGGTACCTCTCCGGATGGGACCATCACCCTGACCAACCAGCGCCCCGCGGGGACGAACAACGTCACGGTGGGGCTCGCGGGGCAAGTCACCCTGCCGTCGGGAACTCAGTACCTCCCCTTCTGCGCCTTCACTGTGACTCCGCTGGGCAGTGTCAGGATGTCCCCTACCGAGAACGTCGCAATGATGGCGGCGCAACTGAACCTCCAGTCGGGCAACGTGCAGGCGGACGCCAGCGCGCCGGGGTGCAGCTTTGTCTTCAACAGCTCGGCCGTAGACTACGATCTCATGGTGACTCCAAGCACGTTGGCGATCACCAACGCGCCGAATTCTCTGCCGGTGACAGCTCTTACGTCCGGCCAGGCGCTGAACTTTCTCAACCTCAACCTCACCATCGCGAATTCTCTGCCGGTGACAGCTCTTACGTCCGGCCAGGAGCTGGCGTCCCTCAACAGTTGAAGGTAGCCGGAGCTGCGGGCCCTGGGAAGACCTCCCCGGTGCGTACCGGGGAGGTCTTGTAGACGATGGACAACAAAGAAAGGATGGAATCGATCTATGCCAACGCCACTGCCGGTCAACCTGTTTCAGGTCACGGTGACGTTCGATGCCAGCAACAACAGCTTGTCTTTCAGTGGGGAGGATATTCCCAATAAGACCATCACGATTCCCCAGGGAATCGGAATGATCTCCTTCCAGTTGGAAACCATCAACAACCCCCCGGGCATGGATGCCGGATTCCAGACCGTTCCGATCCAATGGCTCGAGCCGGACGGAATGACGCCGATGCTTCAACCCAACTCTTACATGGTTCAATGGTTCCGGCCGAAGGTCTTCACGCTCACCTGTTTCAACTCGGCGGTCGACCGGAATACACAACTGTTCAACATCGTCGTTCTCTACGATGGGAAGACCTACGGCGATGATCCGACGATCGTCACCGAGCCGCCGATGGGTTAGGAAGCCGGGGCCGGAATCTCGATCCGCCGGAAGGCTGGATCTTTCCGGATCGAATCGAACCAGGGAAGACGGAACCAGCGCCGGTCGTAGCCGCGATCGAGGGCACGGCCGGCGCTGGCGAGGGCCGAAGCGGAGTCGCCGATCAGGGCATAGACCAGAGAGGCTTCGAAGGCCACCTGCCCGTTGTCCGGAGCGGCCACCACGGCCTGCTGAATGGTGGCCGCCGCTTCCGGAGCCTGGCCGAGGTGGGCCTGGGCCTGGGCCTTGATCGAGAGCGTCTGCCAGAAGCCCGGGGCGGGGTCCTGGGCGACCAGGCCGAGGACTTGCCGGTAGAGGGCCTCGGCCTCGGTTCGCCTCCCCTGCAGCGCCTCGGCGTCGGCCAGGTTCAAGACCGCCGAGGCGTTCTTCGGGGCGAGCGCGGCGGCCCGCCGCAGGCTCGCGGCCGACTCGCCGTAGCGGCCGAGGAGGAGCTGGGTCACGCCGAGATTGGACAGCTCGGCGAAGCCGGGCCGCCGGCGCACCAGGTCGGCATAGAGCTCGGCGGCCCGGGCCGGGCTGCCGGCCTCGAGCTCGAGCTGGGCCAGCAGCTTCTCCACTCCGGGGTTCCCAGGGAAGCGCCGCAGAAGGTCCTCCAGCCCGCGCCTTGCCGCGGCGATCTCGCCCAGGCGCATCTCCATGTTGGCGAGATTGAGGGAGAACTCCAGGGAAGGGTGGCGATCCACGGCCGCGCGAAGCTGGTCGAGCGCCTGCCGGCGGTCTCCCTTCTGTTCGCTCAGGAAGGCGCGCCGCTGCAAGGTCCAGACGTCGCCGGGTTGACGCTCCTCCAACTCCCGGAGGGCCGCTTCCGCCTCTTCCAGCCGGCCGGCGGGGAGGGCGACGCTGAACAGGGTCACCAGCGGCAGAGGATCGCCGGGCGCCAGGGCCCGCGCCTGGGAGATCAGGGCGAGCGAGCGGTCGAGATCCCCGGCGTCGCGGGTGTCGTAGAAGCGGCGGAACGCCAGCCGGGCTTCCAGCAGCAAGGCGTCGAGGAACAGGGGCGATCCCGCCCGGATGCGGTCCAGCTCGGCGAGCAGCGGCGCCAGATCGGAGGGGCGCTCTTCCTCCCAGGTCCGCTGCACGCGCAGGAAGCTCTCGTAGTCCTCGGCGCGCACTCGGAGTCGCGAAGCTCCCGCCCGGGGCTCGAAACCGCCGTACCCCCGTTTCAGATAGGTGGCGGTGGCGGTGTCCAGGAGGCGAAGGTCGTCCAGCGGCACCTCGAAGGTCTGGACGTCCAGGACCCGGCCGTCCTTGCCGCGGATCCGGCGGAGCACGGCGAGGCACTGGCGCGGCTGGCATTCGAGGGAGGAGGCCAGCACCTCGTCCGCGGCCATCAGGCGGACGAGCCGCCGGGGAGAGGGGGCCGGCTCACCGGCCTGTGGCGCGCCGGGCGGCAGCGCCGCGATCCCTTCCAGAGAGGAGAGCCCGCGCAGGGCAGCCGCCTGCAGGGCCGCGGCGGCCAGCGCCACCTCCTCCCGTCCCGCGCCGAGGCCGATCTCCGGACGGGCCACCGCCACGTAGAGCGGCGGCCGGGGGGAGAGCAGGCGCCAGGCCAGGAAGGAGCCCCCCGCCGCCACGAGCGCCAGGGCCGCGATGAGCAACAGGAGCCGGGAAGGGCGGTGGCCACGGTAGGGAGTGGCCGAGACGGTCCTCTCCGAGCGGCCCGTGACGGTTGGAGCGGGCAGGAGAGGCGGAGCTGCCCCTCTCTGTATCTGGGTAGGGATCTCGGAGGCGGGCCCGTCCACGGCCTCCAGCCGGGCCAGCGCCTCCGCCGCGCTCGCCGGCCGGCGTTCGAGATCCTTCTGCAGCAGCGCGTCCACCAGCTCCGAGAGGGGCACGGGAACGTCGGGAGCCAGCTCGTAGAGGGGAGCCTGGAGGTAGGAGCAGACCTGGGTCAGGGTCTCGACCGCCGTCCTGCCCCGGAACGGGGAGACGCCGGTGGCCGCCTCGTAGAGCAGGACACCCAGGGAGAACAGGTCCGATCGCGGATCGAGCGGGAGGCCGTTGGCCTGCTCCGGAGACATGGAGCGGTAGGTGCCGATCAGGCCGCCGCTGGCGGAGAGAACGGAGGAGCCGTCCGCGGGCGTGTCCGGGGCATAGAGCTTGGCGAGCCCGAAGTCCAGGACCATTGCGTGGCCGGACGCCGCGAGGATGACGTTCTCGGCTTTCAGGTCCCGGTGCAGCAGGCCCTGGGCATGCGCCGCCTCCAGGGCGCCCAGGACGTCGCGCGCCAGGGAGATCACCTGCCCGGGGGAGAGCGGGCCCTGGAGCAGCCGCTCGGCGAGCGTGACCCCCTCGACGTACTGGAAGACGAGCCAGTCGCCTTCCGGGGTGTCGAGCAGGTCGTGGATCCGCACGATGGCGGGATGATCGAGCCGCGCCACGGCGCGGGCCTCGCGGCGGAAGCGTTCGCGGCGGCGGGGATCGTCCGCTCCTTCCGGCCGGATCTGCTTGAGGGCGACGCGGCGCTCCAGCCGTTCGTCCCAGGCGGCGTAGACCACTCCCATGCCGCCGGCGCCGAGCTTGCGCTCCAGGCGGTAGGGGCCGACCCGGCGGGGCTCCATGGCTCAGCCGATCCCGAGCGCGGACTTGCGGATCTTGAGGCCGTGAGGGGAGACCCGGAGCTGGTCGGCGGCGGCGTCCAGGTCGCCGCCCGCGCCTTCCAGGGCGGAGGCGATCTCGTCGCGGCCGAGCTCCGAGGCCTTGCGGACGCCGCCATGGCGCTCGACCCGGGCATAGAGGGAGGTCCGCGAGACGCCCAGGCGCCCGGCCGTGAGGGCGAGGTTCCAGCGGCTGGCGCTCAAGGCGGCGAGGAGCTCGCCCTCCGTCACCTCCGAGATCGGCCGGTAGGAGGCGCGAGGGCGGGGCTCCGGGCGCGCCTCGGTCTTCGCCGGGTCCGGGCGGACGGCCGGAGCGGGCGCCGGCTCGAGCCCGCCCGGCAGCACGGCCCGCCCGGCGTCGCGGCTGCCCACCGCGATGCGGCGCGCCACGTTGCGGAGCTCGCGCACGTTGCCGGGCCAGTCGTGGTCCGCCAAGCGGGCCACCAGGCCAGCCGGCAGCCAGGGCTCGCCCCCGGGACCGGAATCGTCCAGCCGGTGCTCCTCCCCCAGCGCCGCCAGCTCTTGCCGCAGGAAATGGACGAGCAGGCGGCCGACGTCGTCCCGGCGCTCGCGCAGGGGGGGCAGCCGGATCTCGTAGCCGCGCAGGCGATGGAGCAGAGGCGCCCGGAACCGCCCCTGCGCGACCGCCGACTCGAGGTCGGCGTCGGTGGCGGCCACGGCGCGAACGTCGACGCGCCGCGCGTCCTCGGCGCCCACCGGCTGGACCTCCCCGCTCTCCAGCGCCCGCAGCAGGAGGACCTGGAGCTCCGGCGGCGCCTCGCCGATCTCGTCCAGGAAGAGCGTGCCGGAGTCGGCCCGCTCGAAGTAGCCCGCCCGCCGCCGGTCGGCCCCGGTGAAGGCGCCGCGGGCCGCGCCGAAGAGCTCCGCGGCGGCCAGCGCCGGCGGGACGGCTCCCAGGTTGACCGCCAGGTAGGGCCGTGCCCGGCGCGGCCCGGCCGCATGGATGGCGTGCGCCACGAGCTCCTTGCCGGTGCCGGTCTCACCCTTGAGCAGGACCGGCGTGGAGAGGTCGGCGACGCGCCGGATCTCGCGGCGCAGGAAGGCCAGGGCGGCGCTGTCCCCCACCATGCCGAATCGCTCGGTTTCGCGCGGCAGGGCCGGGGGCAGGAGGTGAAGGAGCAGAGCCACCCGGCCGGCGAGGACGACGACGGCGCCCCGCTCGAGACCCGCGGCGGGGATCGCATCCGGGCAGGCGGTCCCCAGGAGGTCGAACCGGCAGCGCCCCCCCTCCGCCCTGAGCCGCACGGAGCCGGGCTCCTCTCCCGGGACGAGGTGGATCGGGCTGCGGCTCAGGCAGGGATCGGCGAGCGGGCGCTCGCCGCCGCCGCCGGGTTGCGCGAACTGGGGCGAGAGGCGCGACAGCGGAACCGGCCGGCCGGAGCCCAGGGCCGGCAACAGGACTCGCTCCCCCACGCGCTGAAGGTCCGGATGCGCCAGGATGGTGAGCGCCGGCACCCGCAGCTCTGGGAGCTCGACCGGTCGGGAAGCCGCCGTCTGGGTCGAGGCGGACAGACCCCTTTCCCAAGGACCTCGGGAGCTCTTCATGAATGAGAAGAGTTTAAAAGGGGGCCCGTCGGGGCGCAAGTGGCGCGCGGCGTCCTGTCGAGAGCCGGGGTCAGGGGCTTCGGGTGGGCGAGTGGGCGGGCGAAACGGCCGGCACTTGGCCGGCCGCCTCGCCCGCCTGGGATCAGGCCCCCATGCCGAGCACGGCGGGGTTGAACATGAACATGCGGTCGCGGATGCTCTGCGGCGCCTCGGTCATGCCCCAGCCGATGGTGCGCGCCAGCTTCTCGGGGAGGTAGTCGAGGTGGAGATCCTCGGCGTTCCCCCAATCGTAGACCGGCGGCATGCAGGCGGCGTTGCCGAGGGAGGCGAGGATCGCCTTCGCGGCGGTCTCGGCGTCCATCTCGCCGCGCTCGTGGCGGATGAGGATATCGTCAGCGAAATTGACCAGATCGGTGATCTCGTCCTCGCCGGGGGCGCTGGTGCCGATCAGAGGGTCCTTCTCCAGCATGTCGAATACCGACTTGTCGTGGGTCTCCAGGTACTTGACGCAGACGCTGAAGAGCCGCAGGTCGCCGAAAATCTCAGCCACCAGCCAGACGCGCAGCCAGGCGTTCCACAACTGGAAGTCGGGGAAGGAGCGGTAGGAGTTGTTGACCACCCGGTCGCTCTGCCGCAGCATGGCGTGCTGCAGCTTCTCGGCGTAGGCGAAACGGTCGCGCGAGAACTTGTCCTCGTCCAGCGCCGCCAGCAGCGGACCGGCGAGGGCGGAGAGCACCTCGAAGGTGGTGATCATGCCGCGCGAGTAGAGCGCGTCGATGAAGCCGTGGGCGTGCGCCATCAGGAAGTAGCGGTCGCCGGCGCCGCCGGTCGCCGAATACTGCAGGCGGCCGGTCTTCACCCAGGGGCGGGCGGCGGTGGCGCCCACGAACTGCTGGGCGATGCTCGGGTATTTGTTGACGAAGTGGAAGAACTCCTCTTCCGCCGGCATCCCGGTGTCGGGGTGGCGCTTCATGTTGAGCGTCAGGCCGACGCTGCACAGGTGGTTCGTCGAGCCCGCGACGTTGTCGAAGGGGATCATCCAGAACCAGCCCCCCTCGAAGACGTGGTGGAGCGTGCCTTCGGACCAGCCGGCCGACAGCTCGGGCGACTCACCCGGCTGCAGGCATTCGTCGTAGACCTTGATCCCCTCCATGTGGGTGAAGATCGAGCGCGACTGGGTCTCCAGCGGGGTCGGCGTCTCGCGCAGGCCGAAGCGGTCGGCGAGCGGCGAGCGGAAGCCCGCGCCGTCGACCAGGAAGCGCGCCGTGAACTCCTCGCCGGCGGCGGTGCGCAGGCTCACGCCGTCGTCGTCGATGTCGAACTCGGTGACGTCCGTGTTATCGCGGTAGACGGCGCCGTAGCTCAACGCCGCGTTCAGCATGTAGAGGTCGACGTCCTGGCGGAAAAGATGGCTCTCGTTGGTGAGCGGCGTGCTCGGCGCGATGAGCAGGTTGGATTTCTTCGGGTCCTGGCGCTGCCCCTCCTCGTGGTAGAGGAAGCCGAGAGCGCGCTTGATTCCGCAGGTCGGCCCGACGTGCTTGTGGATCGAATCCGTCCGCGTCAGATGCTGGATCTCCGGGACGTCGAAGCGCTGGGCCATGATCCACATCCAGAGTGTGCTCTGCGGCAGCAGCGCCTCGCCGACCGCGAAGCGCGGATGGCTCCCCTTCTCCAGCACCAGCACCCGCTTGCCCTGCCGCGCGAGGATCGCCGCCAGCATCGTCCCACCGATCCCCGCTCCCAGAATGGCCACATCGAAACGTTCGTTTTGCATACCCTCTCCCCTTCATTAGATATTCCGCGAACCGGCACGCCAGGGTGGCGATGCGGCGCGGAACGAAAGTAGTTTTGTCAGACCCAAGGTGCCTCAACTCTGAAAGAAGGGGACAGGCCGGAGTGAACTGGCGTCCACCCGCCCGCCCGAGGCTCAGCGGGCGGGCGGCGGGATGAGGCGGACCGTGACTTCGGGGTAGACCGGTTTTCCCGCCAGCAGCTTCGAGCGCCGCCCCAGGAGCTCCTGGTCGAAGAACTCGTGGACGATCGCGCGGGTGATCCCGGTGATGCGCTCGGGCGCCAGCTTGCCCAGCATGGGGTGCTCGCGCACGGGGCCGCCCCAGAGGACCATGTCGCTGAAGTCGAGGTGCAGGGTGTCGCGGACGTCCACCCGGATGTAGGGCGAGGCCCCGCGCCGGTAGATGGCGTCGCTCGCTCCGGCGCGCCCGGGCCGGGCCGAGTAGACCATCAGGAACGGCCGCCCGAGGGAGCGGTCGATCATCGACCCGTACTGCGGGATGCCGTCGAAGTTCAGCCCGGCCTTGCAGCGGCGGTCCTCGGAGCAGAACTGGCCCGCCGTGACGCCTCCCATGGAGTGGCCGAACAGGCCGATCCGGCTCAGATCGAGCCGGGCGGCGAGCCGGCCGCCCGGCGAGTTGGCCGGCAAGGCCGCGAGGCGATCGAGGACGAGCTTGGTGTCGTCCACCCAGCGCCGCACGACGAGATCGGTCTGGGGTAGACCCGCGAGGTACTTGCGCAGCAGCCGGACCTGGCTGGCGTCGTCCGTCTGGCGCGTCACCTCGGCCATCGTGTCATCCTCGGAGGCCCACTCGCCGAGGACGTCGCGGATCGGCTTGCGCAGCTCGCCGGCGGCGTCGAGGTGAGAGACCACGCGCCCATCCTCCAGCGTCGCCGCGGCGCCCTCGTAGGGGTGCAGGATGCTGAGGACCGCGTAGCCATGGCTCGCGAGGTCCTCGAGCAGCGCGGTATAGGAGCTCGGAATCCCGGTGTAGCCGTGCGAGAAGACCAGGACTGGCAGCTTCCCGGGAGTCGCGGCGGGCTTCGCGTCCAGCTCGGCATGGGTGCGGACGCCGGCCAGTCCATCGAAGGCCGCCGGAGATCCCAAACGCCTGGCGAGCCCCTGCACCTCGACGATTCCCGCGCGCAGATAAGGCGCCCGCTCACCGCGACGGGATGCCGCCGCCGGCGCCGCTGGATACCAGGCGATCACCTCCACCTGCCGGAAGCCGCCGCCCTCCACGAAGGTCTCGCGCCGGGCTCTGTCCGTCAGCCGCCATGAGGTGGTGCCGATCGCGTGCGGACCGGTTGGAGCGGGCAGCTCGAACAGCGGCGCCACGGCCGCGCCGGCGGCGAGGGTGCCCAGGGCGGCCATGAGGATCATGAAAGTGAGGATCGGGCGCATCGAACGGATCTCCTGTCTGGGTTGGCGGCGGTCTGGCTTCGGAGATCTTACCGGACGACGGCAGCCAGGCCTCCCCGGACCCAGGGCGTTGCCCTGGGTCCACGGAATCAGCTCCGGCTTGTTCCATCTAAACAACAGAGCCCCGGTCCGCGGGACCGGGGCTCTCGTATCAGGATGTCGGGCAGATCAGAAGGTCAGATCAGGGCACACAGAACGTATAGGTCGCGCGGCCCTCTTTGCCGTATTTCCAGTTGTCCATGATGACGACTCCCCACTCGTAGCAGCGGCCGGAGACGTGGGCGAGCCCCGGCGGGAGGACCGAGGATCCCGCCGACCAGGTGATGAACCGGGAAGGCATTCCGGAGAGTGTGCAGGAGGGGTTGCAGGGGAAACCGCTGCTGTAGGACGTACTGCCGGGGCACCAGTACCCGCCCGTGCTCTTCTCGTAGAAATACAGGACACAGGTGGAATTGCCGCCGCCCGCGGTGGCCGGGAAGCCGGCGCTGAAGCCCGAGCCCCACGAGCCGTCATTCGCCGTTCCGGACAAGGCCGTCGGCGCCGGCGAGGCGCTGTTCGGCACGATGGTGACCGAGGGAGCGGTCTTGTCCCAGATGTGATTGGCGGAGTTCGTGGAGCTACCGTCCGACCAGACGATATAGCCCGTGGCGTCTTCGTCCCCGGACTGGCCGGCGTAGGTCCAGGGACCCTTGGTCGCGGCGCCGGAGGCATCGGTGCAGATCCAGCCGGGCGTGACGGTGTACGCCGCGCCGTTCCGGGAGACGTAGAGGTCGCCACAGAGGCTCACCGGACCGCTGGTAACCTTGTAGTACAGGTCGGCGCTGCCCTGCCAGTTGATGGTGGGCTCGAATTTGGCGTTCCCGCCGCCCAGCTTGAGCAGCGGAGTGATCGGCGACCGCCGGCTCCGGGCGCCGGCGTGCCTGACCACCGCGGCCGCGGTGCCCTGGGCTTCCCCGCGCAACGTCCGCATCTCGATCCGCGACTCGCCGGCCACGGGCTCGAGGGTCGTCCGCCACCGGACCGGGCTCGAGGCAGACGCCACCAGGGAGGTCATCTCGTTCCCCAGGGAGTCGAGCTGGCGGATGCGCACCAAGGTGTGAGGCGCCACGAACTCTACGGCGATCTCGACGCGCGCGTCCGGATCTTTCGAGGCGAGCGCGACCGCGCCAGTGGCTCCGTGGCGGATGTGAGCGACGCCCGTGACCAGTTCCCGCGCCCAGGCCGGATGAGCGGCTCGGGCGGAAGGATTGCCCCGCTTCAGGAGAAACTCCTCGGAGACGGCCTTGTCGATCTCCAGGGAGGCGGCGTCGAAACCGTCCGGCGCCTGAAGAACCAGCAGCGGGGCGTCGCTGCGGAACGGGCCGGCGGCGGCTGGAATCTCGGCAATCCTGCCGGCGGAGATGGCAATCTGCTCGGAGCCGAGGGAAGCCTCGGCGGGACGGGCACTCAGGTTCTGGATGACGATCTTGGAGGCCTGAGGCTCGACAGCCTCCTCCCAGCGCGCTCGCGACTCCCGATCAGGAGCAGCCCAGGCCGAGCTCAGTTGCAGGATCAAAGCGACGGGGATGAGAGCGGACACGTATTTCGTTCGCATCGATCGGACTCCTTGTGGACTGGCTACATTCCCCCACCGCCTCGCGGCAGCGGGCCTCTTGTGGTCCGAACCCGGGTCAGACTCGTCGCAGGATAGTTCTACAACGGCCCCTCTTATTTGTCAATATACTAAATTTAATTTATAACTTGCCGCGGAAGCCGAGCCCCCTCGCCAAGCCGGCGGAGTCCAGGGAGAGATCGTTCAGAAAGGTATCGGCAACTATTGGGGGTGGCGCGCGAAGCGATCAGCCGCCTCGCGCGCCGCTTGCTACGGGGCCATGCGGGGCCCTTGCGGTTTAATAGCAGCGAACACTAGCGGGATCAACGAAGCATTTTGCCGAGCAATTCTGGTAGGTGCACTCCATCAGACTCCCGAATACGCTACCGCCGACGGCTGGCGCCAGGCCTTCCTCTTTCAGGGAGCGCAGTGTTTCGCGGCTGAGCGTGAGCTTTTTGAGCTGCTTTTTCATGAGATTCCTTTCTGAGCAGGACGGATGTCTGGTCGCCGCTCGGACGAGCCCCATCGGGCAACGGCCCGCCGCTTCGGCCGAGGCGCGAGCCGAATGATAGCAGGATGGCAATGCCTTATCCGCCGGTCGTCAGCCCGCCCATCTCCGCGAGCACGATGCCGCTGATGAAGGAGGAGTCGGCATCGCTGGCCAGGAAGACGTACGCGGGAGCGATCTCCTCCGGCTGGGCGGCGCGCTGCATCGGCGTCTTGGCGCCGAACTTCTCCAGCTGCTCGGGCTTCATGCCCTCGTCGGCGGGGTTCAGCGGCGTCCAGACCGGTCCGGGGGCCACCGCGTTGACCCGGATGCCCTTGGGAGCCAGTTGCTGCGCCAGCGCCTTGGTGAAGGCGTTGATCGCGCCCTTGGTAGCCGAGTACTCCAGCAGTGCCTTCTCACCCATGAGGCCCGTCTCGGAGCTGGTGGCAATGATCGCGCTGCCCGGCTGCATGTGCTCGAGGGCGGCCTGGGCGAGGTGGAAATAGGCGTCGATGTTGGTGCGGAAGGTGCGGTTCCACTCCTCCTCGGTGACCTCCGCGATACTCTCCTTGCGGTTCTGCCAGGCGGCGTTGGAGACCAGGATGTCCAGGCGGCCCAGCTCGCGCACGGTCCGCTCGACAGCCTCGCGGCAGAATCGCGGGTCGGTGAGATCGCCGGGGATGTCCAGGCACCGCCGCCCCTCCTCCTCGATCGCCTGCCGGATCTCGTCCGCGTCCCGCTGCTCCGCGGGCAGATGGACGATGGCGACGTCCGCCCCCTCGCGGGCATAGAGATAAGCGACGGCCCGGCCGATGCCGCTGTCGCCGCCGGTCACCAGCGCGACTTTGCCCTCCAGCTTGCCGGCGGGCTTGTACTTCGGGGCTCGCCATTGCGGCTGCTGTTGCATCTCCGCCTCGAGACCCGGCTTGTCCAGTTTCTGTTGCGGGTAGGGCGGCTTGGGCTCGGCCTGCACCTGCGGCTCTTCCAGAGTCTGCGTGCCCTGTCCTCGATCGTCGCTTCGTGCCATGGGGGTACTCCTCTCGTTGTTGTTGAAGCGCGTCCGCGGGCGCAAGGCCCGGAACTCGAGGAGTGAGGTGCAATCTCTGTGCTAGATCTCGGGGGAGCCGGGGCGTTGCCCTGGGCTGAGGGAGGGCGGCCCGTTGGGCCTCAAACAAATTCCGGCTGGGGGAAAACGGGCTTCCTCGCTCCAAGGACCGCCTGCGCCCCTGCGGGGCTGACTTTCGAGACACCCACATGCTGGACCGCCTTGCGCGGTCAGGCCCTTGACTCCAGGAAGACGAGACCCGATACTTAGAGTGGAGGCTCGGCTTAGGGGCTGCTGCTTTTTGGTGGCTCCAAAGGCATTGCCTCCTTTTTCATTCCCCACCTTGCCTGGCTTCGTATGGATCCGGCACGAAAACGATACCGTAGGAATCGTAGACGGCCCCCTCGCGAAATCCCTCCCCATGGAACTGAAGTTGGGAGAGCCACCGGCCGTAGTCGTCGGCGATCTCCGGTCGGTTAGGCGCGTCCATGCCTCGAGTCGGCAGACGAAAGCCCCAGTTTACGCAATAGATCGCCAGGTCTGCGGCTTGAACCGGGTAGGCCATGTCAGACGAGACGAAAAACGGCGTTGGAACAATCCATGCCGACCGGTAACGTCCCGTTTTTGTCTTCCGAAAGTACGCCTCCAGGCGCCGCACGAAACGCCGATCTTCGGTCTTCTCCACTCCATCCATCACGAGCAAGCCGTGCTGCTTCTCTTGCTCCAGGAAATAGAAGTAGCGCTCCAGAAGAAAAACCTGGTCCTTCCGCAGATACTCTTCCGCCTCATACGTGTTCGGCTTGATGACGCTGCGCGGGATAGCAGCGGCGAACAAGCGTGCCTTATGTTGCCTGAGGAGCTCGAATATCCCAGTCGCCATCTCCAGACATGCCTGACCGTAAGCCGTGAACTCCAATCGGATCGGTGCTTTCTTCTCCAGCCCCTTGGTGAGAAAACCGCGGCAGTGCTTGCGACGCTCCTCATCAGGCATTGGCGACTCCTGGGCCGCCCACCTGAACCGGTCTTTGTCCAGGAGCTTGCAGCCCTTCAATTCAGCCTTGAATTGATGCAGGGCGGTACCAAAGGAGGCGAGTTCAAGGCGCTGCACGCCCTGAACAAACGACCAGAGCTCCGAAGCATGCAGTGCCACGCCACCGCGAACCTCATAGGGCATGGTCCGATGATCGTGGCCGCTCTCGTCCAGGAAAAGCAGATAACTCATAAGGGAGCCTCAAGGCAACGGTCGCTCTTCCCGAACCACGGCAGCGGAAACAAGGCTAAGGCAGTGTTCCTAGGCTATGCCTGTTGCTAATCCGCGTCAACGTCACGACGCGGCAACAGAACCGCCCCAAGGGAACGGTTTAGGACGAGCCCTTCCCCGCGACTCCTCCATCCGTCAACTCCCTTGCCTCCCGCTCTCCCTTGTGATGCAATCTCGTGCACCAACATGCGACGCGACGAATACGAGCAGCGCAAACAGCGGCTGGAGACACAGCTCCGCGAAGGGATCGTGCTGCTGGAGGCCGCGCACCGGCAGCAGGTCCGGGCCCTGGAGCTGGTCTGGATGACGACCGCCGAGGAGGATCTGGCCTTCTCTCCGGAGGTGGCCGTGCGGCCGGCCGCCGTCCGGAGCGGCTCTCCGCCGGCTCCGGCCCCATCCCGCCCCCGCCGCCGCGGCCCTGGGGAACTGGAGGAGGAGGTCGAGGACGCGCTGGCCGTCGTTCCGGAATCGTTCGACCGCAACGACGTCTGCCGAGTGCTCGGCTACGAGCCGAATCGCGGCTCTCTCTATCGGATCCTGCAGGAACTGGTGAACGCGGGCAGACTCACGATTCAGCAGACGGGCAGCGGCAGAACGACCACGCGATACAGCAAGAGCCCCGGCGACTTCCCCCCTCCCGGTCTGTGACACTCGGCAGCGTTCGCCGGACATTCCGCTCGGGCGCCGCATCAGGAACGAACGCCCGCGGCACTCCTGGAGCTCGGTTTGCGTCACGAAGGAACGCCGGCGCGGCCGTCGCGAAGGGATTCACGAGACACAAACGGGTTCATGCATCACGGAATCCGCAGATTGCATCACGCAACTCGCGAAGCGCGCTTCACAATTCGCGGGTCGCGTCTCTCGACCCGCGGATTTCATGACGCAATCCGCGGGTCGTATAACGCAAGCCGCGGATTGCGTGATACCCCCCGCGGGTTGCGTGACGCAATGGGCGGGTCTCGTGACGCAGAACGCGGGTTGCGTGTCGCAATTCGCGGGTCCAGTGACGCAGAGCGCGAATTCCGTGACTCATTTCGCGGGTCCTGTGATGCAATCCGCGGGTCCTGTGATGCGGAGCCCGGGTCGCGCGCCCTCTCAATCCCGGATCACGGTGATCGGATCGACGCGCGCGGCGCGGCGGACGGGGACGAGCAGCGCGACGGTGGCGCAGGCGAGCAGCGTGATCACGGAAGCCCCCAGCGCGATCGGGTCGAACGGCGGCACGCCGTAGAGCAGGTTGCGCAGCAGGCGGGCGACCGCCACTACGCCGACGGCGCCGGCGGCCAGCCCGGCCGCCATCCAGGCGGCGCCGCCGCGCAGCACCAGCCCGGCGATCGCCTGCCGGGTCGAGCCGAGGGCGACGCGGAGCCCGAACTCCCGCTCCCGCGCGGCCACCATGCTGGCGAACATGGCATACACCCCCACCGAGGCGAGGAGCAGCGCCAGGAGGCCGAAGGCGGTCATCAGCACCACCGGCAGCCGGCGGCCCGCCATCCCTTCGGCGAGGTACGAGCGCAGGGGGCTCGCCTTGCTGATCGCGGTATCCGGATCGATGGCGGCCAGCTCGCGCCGGAAGGGGGGCAGGAGGGCGAGAGGATCGCCTTTCGTCCGCAGCAGGAAGGCGCTGGCCCAGGCTTCCTGCCGTCTCGACCCGTAGGTCATGGGCTCCGGCTCCGGACGGGCGGGATCGTTGCGCACGTAGCCCACGATGCCGACCACCTCGGACCACGGGCCTTCCAGATTCGGGCCCAGCCGGATGCGCGCGCCGATCGCGTTGCCTTTGGGCCAGTACCGCCGCGCCATGCTCTGGCTGATCACGATCGCCCGCGGCGTGTCCGGCCGGTCCGCGGGCCCGAAGGTGCGCCCGCGCAGCAGCGGGATGCCGAGGGTGCGGAAGTAGCCGTCCGACACGGTGGCATAGGTGATGAACGGCTGCCCCTCCCCCGCCGGCCAGGTGACGCCCTCGATCCCGAGCCCGTTGCTGTTCATCCGCGGGCTGGGGAGCTCGCTCACGGTGGCGACAGCGGTCACCCCCGGCAGGGCGCGCAGGCGTTCCTCGACCTCGTCGTAGAAGCGGGCGGCCAGTTTCTCGTCGTCGTATTTGTGCGTTCCGAACTGGATGGTCACGGCCAGCACGCCGTCCGGGTCGAAGCCGAGCGGCGCGGTGGCCATCGCCCACAGGCTGCGGGCCAGCAGCCCCGCCCCGGCGAGCAGGCTGACGCAGAGCGCGATCTGCCCCGCCACCAGGGCGCCGCGCAGGCGCCGCGTCCGCCGGCTCTCGCTGGCGCCGCGCGCTCCCTCGCGCAGCGTGCTCGTGCGGCCGGCGGAGAGCGCCGGGGCCACGCCGAAGGCGATGCCGGTGCCCAGCGCGATCAGGGAGGTGACGAGCACCGCGCCGCGATCGAGCGACAGCGCCGCGTACGCCGGCAGCGCCGGCAGGGCGAGCTTGCGGAGGACGGCCAGCCCGAGCGACGCGAGCAGGAGTCCGGCCGCGCCGCCCGCGATCGCCAGCAAGGTGCTCTCGGTGAGCAGTTGCCGGACGAGCCGGCCGCGCCCGGCGCCGAGCGACACCCGCACGGCGAACTCCTGGCGGCGCGAGAGGGTGCGCGACAGCATGGCGGCGGCCAGGTTCGCGCAGGTGATGAGGAGCACCAGCCCGGCGCTCGCCATCAGCACGAGCAGCGGGGTGCGCGTGTCGCCGGCCATGGAGTCGCGCAGCGATTCCGTCGTCGTGGTGAGCCCGGCGTCGGAGTCCGGATGCTCGCGGGACAGGTCGGCGGAGATGGTGGCGAAATCGCGCTGCGCCGCCTCGACGGTGGCGCCCGGGGCCAGACGGCCGATGAGGCCGAGCCAGTGCCGGCGCCGCGCGTGGATCGGGTCGCGCAGCGTCGGGCCCAGGTCGAGGGGGAGCCAGAGGTCGACGTCGCCCATCGGCCCGACGAAGCCGCGCGGCAGCACGCCCACGACCTGCCAGGGATTGCCGTTGACGCGGAGCGTCTTGCCGGCCACGTTCGGATCGCCGCCGAGCTCCCGCCGCCAAGCGGCGTAGCTCAGCATCATTACCCTGGCGCCGGTCGCGCAGTCGGCCTCCGACAGCGTCCGCCCGAGGATCGGAGCGACGCCGAGGGTCTGGAAGAAGTTGGCCCCGACCAGGGTCAGCTTCAGGACCCGCGGCCCGGTCTCGCTGTTGAACGTGGCATCGGCCGTGGCGTTGAAGAAGGCGGTCAGGTGGGTGAACGACCGCTGCCGCGCGGTGAAGTCCCCCACGGCGCCGGCGCTCACGCCCGAACGCTTGAGCGTGCCGTCCAGCTTCTGGGCGTAGACGCGCACCAGGCGGTCGGCGTCGGCGTAGGGGAGCGCGTCGAGCAGCACCGATTTCACCACGCCGAACACGGCGGCGTTGGCGCCGATGCCGAGGGCGAGCGTGAGCACGGCGAGCAGCGTGAACAGCGGCGCGCCGAGGGCGGAGCGCACCCCGTAGCGGAGATCCTGGACGAAGTCCTCGAGCGGCCGGCTGCGGTACTCGTCGCGCGCCTCTTCCTTGATGCGATCGGTGCCGCCGAAGCGGACCAGCGCCGCGCGGCGGGCCTCCTCCGGGCTCATCCCGAGGCGCTGGTTCTTCTCGGTCTGCATGTCGATGTGGAACTGGATCTCCTCGTCCAGCTCCGGCTCCGCCGTCCGCTGCCGCAGCGAGCCGGACAGCTTCCTCGCCTCATCCCTCAGGATTCCCATGGTGCAAGGCTCCTAGCTCGTCGACATCCGCATCACGAGGTTGACGGCCTCGGAGAGCCGGTCCCAGCTCTCCTGCTCCACGGCGAGCTGCCGGCGTCCGGCCGCGGTGAGCGCGTAGTAGCGGGCCCGGCGGTTGTTCTCGGTGGTCTTCCAGGACGAGGTGATCCACCCCTGGCGCTGCAGCCGGTAGAGCGCGGGATAGAGCGATCCCTGGTTGACCTGCAGCACCTTCTGGGACCACTGCTCGATGCGCTCGGTGATCCCCCAGCCGTGCATCGGCTCGAGCTGCAGAGCCTTGAGCACGAGCATGTCGAGGGTGCCCTGGAGAAGATCGCTTTTGTTCTTGCTGGCCACGGTGTGGGTCACGGTCGCTCCTCTAGACGATCGGGAGGAATGGTGCCGCCGCTTCTCTAGATTGTCAAGAGAAAGGTTCTCCGGTATTCGCCGGCGGGTTTTGCTATGGTTCGGAGCGTTGAATACCTTCGACGCCTGGAACGATCTCGCGAGCCGCCGGTGGGAGCTGCTGCTGGCCCTGCTGGGCATCGCCCTGCTGACGGCCGATGCGTGGCGCGAGCGGCGGGACAGGCGGCGGGAGGGAACGCCGCCTTCTCGCCGCGGCTGGCGCCGGTGGCTCTTCGGCGCCGCGGCGGTGGTGGCGGCGCTCACCTACTTCAATTTCGGCGCCTTCCACTTCCACAACTTCGTCCACAACTGGGACACCGTTCACTATTACCTCGGCGCGAAATACTTTCGCGAGCTCTCCTATGAGCGGTTGTACGAGTGCATCGCGGTGGCCGACGCCAACGAGCCGCGGCTGGCCTGGCGGATGGGGCCGCGGAAGATCACCAATCTCCGCACCAACGTGCTGGAATCGGCGGCGGAGATCCTCGCCCACCCCGAGCGCTGCACCGAACACTTTTCCCCGGACCGCTGGTGGCGGTTCACCGAGGACGTCGCCTACTTCCGCGATCGCGAGACGCTGGGGCGCTGGATGGAGATCACCACCGATCACGGCTTCAACGGCACTCCGGTCTGGCTGCTGGCAGGCACGCCGCTCGCCAATCTCGGGCCGGCGAGCGATCGCCAGATCCTCGCCCTGACGCTGCTCGATCCCGCCTACTTCCTCGCCATGATCGTGGTGATCGGCTGGGCTTTCGGCCTGCGCCCCTTAGCCGTGGCGCTGCTCGTCTTCGCAACCTTTTTTCCCAGCCGCTTCTACTGGACCGGCGGCTCGTTCCTGCGCTGGGACTGGCTCTTCTACATGGCCGCGGCCGTCGCATGCCTGAAGAAGGGGCGCCCCGGGCTGGGCGGGATGGCGCTCGGCTACGCGGCGATGCTGCGCGTCTTCCCCGGGCTTCTCGCGGCCGGACCGGCGGCGGCCGTGGTCGCGCTGGCCGCGGGGGGAGCCGCGCGGCGGCCGGAGGTGCGCGCCCATCTGCGCTTCCTGGGCGGCGCCGCGCTGGCGGCGGCGATCCTCGTGGCGGCGAGCCTAGCGGCCAGCGGCCCGGGCGCCTACCGCGCCTTCTTCGCCAATACCCACAAGCACGAGTCGACGCCGCTGACCAACCACATGGGCCTGCGGACGGTGATGGCCTACCGGCCGGCGGAGGCCGGGCGCCATCTGGTCGACCCGTCTGTCGCCGACCCCTGGCTGCGGTGGAAGGAGGCGCGGCTGGCGGCGTGGAAACAGACGCGCCCCCTGGCGGCGCTGCTGGCGGTGGCGGCGCTCTTCCTCCTCGGCCGCGCGGCGAGGCGCCGGCCGGAGCCGTGGATCGCGGCGGCGCTCGGCACGCTCTGGATCGCCTTCGCGGTCGAGCTCACCTCGTACTACTACGCGTTCCTCATCGTGCCGGCGCTGCTCTGGACGGAGAAGCGAGCCGCCGGCATCGCCCTGCTCGCGCTGGCGGCCTTCTCGCAACTGGTGTCGTTCGGCCCGCTGCTGGGGATGCCGGCCTGGGGCGACGAGCAGTACACGCTGATCTCGCTCGCCACCCTTCTGGTCTTCGGCGGGATCCTCGCCGCCTTCGGCCGCGAAGCTCCCGGAGCTACTTCAGACGCTCCCTCAGAAACGCGACCGTCCGCGGCCAGGCCATCCGCGTCGCCTTGAGATTCGCGCCGTTCCGGTCCTCCTGTGCCCGCAGGAAGCCGTGGCCGGCGCCTTCGTAGACGTGCGGCTCGTAGGTCTTGCCGAGCTTCTTCATCTCGGCCTCGGCCGGCGCGACGGTGGCGGTGACGCGCGCGTCGTCGCCGCCGTAGAAGCCGAGCACCGGCGCCTTGATCCGGGCGAGGTCCGCGGCCTCCGGCGGGGTGCCGTAGTAGACGACCGCGGCGGCGAGGGACGGCTGGGTGGCCGCGTAGGAGAAGCTCCGCCCGCCCCCCCAGCAGAAGCCGATGGTGGCGGCCTTGCCGTTAGCCGACGGGAGCTTGACGGCGTACTCGCGGACGGCGTCCAGGCGGGCGGTCGCCATCTCGGGCGTGAGCGCGCGCACCATCTTGACCACGTCGTCGCGGCTCGCCGCCGAGTCGGTCCCGCCGCCGTTGGGGCCGAGCCCCGAGATCAAGTCGGGCGCGACGGCGATGAACCCGTCCCGGGCGAGCTGGTCGGCGACGCCGCGCAGCCAGTCGGAGAGCCCGTAGATCTCATGGATCAGGATGACGACGCCGGCCTTGTCCTTGCGCTCGGGATAGACGATCCAGGTCCGGATCGGCGTGCCGCCCGAGGGGAGCTTGATGTCCACGTACTCGCCGTGGCGGGGGGACTTCTCCAGGCCGGCCTTGGCCTGCGCCTCGGAGGGGGGCAGGTTCTCGTCGCGCGCGGCGGGAGGGGCCGGAGTGGACGCGGCGGCGGGCGTTGCAGGCGTTGCGGGCGCCGCCGCCGGAGCGGAGGGCGCCGGGTGGGCCGGGGCTTGTTGCGGGATGGCTTGCTGCGGGATTGCCAGGAGAAGGATGGCGGCAAGGATGGATCTCATATTCGGCCTCCCATCGAGGTTGAGCGCCGATTCTAGCCGAGCCTGTCTCTCAATCAGAGCCCAGGCATACAATGCGCCGGTGAAAAACTCGCGCTCCCGGCGTAGCGCCGCCACCCTGCTCGCCCTCCTCGTGGCCGGCTGCGCCGGGGCTCCCGGCTCGCTGCGCCAGGCCGCTCCGGTGGAGAGCGAGGAGCGGCTCGCGGCCGACCTCTCCCGTCTCCTGGCTTCCGATCCGGCCCTGCTGGCGCCGGTGCTCGAACGGGCGGCGGCGACCCGCGACCGGCGTTTCGTCGCGCCGCTGATCGAGCTGACCCGCTTCCGCCCCCGCGTCGATCTCGACGGGACCCTCACGGCGATCACCGGCTCGCGCCCGGGAAACGGCTGGAGCGACTGGTACGTCTGGCTGGGGGAGCACCCCGAGGTCCCCCTCCCTCCCGGCTTCGCCACCTGGAAGGGGGAGCTCTACGGCCGGCGGATCGACCCCGCGTTCCAGAGCTTCCTCGACAGCCGGCGGCCCAGCCGGATCCGGGTCGAGCTCATCCAGTGGGGGGGCGTCCACGTGGACGGCATCCCCGCGCTCCAGAACCCCCGCTTCGTGGACGCCGCCGGGGCGGCCTACCTGACCGCGGACGAGCCGGTCTTCGGGGTCGAGATCCAGGGGGACGCCCGCGCCTATCCGCTGCGCATCCTGGACTGGCACGAGATGGCGAACGACGTCGTGGGCGGGGTGCCCGTCGCCCTCGCCTACTGCACGCTGTGCGGCGCCGGCGTGCTCTACGACGCCCGGTCGACGGACGGCCAGACCTTCACCTTCGGCTCGTCGGGGTTCCTCTACGAGAGCAACAAGCTGATGTTCGACCGCCAGACCGAAACGCTCTGGAACCAGCTCACCGGCGAGCCGGTGAACGGACCGCTGGCGCGGAGCGGCATCGTCCTGAAGCGCCTGCCGGTGGTGGTCACCTCGTGGGCGCGGTGGCGGGAGGCGCATCCGCGGACCCGCGTCCTCGACATCGACACCGGCTATGACCGCGACTACACCCCGGGGCAGCCCTACGGGAAATACTTCGCGAGCCCGGAGCTGATGTTCCCGGTCTGGAAGCGCAGCCGGGCCCTGCCGGAGAAGGCCTGGATCTTCGCCCTCCTCGTCGGCTCCTCGCCCAAGGCCTACCCGCTGGACATCCTCGCCCGCGAGCGGGTGGTCGACGACACCCTGGGCGGCACTCCGGTGGTGCTCCTCGCCGATCCGGGCAGCCGCGAGGTCCGGGCCTACGAGCGCGGCGCCTTCCGCTTCGCGCCGGGCCAGGACGGCCGCTCCCCCGTCGATCAGGACGGCCGGACGTTCCGCGTTACCGAGGAGGCGCTGCTGGGGCCGGCGGGCGAATCGCTGCCGCGCCTGCCCGGCCATCTCGCCTATTGGTTCGGCTGGTTCTCGTTTTATCCGCGGACGGAGATCTACGGTCAGTAGTGGCCGGTCAGGATAAAGCCCTGGGAGCGCCGGCGTCCCGCCGGCAACTAACTCAAGTTAGTAGGCCGGCGGGACGCCGGCGCTCCCAGGGTTATCCCTCCCGCAGGGTGACGCAGGGGCTGATCCGCGAGGCGCGGCGCGCCGGCAGCCAGCAGGCGGCGGTAGCGGCGGCGAGCAGCGCCGCGGCGGTCAGCAGCAGGGTGAGCGGATCGTAGGCGCCGACGCCGTAGAGCACGCTCGCGAGCGCCGGCCCGAGCGCCAGGGCGGCGGCGAGGCCGGCGAGAATGCCGACAGCGCACATGCGCAGGGCGTCGCGCATCGCGTGCCGCACCGCCTGGCCCGGGGTGGACCCGAGTGCGAGGCGGACGGCGAGCTCCCGCGTGCGCTGGCCGACGGTGTGGCCGACCACGCCCGCCACGCCGACCGCGGCGAGCACCAGGGCGAGCCCGGCGAACGAGCCCAACAGGATGGTATTGAGACGGGGCGCCGCCGCGTTGGCGGCGATCGCGCTCCGCATCGTCTGGAACCCGGCGACCGGCTGATGCGGGTCCAGGCGCGCCACCGCCGCCCGCACGTCCGGGATCAGCGCGGCGGGCTCGATGCGGGTCCGCACGGTCAGCGACATCGTCGGCCAGATGTACCAGGAGGTCGACATGTACATGGTCGGCGTCGGGTCCTGCTTGAGCCCGAGCTGCCGCACGTCGCCGACGATGCCGACGACGTCGAAGCGCTGTCCATTGCCCAGGCTGACCTCGCGGCCGAGCGGATCCTGGCCGTCCGGCCAGAGCCGCCGCGCCAGCCCTTCGCTCAGCACCATGCTCTCGCGCGGCTCGCCGCGCGGGGCGAACAGCCGCCCCCGGCGGAGGGGGACCCGCAAGGTCTGGAAGTAGTCCCCGGTGACGATGCGCCAGGAGGCCTGAACCCCCTCCTTGGGAACGCTTTCGGAAGGGAGGGCCGGGAGGATCGTCATCGACGTATCGTCGGCGCCGAAGGGAACCTCGCTGCTCACCCCCGCGGTGACGACGCCGGGCAGCCCGCGGACCTGCTCGACGAGCGCCTCGAAGAACTCGCGGTTGTCGCCGATCCTCTCGTCGGTGGTATCCGAACGGGTGATCCGCGTGGTCAGCAGATGATCCGGATCGGCGAAGCCCAGCGCCACCTGCTGCAGGCGGACGAGGCTCTGCGTCAGCAGCGCCGCGCAGACGACGAGCAGGGTTGCCAGCGCGAGCTGGACGGCGACCAGGGCGTGGCGCGCCGGGCTCCGCCCCCCGGTCGTCGCGCGCCCCGCCTGCTGCAAGGCATCCCGCACGTTCGAGCGCAGGGCCATCCTGGCGGGCAGCAGCCCGGCGAGGAGCGCCGTCGCGCCGACGCAGAGCGCGGCGACCAGCAGGACCGGCAGGTCGAGGGAGAGGTTGTCGCGGCGAGGGATCGAGACCGGCAGGACGGCGGCGGCGCCACGGACGCACCCCCAGGCGAGCGCCAGCCCCAAGAGTCCGCCGCCGGTGGCCAGCAGCAGGTTCTCGGTCAGCATCTGGCGGACCAGGCGCGCGCGGCTCGCCCCCAGCGCCAGGCGGACGCCGATCTCCCGCAGGCGGCTCCCCGCCCGGGCGATCTGCAGGTTGGCGACGTTGGTGGCCGCGACAAGGAGGAGCAGCGCGACCGCGGCGAGGAGGATCCGCAGCCGCTGGCCGACCTCGGCGTCGACGATCCAGTCCCGCACCGGCGCCACGCGGACGCTCCACCCCTTGTTGGTGTCCGGGAACTCCCGCTCGAGCTGGGAGGCGATCCGCTGCAGATCCCCCTGCGCCTGCCCGAGGGCGATCCCCGGCGCCAGGCGGCCGACGACGGTGAGCCGGTGATCGCCGCGGCTCTGCTCCAGCTCCGGGTCGTGCCCCAGCGGCAGCCAGAGGTCGGCATCGGTCGCGAACCCCACGTCCTGGGGCATGATGCCGACGATGACGTGGGGCACGAGATTGACGTCGAGGGTACGGCCGAGGGCGGACGCCGAGCCGCCGTAGCGGCGCTTCCAGAGCCCCTCGCTGATCATCGCGACCGGCCCATGGCCCGGCTGGTCGTCCTCGGGGGTGAAGGCGCGCCCGGCGACGGGCTGGATGCCGAGCAGGTCCCACAGGTTGGCGGTGATCCCGAAGCCGGTGACGTGCTCCGGCACGCGGCCGTCGGTCAGGTTCGAGCTGGCCTCGCGCAGGGCCGCCAGTTGCGAGAAGCCGCGCGCCGACTCCCGCCAGGAGCGGAAGTTGGGCATCGACGCGGGGAAGTCGTCGATGCCGAGCGCGGGTTGCGTCTCCCAGAGACGGACGACGCGGCCGGGATCGCGGTACGGGAGCGGCGCCAGCAGCACCGCGTGGACGATGGTGAAGATCGCGGTGACCGCGCCGATGCCCAGCGCCAGCGTCAGCAGGGCGGCGCCGGTGAAGGACCGGTTCTCGCGGCGGGTGAGCGAGCGCGCCGCGTAGCGGAGATCCCGGCTCAGCACCTCGCCGTGCGTGCGCGCCGCCGTCACCAGGGTATCCATCAGCACGGCCAGCCAGAGGTGCGCCATGCCCAGCGGGCCGCCGGCCCGGCGCTCCTCGCGCCAGCGGCTGCGGAACGCCGCGCGCATCTCACCGGCATACTCCTCGCGGAACGACGCGGGGTAGGTGCGCAGGAGGGCCGCATAGACCCGTTCGGCCCAGACCGGAACGCGAGAGGCGGCGCTCATGGCTCAGCCCTCCTCCACCAGCCCGGCGCGCCGTCCGAGGGAGACCATCTCGGTGAGCCGGGCCAGCTCCAACTGCGCTACCCGCTTGCCCGAGGGGGTCAACCGGTAGTAGCGCCGCCGCTCGTCGTCCTCCTCCGGATCGCGGCGCTCGTTGAGCTCGACGATCAGCCCCTTGTCGAGCAGCCGCTGGATAGTCGTGTAGAGCGTCCCCGGATTCAGCTTGGTCCGCCCCCCCGTCCGCTGGGCCACCTCCTGCATGATGGCGTAGCCGTGGCGATCGGCGTCGGAGAGGGCGACCAGGATGTGGAAGGTCGCGGACGGGAGGGGGAGCAGGCTTTCGAGATCGTCGTCCATGTTCCTCAATATATTTGGAGTAGATATATTGAGTCAAGATCTATCCCTCTCGCCCGGATCGAGTGAGATACTGGATTTGTCAGCCCTCATTGGAGGTATCCCATGACCCCCGACCCACAATCTCCCGTAGTCTCGACGCTGCTGCCGGCCGGCACGCCCGCTCCCGATTTCACGCTCCCCCAGAGTCCCGACGCCCCGCTGCGGCTCTCGGACCTGCGCGGCCGTCCGGTGATCCTCCTCTTCTATCCGGCGGACTGGAGCCCGGTCTGCGGCGACGAGGTGGCGCTCTTCAACGAGGTGTTGCCCGAGTTCCAGCGCCACGGCGCCGAGCTGATCGGCCTCTCGGTGGACGGTGTCTGGTGCCACCGGGCGTTCAAGGAGGCGCGGAATCTGCGTTTCCCGCTGCTCGCCGACTTCGAGCCGAAGGGCGCGGTCGCGCGGGCCTACGGCGTCTACCGCGAGAAGGACGGCATCTCCGAGCGGGCGCTGTTCGTCATTGACGCGGAAGGCATCATCCGCTGGAGCTATCTCTCGCCGATCGGCGTCAACCCCGGCGCCGACGGCGTCCTCACCGCGCTCGAGGCGCTGCCGAATCCGGCCTCCACCGCGGCTGCCACGGAGGTGAAATCATGAGCACGCTGACCCCGCCCGTCGGCCCCGCCGACCACGCGCACGGCCCGGCGGACGCGCCGGTCACCCTCGTCGAGTACGGCGATTACGAGTGCCCGCACTGCGGCCTGGCCCATCCGATCGTCAAGGCGGTCGAGAGCCGCCTGGGGGACCGGCTGCGGTTCGTCTTCCGGCACTTCCCCATCTCCAGCAATCATCCGCACGCGGAGCACGCCGCCGAGATGGCGGAGGCCGCGGCCGACCGGAGAAAGTTCTGGGAGATGCACGACCTGCTGTACCGGAACCAGGACGCGCTGGAGGATGAGGATCTCGTCGGCTACGCGGCGAGCCTCGGGATCGACCCGACCTGGGCCGCTTCGGCCCTGCGATCCGGAACCTTCACCGAGCGCGTGCGGGCGAGCTTCCTGAGCGGGGTGCGCAGCGGGGTGAACGGCACGCCGACCTTCTTCATCAACGGCGTCCGGCACGAAGGCCCGTGGGACGAGGAGTCGCTGCTCGCGGCGATCGCGGCGGCGGCCGTCACCGCTCGGCGGTGACGGCGGCACCCCAGGTTCAGCTCTTCACCACCCGCACTTCTGACCCTGGTTTTGCTGGTCGAGCCAGGTCTTCAGGGGGGCGAAGTAGTCGCTGATGGCGGTGGCGTCCATCTGCCGCTGGCCGGTGACGGCTTCGAGGGCGTCGGGCCAGGGGCGGCTGGCGCCCAGCTCCAGCATCTTGGCCAGGCGGGCTCCCGCCTCCTTGTTGCCGTAGATCGAGCAGCGGTGCAGCGGACCCTTGAAGCCGGCGGCCTGGCAGAGCCCGCGGTGGAGCTGGAACTGCAGGATGTCGGCCAGGAAGTAGCGCATGTACGGCGTGTTGGCCGGCACGTGGTACTTGGCGCCCGGATCGAAATCGGCCTCGGAGCGGGCGACCGGCGGCCGGACGCCCTGGTACTTCAGCCGCAGGTCCCACCAGGCCTTGTTGTAGTCGGCAGGCTTGACCTCACCCGAGAAGACCTTCCAGCGCCACTGGTCGATCAGCAGGCCGAAGGGGAGGAAGGCCACCTTCTCGAGCGCCCGCTTCATCAGCAGGCCGATGTCCTTCGACGCGTCGGGCACCTGGTCGATCAGTCCGATCTCCTTCAGGTACTCCGGCGTGATCGACAGCGCGATGGTATCCCCCACCGCCTCGTGGAAACCGTCGTTGGCGCTGTCCTGGAACAGGAAGGGGAGATTGTTGTAGGCGCGCTGGTAGAAGTTGTGCCCCAGCTCGTGGTGGACGGTGCGGAAATCCTCGTCGTTGATCTTGACGCAGACCTTGATCCGCAGATCGTCCTTGTTGTCGATGTCCCAGGCGCTGGCATGGCAGACGACGTCGCGGTCCTGCGGCTTCTTGAACAGCGAGCGCTCCCAGAAGGTCTGCGGGAGCGGCGCGAAGCCCAGCGAGACGAAGAACTTCTCGCCGTACTTGACCATCCCCACCTCGTCCACCTTCTTGGCCTGCAGCACCTTGGTCAGGTCGTAGCCGGGGTCGGCGCTGGGGGGCGCGACCACGTCGTAGATCTGGTCCCACTGCTGCGCCCACATGTTCCCCAGCACGTGCGCCGGGATGGGCTGGTCGAGCGGCACGACGGCGTCGCCGTACTTCTGGTTGAGCCGGGCCCTTGTGTAGCAGTGCAGGGAGTCGTAGAGCGGCTTGAGCTGCCCCCAGAGCCGGTCGAGCTCGGGACCGAAGGCCTCGGCCGGCATGTCGTACTTGGAGCGCCAGAGGGCGCCGGTGTCCTTGTAGCCCAGCTCGCGGGCCCCCTCGTTGGCGATCTCGACCAGACGGGCGTAGTCGGCGCGCATCGGCGGCGAGATCTTGTGCCAGCCGATCCAGGTGTCCAGCAGCTCCTTGGGATCGCGGCTGTTGCGCATGATGTCCTCGACGTCCGGCAGGCTCTTGCACTCGCCACCCCCCGGGGGGCAGTACTTGCCGGAGCCGTACTGGGCGCCCAGCGAGGCGGCGAGGCGGGACAGCTCGGCGTTCTTCTTCGGGTCGGCGGGCGACGGCAGCACCAGGCTGCGCTTGAGCAGCTCCATCTGGCGGCGCAGGCCGGCGTCGAGCTGGACATGGTCGAAACGGGTCGCCTGCTTGGCGAGATCGACGGCCACGCTGGTGAGCACCTCGCCGCGCGCGGCGGCGAGGATCTGGGTGTCCTCGGTGATGAAGTTCTCCTGCACCCAGGCGGCCCGCCCGGCCTCGATCGAGAGGTCGAGCAGGCGCTTCGAGGCGTCGTCGAGGAACTTGCGGGCCTCCGCGGCGGTCGGTTTGGCGGCGGTTTTCTTCGGAGCGGCCGCCACCGGACCGGCGGCGAGCGCCAGCAGAAGGCCGGCGCAGGCCAGGAATGCAACAGATCGATTCTTCATGGATTTTCTCCGCAAAAGAGTCATGCCAGTGCCGCCGCGATCCGCGCCAGCCCCTCGGTGAGGGTGGCGCGGGAGCAGGCGAAGGAGAGGCGGATGTGGTCGTCGGCGCCGAAGGCGGTGCCGGGCACCACCGCCACGGAGGCCTCCTCGAGGAGGTATTCGGCCATCTCGACCGAGCTCGACCGCCCCGGGCGGAAGCAGGCCGAGACCTGGGGGAAGGCGTAGAAGGCGCCGTGCGGCGGGCGGCAGCGGAAGCCGGGGATGGCGTTGAGCCCGGCGGCGACGATCTCGCGCCGCGCCCGGTACTCGGCGATCATCACCTCCACCTCGGGCTCGGCGTGGCGGATCGCCGCGAGCGCGCCGACCATGGCGAACGAGGTGGCGTTCGAGGTGGCGTGGCTCTGGATGTTCTCGACCGCGCGCACGATCAGGGCCGGCCCCAGCAGGTAGCCGATCCGCCAGCCGGTCATCGCGTAGGTCTTGGAGAACGATCCCACCACCACCACGGTGTCGGGGAACTCGGCGGCGAGCGCGGCGGCGCTGGCCGGGGGCTCGTCGTAGACGAAACGCTCGTAGGTCTCGTCCGAGATCACGATCAGGCCCCGCTCGGCCGCGAAGGCGACCACCTGCCGCAGGTCCGCCGGGCTGATGATCCCCCCGGTCGGGTTGCAGGGGGAGTTGAGCAGGATCGCCCGGGTGCGGCTGGTCACCGCCTCGAGGAGCGGGCCGGCGTGGATCCGGAAGCCGTCCTCGACCGAGGTGGGGACGGTGACCGGGCGCGCGCCGGCGAACAGGATCTGCTCCGGGAAGCTGACCCAGCAGGGGGAGGGGAGAACGACCTCGTCCCCGGCCTCGAACAGGGCCAGAGCCAGCTCGAAGAGCGCCGCCTTGCCGCCGACGGTGACCACCGAGTCGGCCGCCTTCCAGGGGGAGCCCCAGCGGCCGCGGTACGAGTCGGCGATCGCCGCCCGCAGGTCGGGCAGCCCGCTGCCCGGGGTATACCGGGTGAACCCGTCGGCGAGGGCCTGGCGCGCCGCCTCCACCGCCACCTCGGGCGAGGAGAAGTCGGGCTCGCCGGCCCCGAGGTCGATCACCTGCACGCCCTGCCCCTTGAGCTCCGCGCAACGGCGGGTCACTCGCAGGGTGGCGGATTCGCCGATCGCGGCGGCGCGGGCTGAAAGTTTCACGGGGGCGGATCGTATCATCGCCGCCCCGGGCATAAAAACCGGTCCCTTTCTGTTCCGCAGACACAGATCGAGGTGGGGGGCCCATGACGACACGCCGCGCCAGGATTCACTCCGTTGCACTGATTTTTCTCTGCCTGCTCGCTCCGCTGGCCCTCGCCGGACGGGCCGGGGCGCAGCTCCAGGCCCCGCGGAAGGCGACGTTCGTCCTCAACTCCGACCGCACCGCCTACGAGGCCGGCGCTCCCGCCCGCGTCGCCGCCCTGGTGACGATCGAGCACGGCTGGCACGTCAACAGCCACAAGCCCAGCTTCGAATACCTGATCCCGACGGTCCTCGACCTCACGCTGCCCGCGGGCTGGCCGCAGGAGACGGTCAAGTATCCGGCGGCGAAGATGAAGGTCTTCTCCTTCGAGCCCAAGCCGCTCGCCGTCTACGACGGCGACGTGGTGATGCTGGCCGCGGTCCAGGTGCCCAAGGGGGTGAGGAAGGGGACCTACCCCGTGAGCGCCTCCCTGCGCTACCAGGCCTGCAACGACACGCAGTGCCTGCCGCCGGTGACCGCCGAGGCGCGGATCGAGCTCACGGTCGGGCCGGGCGGCCAGCCGCGGCACGCCGAGCTCTTCGCCAAGGGCGCGGTGGGAGCGGCGGGAGATGACACGGCGCCGCCCGAGGCACCGGGGGCCGTGGAGAGTGCTCCGGCGGCCAGGCCCGCCGGCGGCCTCGGCGTCATGCTGCTGCTCGCCCTGCTCGGCGGGCTGATCCTCAACGCCATGCCCTGCGTGCTGCCGGTGCTCTCGCTCAAGGTCTTCGGCCTGGTGCGCAGCGCCGGGCACGGCCGCGCCGAGGTGGTGCGCGGGGCGCTCGCGACCTCGGCGGGCATCCTCTCCTCGTTCCTGGCGCTGGCGCTGGTGGCGGTGGTGGCGCACCAGGCCGGCGCCGCGGTGGGCTGGGGGGTGCAGTTCCAGCACCCCGGCTTCGTCGCCTTCCTCGCCGTGGTGGTGGTGCTCTTCTGCCTGAACCTCTGGGGGCTGTTCGAGATCCCCCTGCCGCAGCGGCTGGCCCGGCTCGGCGGTATTGGGATGGGGACTGGCGTCCATGGCGCCAGCGGCCCGCGCGAGGGGGTCGCCGGCCACTTCTTCTCCGGCCTCTTCGCCACCCTGATGGCCACCCCCTGCTCGGCGCCCTTCCTCGGCACCGCGATCGGCTTCGCCCTCGCCCAGCCGGCGCCGGTGGTGTTCGCGATCTTCGCCGCCCTCGGCATCGGCATGGCCCTCCCCTATCTGCTGATCGCCGCGGCGCCCGGCGTCGCCCGCCTGCTGCCGCGGCCGGGGGCCTGGATGGAGACGGTGCGCGGGGTGATGGGCTTCCTGCTGGCCGCCGCCGCGGTCTGGCTGTTCTACGTGCTCTCCTCGCAGGTGGCGCCGGAGCAGCTCGCGGCGATCCAGCTCGGACTGCTCGGGATCGCCCTCTTCACCTGGATCCAGCACCGGGTGGCGAACGGGCGCGCGCTGCGCGGGATGGCGGGGGCGGGGGTGGTCGCCGCGATCGCGATCACGATGTTCGCCGCCACCGGCGCGACCGCCGCCGGCGGCCAGGCCCGGCAGGGGCTTACCGCTTCCCGGCCCGCCGGCCTGATCCCCTGGGTGCAGTTCGACCGCGCCCGGGCGGAATCGCTGGCCCGCGGCGGCCAGCTCGTCTTCGTAGACGTGACCGCCGACTGGTGCTTCACCTGCAAGGTCAACGAGCGGCTGGTGCTCGACACCCCCGAGGTGGCCAGAGCGTTCGAGGATCACAACGTGGTGCCGATGCGGGCGGACTGGACGAACAGGAACGACGAGATCGGCAAGTTCCTCGCCGCGCACGGCCGCTACGGCATCCCCTTCTACCTCCTCTACCGCCCGGGGCGCCCGCCGCACGTCTTCGGCGAGCTGCCGAGCAAGGGCGGGCTGGTCGCCACGGTCAGAGCCGCAGCCGGTTCGTGAGCCGTCCCGCTCTTCCGTCGCCGCCGTAGCTCACCGGCAGCGTCACCGTCATCACCGCGCCGCCGCCGGGGCGGTTGGCCGCCACCACCTCGCCGCCGTGCTGCTCGGCGATCCGCTGCACGATCGACAGCCCGAGGCCGGTGCCGCCGCGGCGGCGGGTGAAGAACGGCTCGAACAGGCGGTCGAGATCCTCGGCGCGGAAGCCCGGCCCCGAGTCCTCCACCAGGAAGCGCACCAGCCCCTCCCCCGCCGTCACCGCCCGGATCAGCACGCGCCCGCCGGCCGGCGAGTGCTGGATGGCGTTTTCGAGGAGATTCTGGAAGATCTGCACGACCCGCCCGCGGTCGGCCATCAGGCGCGGCAGGCCGGGCTCGGCCGCCTGGACGACCTCGACGCCGATCTGGTCGGCGAGCGGCGCGCAGGCGGCGGCCGCCGCCGCGACCACCTCCCGCGGGCAGGACTCGGCAAGGTCGAGGCGCGGCGGCTTGCCGTAGTCGAGGAGCTGGCGCATCAGCTCGTTGAGCCGCCCGACCCGCTCGCGCAGCACGTCGAGATAGCGCCGGTACTCGGTCCGCCGCTTGAACTTGGACTCGAAGGCGTCGAGGGTCGCCGTGATGCCGAACAGCGGGTTGCGGACCTCGTGGGCGACGCCGGCGACCAGGGCCCCCATGACCGACATCGTCTCGCTGCGCCGCAGCCGCTCCTGGAGGCGGACGGTGTCGCTGATGTCGAGGATCACGACCACCGCCCAGCGGTCGCGGTCGGGACCGACGACGGGGCTGATCGAGACGTCCCAGGTGCGCCCGTCGTCGCGGTGCGCCTGGGCGCTGGCCCGCCGGTCGCTCTCCGCCACCTCGGCGAGCAGCGCCCGCACCGCCCGCCAGGGCTGGCCGTCGCCGAGCACCGCCAGCGGGTGGTGGATCGCCCCCTCGTAGGAGAGGCCGCCGAGCTCCCGCGCCGCCTCGTTCATGCGGATGATGCGGCCGTCCATCTCCAGCAGCAGCAGGGGGGAGGGGATGGCGTCGAAGGTCAGCCGCCATTCGAGAGCCGAGCGGCTGATCAGCCGCTGCAGCTCCGCCTGGGGATCCTCCCCGCGCTCCTCGCCGCGCTCTTCGTCGTCGATGACGTGGCTCAGCATGCGTCCTCTTCGAAAGATGATCGGGTGTGCTCGCGTAGTATATCCCCGGGGAGGGGATGAATGCGGGACGAGGAGGAGGACGGCGAGGGAGAGGACTTTCCGGGGCTCGATCCCGTCGAGCTGCCGATCACCGACGTGCTCGACCTGCACAGCTTCCGGCCGGCCGAGGTGCCGGACGTCGTCCGGGAGTACCTCGAGGCGGCCTGGGAGAAGGGGTTCCGCGAGCTGCGCATCGTCCACGGCAAGGGGATCGGCGTGCAGCGCCAGACCGTGCGCACGCTGCTCGCCCGCGACGAGCGGGTGGAGGCGTTCGGCGACGCGCCTCTCGAAGCCGGCGGCTGGGGCGCCACCTGGGTGAGGCTGCGCCCGGCGTAGGGATTGCCATGCAATCTTCCATCGCCAAAGCGTGGCGCCGGGGGCGCCGGCGGCTGTCGACCGCCGCCGGCAACCGCGGGCGCGTCCAGCTCGTCTACAGCCGGCGCTATCAGGTCGAGCTCCCCGGGGTCGCCTACGACTTCCAGCGCGGCGAGCGCATCCTCACCTTCCTCGACGCGGCGGGGCTGCTCGACCGCGGCGACGTCCACGCCGCCGAGCCGATCCCCTTCCGCTACCTGCGCCGCGTCCACACCGACGACTACCTGACCGCCGTCACCCGCCCGGACGCCCTGCTGCGGATCGTCGGCCTGCAGCTCTCCGAGGAGCTCGCCGAGCGGGTGCTGGAAGCCCAGCGCACCATGGTCGGCGGCACCTTGGCGGCGGCCCGCCTCGCCGTCGCCTCCCGCGGCATCGCCGTCAGCCTGGGCGGCGGAATGCACCACGCCTTCGCGGACCGCGGGGAGCGCTTCTGCGTCTACAACGACGTCGCCACCGCCATCGCCGAGCTGCGCGCCCAAGGGACCGCCGCGCGGATCCTGGTGATCGACCTCGACGTCCACGACGGCGACGGCACGCGCTCGATCTTCGCCGCCGACCCCACGGTCCACACCTTCTCGATCCACAATCAGACCTCGGCCGGCGTCCCGGCGGCGGAGGCGACCGCGATCGAGCTGGGGTTCGGCGTCGGCGACGAGGCCTATCTGGAGGCCGTGCGCGCCAGCCTGCCGCCGGTGATCGAGCGGTTCGCGCCCGAGATCGTCTTCTATCTCGCCGGCAGCGATCCGGCGGCGGACGACCAGATCGGCGACTGGAAGATCACTGCCGAGGCGATGCTCGAGCGCGACCGCTTCGTCCTTTCCTCGGTCCGCGAGGGGGCGCGGAAGCTGCCGCTGATCGTCGCGCTCGCCGGCGGGTACGGCCTCAACGCCTGGCGCTACAGCGCCCGCTTCCTCTCGACGCTGCTCAACCGCGGCCGGGCGGTCGAGCCTCCCAGCACCGAGGAGCTGCTGCTGGTCCGCTACCGCAGCCTCGCCCGCCAGCTCGAGGAGCACGAGCTCACCGGCGAGCCCGAACGCGACCGGGACGAGGACGACTGGGGGCTCTCGGCGGAGGATCTCGCGGGCGCGCTCGGCGGCCCCCGCCGGTCCCGGCGCCTGCTCGGCTTCTACTCGCGGCAGGGGCTGGAGCTGACGCTCGAGCGGGCCGGCCTCCTCGAGCGGGCGAGAGACCTCGGCTTCGAGCGCCCGACTCTCGAGCTGGACCTCGACAATCCGACGGGGGACACCGTCCGCCTCTACGGCGACCCCTCGCGGCGGGAGCTGCTGATCGAGAGCCGGCTGCGCGTCGACCGCGGGGCCCTTCCCGGCGTCGCCCTGCTGCGCGTCGAATGGCTCCTGCTCCAGAACCCGCGCGGGCACTTCACGCCCGAGCGCCCCCCGCTGCCGGGGCAGAGCCACCCGGGGCTCGGGATGCTCCAGGACCTCATCGCCCTCTTCGTGCTCATCTGCGACCGCCTGCAGCTCGACGGGATCGTCTTCGTGCCGTCGCACTTCCACATCGCCGCCCACGGCCGGAAGACGACGCGCTTTCTGAGCCCGATCGACGAGGGGCTCTATCGCGCCCTCGAACAGACGCTGCGGCCCCTCCCCTTCGCCGAGGCGGCCGCGGCGGTGGCCGCCGGACGGGTGGTCGACAGCGCGACCGGCCAGCCCGTGGTCTGGCACCCCGCGCCCATGGTCTTCCCGGTCAGCGAGCGGCTGCGCGAACAGGTCACCGGCGAGGAGTACGAACGGCAGGCGGCCGAGGAGGCCGCGCGGCACGCCTTCACAGTGCTGCGCTGAGACTCAGGCGGCCCGGCCGGCCCGGCGGCGGGACCCGGTTCCCGGCCTGCCGGAGGACCAGGGAGGCGGCGAGCGATTCGCGGGCGATCCCCAGCCCCAGGAAGAGGCGCCGCGCCTGCTCCGCCAGGCGCGCCACCGACCCGAAACGGCCGAGCCGGGCGGAGACCAGCGCCAGCTCGAGGGAGGCGACCGCGGCGTCGTAGGCGTTCCCCCGCCGGACGAACTCCTTGCGGACCTCGTCGAGCAGGCCGGCGCCGCGCCGCAGCTCCCCCTGGGCGAGGGCGATCCGCGCCTCCAGCCCGCGGAGCCGGAGCTGGAGGATCTCGTCCGGGAAGCCGTACATCTCGGGGCTGCGGGCGAGCAGCGCCCGCGCCTCGAGCGGCCGGCCGGAGTCGGCCAGGCAGCCGATCCGGCGGAAACGGACAAAGTAATAGAAGAACGGGTCCTCGCCGGGATCGGTCAGGGCGTCCGCCCGCTCCAGGGTGAGGATCGCCTGCTCCGGCTCGCCGCGGTACTGCTCGACGAGCGCGAGGCCGACGATCGACTCGGCCGCGCGGCGGGACTCGCCGGCCCACAGGAAGACCGAGACGGCGCGCCGGAACAGGCCCGCCGCCTCGTCGAGCCGCCGCTGGGCCCGCCACAGGCACGCCTTGTAGGCGTGGAGCTGGGCCTTCTCCAGCAGATCCCCGGTCCCCTGGCCGAGGTCGGCCTCCGCCTGGCGGAACGCCTCCTCCGATCCCCGGAGGTCTGAGGCCAGCCGCCGGGCGTTGCCGATGGTCATCCAGCATCTGCCCCGCGCGTCGGCGAGCACCCGCGCTCCATACGCGGCGGGGTCGAGCGATCCGGCGATCTCGAGCGCCACCCTCGCCAGCCGCTCCCCTTCCCGGGGAGCGTCCACCGAATCCCGGTAGCCGCGCTCGAGGAGCAGGCCGCAGAGCGGGAGATTGCGGAACCGCTGGCTGTTGCGCGCCAGCAGCTCCCGGCGCTCCGGCCGGTGGCGCAGGAGCTCCGCGAGCAGGGCCGGCGCCTCCTCCCGCTCCCGCGCCGCGGCCTCGATACGGGGGAGGAGCGCCGTCAGCACGCGGTCCACGGCCCGGCCGGCTGTCGCCTCGGAAGGGCGCCAGAAGAGCAGGCCCCCCGGCTCCGCGGAGGCTCTCGCCGCCAGCGCCGCCCGGCAGGACGGACAGGCGTGGACATGCCGCAGGAGACGGCTCCGCGCCTCGGGAAGGAGCTCGAGCAGGCCGCTCAGGATTTCGGGCTTGGGATGAGTTCTTGGCATTGACGGTACCCGGTTCTTATCTTTTTTGCAGAAATAGCTCTCCTAATAGAAGAGTTGCCGCAAGAGGCTTCCAGGTGACAAAAAAGGTTCATGAATTTTTTGCAAGGTCTGTGGGCCCCTGCTATGATCGCCTCGAGCTTCTTGTGACCTGCCTATGAACCGATCCATCAGCCTCCCCCTCTGGCTGGCGATCGTGCTCTTCCTGCTCGCCGCCTGGGCGGCTCTCGATCGCCTGCTGGTCCCCGGCGTCCGCTGGTACCTGCGGCGGCGGGTCAACCGCGCCATCGACGAGCTGAACACCCGGCTGCGGCTGAAGATCCCCCCCTTCCACCGCACCCGGCGGCGGGTGCTGATCGACCGCCTGGTCTACGACCCGGCGGTGGTCGAGGCGGTCGATCTGCACGCCCGCGAGCAGGGGATTCCGCGCCGGGTCCTGGTGTCGCGGGTGGAGCGCTACGCCCGCGAGATCGTGCCGGCCTTCAACGCCTACTTCTACTTCCGGATCGGCTACTGGATCTCCAAGCGGGTGGCCCGGCTCCTCTACCGGGTGCGGCTCGGCTTCTCCGACGAGGCCGGCCTCGCCGCGCTGGCCCCCGGCTCGACCGTGGTCTTCCTGATGAACCACCGCAGCAACATGGACTACGTCCTGGTGGGCTATCTGGCCGCCGACCGCACCGCTCTCTCGTACGCCGTCGGCGAGTGGGCGCGGATCTGGCCGCTGCAGACCCTGATCCGCTCGACCGGGGCCTACTTCGTGCGCCGCAACTCCGGCGACCTCCTCTACCGCCGGGTCCTCGAGCGCTACATCGCCATGGCGACCGCGGCGGGGGTGCCCCAGGCCGTCTATCCGGAAGGGGGGCTCTCGCGCGACGGCCTCCTGCGCGCGCCGAAGCTCGGCATCCTCGACTACATGCTGCGCTCCTTCGACCCCCATCATGGCGACCGCGATCTCGTCTTCATCCCGGTGGGGATCAACTACGACCGCGTGCTGGAGGACCGCACCCTCCTGCTCGGCCAGCAGCCGGAGCGGCCGCATCGAGGCCCCCTGTTCGCCGCCAGGACGGCCCTGCGCTTCGTCGGCCGCAACCTCTCCCTGATGCTGCGCAGCCGCTGGCACCGCTTCGGCTACGCCTGCGTGAACTTCGGCACCCCGCTCTCGATGCGCGGCTACCTCGGCGAGCGCGGCCTGGACCTGCGCCATCTCTCGCGGGAGGAGCGCGCCACCCATCTGGCGCGGTTGGGGGAAGAGCTGATGGCGAAGATCGGCGGCGTCATCCCCGTCCTGCCGGTGCCGCTGGTGGCGGCCGTCCTGGTGCGCAGCGCCGGCGAGCCGCTCTCCGAGCTGGAGCTCAAGGCGCGGACGTTCCGGCTGATGACCGAGTTGGAGACGGCCGGCGCCCACGTCTACATCCCCCGCCGCGACCAGGACTACGCCATCGTCGCCGGCCTGCGCATGCTCACCCTCCGCCATCTCGTCGAGGAGACCGACGGCCTGTACGTGGCGAAGGCCGGCGAGATGCCGCTGCTGCGCTACTACGCGGGCTCGATCACTCATCTGCTCCCGCCGGCGGCGGCTTAAACTCATGGCGCCGCTTTTCGTATACGAGCCGACATGAAACGCCGCGCCACAGGGACCCTCCACCGCCTTCAGGGCTTCTTCAGCGAGTACACCGCGGGACTGGAGTCGCGCGATGTCAAGCGCCTGTTCGAGCGCGACGCGGCCCGGGCCTACGCCGTGCTCACCCGCGACCACAGCGGGGAAGCCGAGCCGGAGAAGGGCCTGAGGCGGTTCTTCTTCCGGGCGAAGCTCGCCTTCCTCGGCCTCTCCTACAAGCTGTCGCCGCCGCGGCGCATGCTGTTCGGCGTCTCGCTGGTGGCGTTCTTCCTCGGCCTGATCAGCGATCCGCACACCCTCTACCGCTCGAAAGAATTCAGGGTCATCGTCCAGTTCTCCCCCTTCTGGTTCGCGGTCAGCGTCGGCTGCCTGGTCTTCCTCCTCGCCCTCGAGCTGGTGGACCGCGTCCGCGTCCGCGACGAGCTGGAGGTCGCCCGCGAGCTGCAGTCGGAGCTGCTGCCGCACGACCTGCCGGCCGTCCCCGGCTATCTCTTCGCCCACTCCTACCGCACCGCCAACGAGGTGGGAGGGGACTTCTACGACCTGATCGGGCTGCCCGACGGGCGTCTGGCGATGGTGGTGGCCGACGCCAGCGGCCACGGCATGGCCGCCGGGCTGGTGATGGCGATCGCCAACGCCACCCTGCGCACCGCCCTCGACCTCGACCCCAGCCCGGAGCCGGCGATGGCGATGCTCAACCGCACCCTCTGCCGCACCGGCACGACACGCACCTTCATGAGCGCCTTCTACGGCCTGCTGAACCCGGAGACCGGCGAGATGGAGTTCGTCTGCGCCGGCCACCCCTACCCGCTGCTGCGGCGCGCCGGCGGCCAGACCGAGGAGCTCGGCAGCGGCGGCTATCCGCTCGGCCTGCGCGATCCCCTGCCGATGAGCCGCGGCACCGTGACGGTCGAGCCCGGCGATCAGCTCCTCCTCTACACCGACGGCCTGCCTGAGGCCCTCGACGCCCAGGGGAAGACGGCGTTCGGCTACGAGCGCATCCAGGCCGCCCTCCAGCTCGGCGGCTCCCCCCAGCAGGTGCACGACAACATCCTCCGCAGCTTCGACGCCCACGCCGGCGACGAGCCGCTGCGGGACGACCTGACGCTGCTGGTGATCGCGCGCGGGGGCTTCGCGCCCTCGACGGCACACTCTCTCGCCGGTGATTGACCTCAGGCGATCACGACGGTCGAACCTCAGATTCGGGATAAAATCCCCTGGTTCGACCTCCTGAGGAAGTGGATGGTTCTCGAGGCCCGGATTTTTCCTCCACCCGGAACGGGGGGAGGCCAGGAGGGGGGCTTCGCGGAGTCCGCGGGACCGCTCCTTGTCTGGGGCGGGCCCC